>Ga0247741_1000966_pt1 | contig 15848 bp, 14 predicted proteins | sample UWRJL213509R2_FD_180945 | JGI IMG/M metagenome (GOLD analysis project Ga0247741, IMG submission 180945) | Plant litter microbial communities from Arlington Agricultural Research Station in Wisconsin, United States - UWRJ-L213-509R-2 | ecosystem: Environmental > Terrestrial > Plant litter >... | reverse complement strand
GCGGATATTGTAGTCAGCACCTCCTCTGAGCGACTGTTCACGCGAAATTACCTTCGACAAGGCCGCCAGTGAAACAGAACTTATTCCTGGAGGGATGTGAGTCAAGTAGAATAAAACACGGCCACAATAGCATCTACCAGGATTGCACCTAATTTCATCTCAGAGTCAGTGTAATCGACAAGGCAAACAGAGAAACGACAATTACCATTCCCGAACGGTATGACAAGTCATGATTATCGATAGGGTTGACCTTTTCAATAGTCAAGCGCAAGGCTCCACCTGCGGTTGTCGCTGGGGGTCGTTGTTGTTTAATGATTTTGCAAAGGACCAAGTGGAAAAAGAAACCCACGTTGATTCGGATCATACCACTCTAAATCATTCTATCGATTCAAGGCGTATTAGTATGTCGTGACACATAAGGAGTGCGAAGAGTGATAAAAAGAAACTCACAGTACCCCAATAATGCAGGTTAACAGCTTCCCAAAACGGATCGTCGCCTTCAAAGAACGACCTTCCCTCTATCTCGAACTCGTCAGAGAAAACTAACACCAGTTCCTCATCCGAATTATAGCTTTTCTTCGTATAAAATTCCTTCGGGGTATCCTTGTCGATGAGCCCGAAATTCCCGGGGAGGGTGGTTATCTGGCCAGTTGCGTTGATGCCCCCGATGTTGAAGCCACCGTTATCCGAAGGCTTTTTCGTCAGAAAATGGGATAGGATAGGGAACCCTTGATAAAGAAAAAGATGATGGGTTACCATGTTAATAAGATGTTACGGCGCTCTAGAAGTTATAAAGTCCTACCAGCACTGTTAGGAGGTAATCAGCATAGGTCGGACAGTATCATTGAGAGGAATGGACGCACAATAACATCAAAATACCACCAGCCAAGATGAACAGGCATCCGAGATTCGCGATTCCTCTCGCAGTGAAGATGTGGCCACCTCGATCATTCTTTCTATCCCTCAGTGGGTCAGGATTATGCAAAAAATCGTCAGGTTCACGAGCGCTGATATCCAAGGGCATGCCCCAGTTCTTGGGCGACGGCGAGAGCGAGTACTAGGTGGGACAGAGTCAGACAAACCTGTGAGTCTCTAAAGGAGTGGATGCAACATACCTTCTCCGCTATGGAGCTCTACATGCGGCCGAAGTGACAAGCAATGAGTTCACGACCATGGTCATGTACCAAGGAAGGACACACCTTGACGCTAGCACGAGACCCGGGCCCGCGGGACTCGTCGTTGCCTAGCAGGAGGCTTGTGGCCGAAGTTGAGGTTTGGGGGAAGCCACTCATGACGATGGCTGCAGACTAGATTGAACGTGCAGCAAGGAGAGGTTGCCCGAACCGAGATGGAGAACGACCACAACTTCCAAATGAGACTGTGCTACGCACAAAGGAGAGAATGAAAGAAATAAAAGAATGTGGGGGGAGCGACAGGTCAGCTCTAGGATAGTAGTAGTTGATGCGTGGGGGGTGTGGAAGTCAACCGCCAGCAAGTTAGTCTGCTCGGCAAGGCCCACAAGGAACTGTTCGCCGTTCGGGGCAGCACATTTGAGGCCGTTCAGGGGGGGTCGATTACGGCAGACGCAAATCGAAAAGACTATTCCAGGGCTGGTGTCGTGAACCTGACAGGTTACGTCGGTCGTGGCCCAAACAGATCACTTTTCGGGACATTGACCTTCTCTGAAAGAAAAAGGTTGCAAAGTCTAGAGATGCCTTCAACCCATCGTAGACCACACCCAGAAGATTTGAAAGGGTCAACTTGGAGATCCATAGTTTGTTGTCAACAATTGGTCAACGCTTTCATTTGAGCAACATGTCAAATGGTTCCGGCCCGCCGCGCCAAGTCACAAATGGGTTGAATTTCCATGTTCGTCAAAAATGAACAGAGTGATAAGTCCTTTGCAAACTCTCTCTGTTTCATTTGAGAGTGGCCTATCAATAATAAAATATACCCACATACCGTGGTGATATACCCTCTGTCCTCTTACCCGTTGCTCAATCATGACCAGGGCTTTCGCCGGTGTCACAGGCCGTTGCTACTAGTAGTACAAGAGGCTTGGACTTGGAGCGCCCAGGTCATTGATCATACCGCCAAGATAACTTGCTCAGCATACAAGCAGTACGAAGGTTCGCGCCGCACGCCAGTCAGCGCCTGTCTCAACGATGAAGAGTGTTTGCACATGTGTACACGTTGCTGATATTTCCTTCTTCGACCACACCAGTCCACAAATGGTCGACCTCGCAGATCGAAGACCCAGGATAAAATCTCTCTAGCGTTCAACCCAGACTAGACCGTCATCTTCGCAGGATGTCGGGTTATCTGGACGAGACAAATATATCAACTCCATGAGCAATGTGGAAGCCTTCTTGTTGAGATCATCAAGACCTGGGGTAGAGAACTAAATCCCAAATATCTGGATCCTGTGGAAGAAACGAAACTGCTGTATGCAAACCCATCCTCACAGAAAGCTATAACGTCGGCTGTGGTCCTATTCACTTTGTAAAAGCGAAGGACGAGATTGTTCTCGAGACGATGTCGTGAGCCTTGAACACACTTATTGATGATTTTTCACTCTCTATGGACTGTAATTGTAAATAACTAAGTAGTTCTGGCATAATGCATTGTCAATATAAGTGTGTGTTATCAAAATATCTAGTATGTTTCTGCTGCTGCGGTATCTCGCGCATAACCTGAAGATCCTATTTGCACGAAATGTTAGAGTCGAACTACTGCCAGGTGAGGTTTATTCAATCTTCCAGGAGGTAATTTTAGAGAGGGTTCAAACAGTCATATAATCTTACTTCCGAATACCACCCGCCATGAGATACTAATACATTTTATACTTGGTGTCTTAAACACTCAACTCCACTCTCCCACTCTTGCCGACTGCCGCCTTGATCTCCTCATCTTCCAACGCAGGCTTCACCCACTTCTCCAAGAAGCTATCCACTTGCTCCGGTGCACGGCCGATGAACGATGCTGGGTCGAGGAGGGTGTCAAGCTCGGCTTTAATTGGATCAAAGTATGGGTCTTTGCAGATGCGGTCGATAAGATCGTTCTCGAGTCCCAGCTGCTTCACTTGGTGGCCGGCCTCATGCGAGAGGACCTATAAGGTAAGAATAAACATCAGATTTATGTTAGGACAGACTGAGAGGTTGACGCACTCGAATCTTCTCGTGAGCTTCCTGACGATCCCCGCCTTTCTTCACAATAGCCATGATCACATTCTCCGTCGCCATGAACGGTAGTTCTTGAGAAATTCTCCTTGCGATGACTTTGGGATAAACGACCAAACCCTCTGAGATATTTTGCAGAGTAGAAAGGACGATATCTGCAGTCAGGAATGCCTCGGGAAGGGTGATCCTACGGTTTGCACTATAGGGGTGTTAGACCACTACTTATTGGATATAGATGAGGATAATAACAAACCTGTCATCCAGTGTTCTCTCAAACCACTGCACGCTGGTCGTCATAAGTGCGTTCTGATGGAGCACCATTAGATGTCGAGAAAGACTGCAGACCCGTTCCGAGCGCATCGGATTACGCTTGTACGCCATGGCGGAGGAGCCAATTTGGGTTGACTCGAACGGCTCTTCAATTTCCTACAAGACCATTTGTTAGTAGATGGTGCCTGTCGCTATGGTCAATGAAAACACCTTCAAGTTCGCTAGCAACCTAATATCAGTAGCAATCTTATGGGCAGTCGCACCGAGAGATGCGAGTGGTGCCAGGACATCTGCGTCAATCTTCCTCGAGTATGTTTGAGAGGTGACGGGGTATGCATATTCGAATCCGGAAAGTTTAGTGACGAGCGTATCGAGCTCCTCGACCTATCCGATGTCAATTTGAATTGTAAATTTTAAAAGGAAAGTGCAGCCTACCTTCGCATGGTCCCCGTCGAACAAAGTCAGGAAGCTGGCCTGAGTCCCAGTAGTCCCCTTAACACCCCTAAACCCTATGTCGTCCCTCGCCCTCTTCAAATTTCGCAAGTCCCAAAGTAGTTCCTGGATCCACAGCGTAGCTCGCTTGCCGACAGTTGTCAACTGCGCAGGTTGGAAGTGGGTAAATCCTAGAGTTGGGAGGTCGCGGTATTGTGCTGCAAAGGCAGACAAGCGCGAGATAAGAACGCCAAGAGAGCGAATGAGGTACCCGAGCCCTTCGCGGAGGAAAATGAGGTCTGCATTGCTAGGTGACAACAAAAGAAATGTCTTTCAGTTGGCGCTTGACAAGGATATGGGTTAGATAACGCACTCTGTAACATAGCACGACGTCGCTCCTAAGTGAATGATTCCCGCAGCAGCTGGAGCCACCGTCCCGAACGTATGTACATGCGCCATTACATCGTGTCGACGCTTCTTCTCTTCGACGGCGGCGATCTCAAATTGAGCGGGTGTAAGGTTCTACTCGAAATACAAGTAAGTTCATCGCGTAGATGGCACTTCAAAGATGTCACACGCACCAAGTTTGCCTCCATTTGCTGGATGGCTTCCTCTGAAATAGGAAGACCAAGTTGTCTTTCTGCAATGGCGAGATTCAGCCACAGTTTGCGCCAAGTGAAGAATCGGTTCTGTTGAACCCAAATTCATTCGGTCGTTACTCTAATAGCACCACATAGATAAACATACGGCAGGAGAGAAAAGATATGCCATCTCCTTGCTTGCATAGCGGCTGTATAGGCGTTTTGTTTTATCAGTACGTATAACGGGACGAAGCGTCAGAGCTTAGGAGTCGCACCTGGAGAGTGGGGTTTGGTACGTCTCAAAGGCTTCCATTGTCGTCTTGTTCGATATAACTGAAATTTTGCTGGTTAGTGAGAACGATACTTGGTCGTAACGCTATACAAAGCAGGAAAGTCTCAGCCCTAGGAGACTCAGCAGATCTAAGACATCAAATTTTATCTACCCGGATGCCGACAACCGGACCGCATGTGACCCGCGTAAATTTTGGTTTCTCCGGGTCTCAATATTCAATGCTCATGTTCTCGCCCTAGTGGCACTAAAGTTGGATCTAATATTCCGCTATCCTATGCAAATTTAAAAACATCTCAACGACATCGCCACTCTATGAGCCTCAAATTGTGCAGTGACTGTCAACTAACATTAGAGACTGACTACACTACTTGTCCAATGTCCATGCTGGCAAAAGACCTAGATGGTCGCACAAGTAAGATAAATATTCCTTCCATGCCGAGTAAAGTGTCAATAACATGTCCGCTTGCTTCCAGGTTTTACCCAAGAAGGTCACATTCAGGGGAGAGTAGGGGTGTCCTCGATGCCTAGCATCGGGTAGTATTACAAGAAGTGCTATACAGAACAGAAACAGGGAAACACAAGAAATACAACAACCAAGAACGATGAAAAGACGAGGAGTATCAAACCTATATCATACAACCTTACATCCCACACCAACAGGAAGACCATGTATCATCCTCGACGACTTCAAGAGAAAGACCCATGGATCAATGCATCCCAGGCGCTCTTCGACTGTAACGTTTGTAAAAACTTGGCTCGAGGCGTCCCTGTACCTGAACTCCTGCCTCCATCCGTCTTCGTTCCTTCCGCAGTCGGAAAATCTCCACTAGCGCTGACACTCCTGCTCGCACTCCCATTGACGTCAGCATCCTGCAAAGGCATGATATTCGGTCTACTCCCAGTTGGACTGCTGACCGGACTTGTTTGCATCGATTCCTTGGCGCTGGCAGACTTTGGAGGCGGCGGAACTGCAGTACTGGAGTGACTGGAGTGGAGAGCGGCTGGAGGCAGGGGTTCAATGTCCGTTGGTAAGCTTGCCGTGATGGCCATTGAGGGCCCAGGCATCGGCGATGGGTGACTCGAAGCCGGTGCTGACGGTTGCGCGGACGAAGTAGGCGAGTTTGGAGCTGAAGAGGCCTCGAAGCTACTCAGTTCCTCTGCTCAGTCAAAGAATCTACAACACTCACCGAGCGACTCAACCTAGAAGGCGGTAGTGGTGTATGGGGGTGGCCGTGTGGGTGGCCGTGGCCATGATGGCCATGTCCATAAGCGTGGTGCGGATGCAGGTACTCTGACGAGTTGGGCCCATGAGCAAGAGGGTAGTACGATCCAGAGCTGCCACTACCGTTTGAAGGAACGGGAGGAGTACCGACTGGGGTATGGGCACCTGACGCTGAATGAGAGCCAAAGAATGCTGGGCTGGCTGTCCCAGATGAAGAGCGCGATGCTGAATGGAAGGGAGGTCGTTTCTGAAACCAGTATCCAGTATTAAGCTGTCAGTCCAGGCGCTCGAACAAGGCAGGACTTACCGGTGTCAGTATACTGCCCAACGCTAACCTCAACGCTTCCCGGTGTATTTGCTGCTGCTGCTGGGTCGAACGCATGGTTGTTCGTGGATCATCGACACCTACGCCTATCGGACGACTGAGCGACTCAGATGGTCTGTGTTGGACTTGAGTCGGCTGTGAATGCGGTAACTCAGTATGTGTCTCGATCATGCTTATAGCAGATGGTGGAAGGAAACAAAATGGAGCCATCCTTTCGGTGCTTGTCTCGGATGTGGAATCTGAATCAAGCTAGCCGATCCAGTCACGCTGCTTTCTTGAGTGCAGGGTGCCCGCGGCAGAGACTACCATCGATCGTACGGATCTAGACGATTTGGGAGGTACGCAAGAATTGAGTTTGAACTTACCATACTGATGTGCTTTTATTTTGTGTCAGATTTGCCTCTGTTGGCCGCGCCCGTGGAACTGAGACGTAGTCTATAAGACACGCAGAAACTACTCCAGTTGATGAGTTCCTGCTACTGGGTGTGCGTGATGTCGACCAAGCTCTGCTCGGTGCTGTGTCGGACGGTGCCCAAGAGGTATGTTGTGGAGACTGACGCAGGTCCAACAGGGCGTTGCTGTTCGTGAACGGTGTAGTGCAGACGTAGGAGGCCAGCGAATAGTGCCAGCGAAGCGTCCGCGTTCTGCTGTCGGTTGTTGTGAAAGAAGATGTTGGTTTGTGAATGACTGACAACGGTGGCTGTTGCTAAATGTTCTCCAGATGACGATGACAAATACCCCGGATTTCGCCAAGAATGGCAAAAGATTAGATCCACCAGATAAGATCTACACGGTTCTACCCCAGGTCGAAGTGGGGTGGCCTGTGAGTTCGCCACGATTATCGATGATGATATCGGATGTCTGTGGTCTCGCTCCCCAGTCGTCATCTTTAACCGGAATTATGCCAGTCGACAGGAAGACTCGGAACGGGTGCTGCGTCGGACAAGGCGAAACTTCGGGGAACCCGTTCTCTCATTCAAATCCGGCCTCAGGTGCCTATCGCCATGCTCCGAGTCCTTCTCAATCATTGGATCCTGACTTCAGACTAGCAGGAACGTGTCTAACACACAAACTATAATTTCCGCATCGGGAAAGGAAGAGCGCGACGCACGAGGCATGCGCCACACTGTCGTCCACTTGGTGTAATGGCGGAATGTCTGGGAAGGATTGCTCCGTTCTCGGGACGAGTAGCTATTGCCATTACGGGTGCGCTTCGTTCGCTATGTCATATCACTGAACCGATCAACATTGCAGGGTCTTCAATCTCTCTCGCATCCCACGAAGACTCCTTGTGATTACTGTCGACGTCATTTCATCCACCCGCTGCATCGTGACCTGTATGCCGCAACAACACCGAATTTATTACGGCGCTGAAAATGACGAATTTGAAGGTTAGTTCGCAGGTGTTGGGAAAGCCTGCATAACCGGAGCTCGGTTGAAAATCTGATTGGAGGCTTTCACCCGTCTGGAGTCAAAATTTTCACCATGAAGCGGCCTTGGAATGGAATGGTCTTGATCAATCCTGGTGTAAAAATTTAACGCTCGCCTTCGAATTGGCATAGAAAAGTGGAACGCACAGGATGTTAAGAGACACAGTCGACTGGACTCTTTCAGGTGCACCTTGAAATCCTGTTGCTTTGGTGATAATGGCAGTATAAAACATCCCTACTGACCCGGCCTGTATTTCGGTCCTATGATGAGCCTTCTCTAAAAAGAGAATAAGGAATGAAAGAAGAAGCTTACCTCGAAGGTACTCTTACCCTCCGCAACGATCTCGACGGTATTCTTGAAATCAACGGTCGCGCTCGTCTCTTGAAACTTAGATGCAGCGACATGCTGCAGAAAGTGCTGACGGGAGATCTGGGTCCCGTTGACAATGAGGGTCGCGTCTTTGGATATAAACGCGTCAAGAGCGCTCTCGAGGTCGTCCTGACTACACTCGATGATTGCTTTGATGTGACTCTCGGCCCAGGCGCTGAGGGTAGGGGGATCGGTTTTCGAGGACATTTGTGTTGCTTGGGGTATTATGCTGGGTGAGGTACTCCACCATTTATACGTTCAGTCTCCTGAAAGCTGTGTCCCGCAGATTAGTCTTAACCTGGTTTGCTTCCCCTGGAATGGAATGCTCAAAGGTAATAGCAGTAGTAATAATAATACGCCGCAATATGGGCCCATGCGGGATCAACGGACTACAGGTGAAAGTTCCGCTCGAAAAGTAACTGCGTTCGCATCTCTCGCGCACTGCAGAACGCTTGCTCGGGTGTTTCGAGGTAGACATTACAGTCGACATCTTTTCGCGTCCTCCGAAACACCATGGAGAGATAATGAGCGGAACGGCGAATAACCGAGCAGTAAATTTGGTATGAGCCGACTCGGACCTTAGTTCCGCAATATAATATCTGCGATCCTATCTCCCCTCAAATGAAAATAGGAGGAGAATAACTACAAAGTTAATATGAAGGTGGTGTCCGCTCGGAACATGTCGTAAATGTGAACGAATCCTTCTCGTTTAAGAGAGTGTAGGGTGCTTCTATAAATCTAGCACAATGCACAAGGCCATTGGAAAGTTTTCGACAAAAGTAGTCTTGGTGAAAGCGAGACTTTGTCGGTGTCCTCGGGCCTTGAAACGCGGACATGGAGCTGAAACATTGCTTGTACCTCGCACCTGACTTTGTCTATTGATTTGAGTGCCCAGAAGTGAGAATAACAATATTAATTGTTAGGAGCCTCTATTGTTTCTCTCCTTATTGTTCGACTTAAAGCATCTAATATTTGATGCGATATAAACGACACACAAATCCCTCTCAATTCAATTCCCAACTCAGTCTGGAATAGAATCGTTCTTCGCAATATTACCCTCGTAAATAAAGCAATGGGTGACTTCCCATAACGCTAACTTGAATATCTATCTCTAAACCTTGTATTTCGGAGTTTAAATATGACCCTGCGCGGAATATCTTCAAACCACAACGACACTGGGCGCATCAAATGATATTCTAACTTGAATACCATTCTCGGAAGTCCCGACACCGTGACCGAAACGCCGGGCAGCTACTTGCCTCACTCAAGCTTTGGAGGTCGGAAGCGCGTATGGGGGTTCATAGCCACGTCGCAAATACACTGATAGATTTTGAACCGTGAACTTCCAGCGACACACTCTCCTTGTAAGCGATTCTAGCCAGTGCGCTATGGTAAAGTTGCTCTCAAGCTCGTCGATGTCTATTTAAAAAGGCGGTAAATTTTTCTTAATGCATTATTCGTGTGGGAGTATCGTTGAGTGAGTTTTCAAAGGGTCGGTATGGACAGAGGATGTAGAACGAGGAGGAGAGGAGGAATGCCAAGGCAAGAGCGCTCACCTAAATGGGGCGGGACAGACAGAAACGGCATCACCATCAGCTTGGCAGGGTTTATTCGAGCGTTTAGAATCTGGAGAGGGGGGGGGGACCCTCTCTCCAGATTTAAGGTTTAGAAATGCCCTCAGCGTTCTCACAGGTGACCAGAGCGACCGATTTGGCAGCGGCAAGTCGGCAGAGGACCCTTGATTGTGGCGGTTTGAAGTTAGATATTCAAGTTAGCGTTATGGGAAGTCACCCAATGTCAGATATCTTTTGTGGCCCAAAAAAAGGGATCGGAATATCATATTTGGCAAGTAATTATTCCATGGGGGCAACGTGACGAAAGGATGTGCTTCACTTGATGCGCGTAATAAACGACAAATCTAGGCGCTGAGGTGGTCCAACTCCGATGACCACAGTTGTCCAAAAGCGAACCTGAGGCGGGCTGCCCAAATAGGCATCGCCGACGAGCTCGGCACTTGATTGTCGCGCACGACGAGAAAAGCGGACATTTCAAACTTTTCCGAAGAGTGCGGCTTGGAATATTTTTAAAAGTGAAACCACACGTTATTTTGATCGCCTTTAACGGCGTCGATTCTCATATGAGCATATTTGTGGGGGATTTACGAAATAACGACTCTACTTATTGCCACTCATTAGAATTGGGAGGGTGACATAGCTTCGATACCGCTCTTCTCTTGTATTCAGTCTACTGGTCAAAATTACTCTCCAACATTGGCTAACTGCATCAACTACGAGCTCGAAGACACGAGATCTCAAGCATCTGGCAAAACTGGTGTAACCGGAGACTGAACGACAATTTGATTGAAGGCCTTGACCCTTCTGGGATCAAAAAATCCATGAATCGGACTGGATGGCGGCTTTGGAATGGATGGGTCTTGTTCGACGCTGTCGGAATTTAATCAATAGTCAGCTTTGAATCGTACGTAAAATAGGCGACCCACAGTATATTGAGAGACACACTGAACTGGGTGCTCTCCGGCGCTCCTAGAATCCTGATCGATTTGGTGATGACCCCAGTATAAAACACGCCCACTGAGCCAGCCTGTGGTTTCAATTCAAATATGAGGAATTTTCTGGAGATAATAAAGAGAGGAAGGAACTTACCTCGAAGGTACTCTTACCCTCGGCAACAGCCTCAACGGTGTTTGTAAAATTGACCGTCGTACTCTTTACTTGAAATTTGGACGCAGAGACTTTCTGTGCAAATTCCTGGCGAGTGACTTTGGCACCGTTGACGGTGAGGGTCGCGTCTTTGAAAAGGAAAGCGTCCAGAGCACTTTCAACGTTATCCTGGTTGGCGTCGACGACTGCCTTGATATGGTTCTCGGCCCAGGCGGTGAGAGTAGGGAGGACGATGTTGGAGGACATGTTTGGTTGTCTGATTTGTTGGGTAAGTGAAGTCGAGATATTCAAGACCTTTATACATTGACGCTTACTCATGAGGCTAAGGCTGTGTTTTGTTCACACTGCTGATGAAAATGGTTTCTAATCAACTTGTCCCACAGACGCGAACCGTGGTCAAAAATAGCACCGGCATTGGAGTTCTAAAGATAGACGGTACCAGTGGGCGCTTGATTATCAAGAGACGCGCTCAAACGTAACTGCGCAGCGATGTTACTGCCCTATCTCCGTTAAATGAACACAGTACGGAGGGTGTCTGTGAAACAGTCCTTCTGCTCCAAAAATGCGGGTGTGATGGCCGTGGCTGCTGGGGACGTATCATGAAAACGACCTAAACATTATCATTTCATGAGAATATTGTACTATTACAAATCTGATAAAGGTAAGAAGCTTCCGCACTGTTTTTGAAGGCTATCTCGGAGAGCCCGGTCCTTTGGTGACGCCCTTGCCTTCCTGAAGACCTTGAAAGACTCAATTCACCAATGCTTCCGGGGGAATTTTCGAGGAACTTGAAATCGCGTCTGATAGTGGCTTTATTGTGTCGAGAATTTCATGCTCTAGTTTCCACAGATCTGTAGCTAGCTAAATTAGTTTACTTGTCGCTGCTGAAAGCCTATAACAAGCGCCCGGCTCTTCTTACTCGGTGTCTGACTATAATGATGATCGTGTTCGCTCGCATCCCATTAGCCACTCGATTACAGCCACTCGCTATCAACTCGCTATACGCAGTTATGAGGAGGTGCGTGTGAACTGTCTTACTAGTATGCTGTGCTCGGTTGTTGTGGGAACGTTCAACTTGTTCTCGCTTTCCCTTTGACCAGGACCTTGAACTTTCAATGGCTGTTCCATTGTTTTTTGAAGCCCTTTCATAATGGATTACAACAACCATCGCAATAAAATGGGAGTAGCTCATGAGAAGGTATATAAGCACCAAGACTCCAATCGTAGGCTGTGCCTACTTGCGCATCCAACGTATCCTGAAGAATGCCCTCACGCACCCCACCGAGCCAACTTGAACACTGTTTATTTCTTCCAGAGTCTCTTGCAGATGTTTTGGCCAAAGAAATGGAAACCGGCTCCCGAGTGCCATACACTGTGGCCCATACGCGGAAGGCGATGATTGCCCGTCGTTTGCTACGAAACTGGACCAACTCACTCCTCCCAGACGATGTGCCTGGATCTCAACTCACGGAAGGACCTGTTGACGGGTTCAATGACGGGAGTCGCTCCGTCTTTCACTACGCTACTCTCCACGGCGACTTGATTCTGACCTACGAATATCTCTATCTCGGTGCGATCCCCGACAAGCCTGATGCGAATGGCTTCACTCCCGTTTTTATGGCCCTTGTCGGTGCGGCCCAGTACGAGGTCGATGTTCAGATACCCAACTACGTGGGCATCCCCAAAAGCGACTTGACGAAGCCTCTCGCAAAGCAACTATCGAAAGTGGCTCGAATTCTCATTGGTCAACATGTGGATCCCAATGAATCTCACGGGGGATATTCTCTCATCCGTCTTGCGCTGCTCGCGAAGGATTGGGAGACTGCCAGTCTCCTGATGAAGCATGGAGCTACACTGTCGAAGGACCTCATCAATTCAGTGAATGACAATCAAGTATGCGTAACCCTCAGCGAGCTCGCCCATCGCAAGTTCGTTCCCTCCAAACGACCTACTCGACTCTGTCCGTGTTGGTCAGGTCAGAACTTGAAAGATTGCCACGGAGCCCCAGGCGCGAACATTCGATATCCGGCAAACTACCTATGCTTTTGCGGAAAGGATAAGCCATATGGGAGTTGCTGCTGGAAGAGGGCTCACCTTCTCGAAAGCTGGGACTACGAGAGGGGTCGTATCAGATGCTACACTGACACTCTCCCTGGCCGATCAGACGAACTACGTGCAGCCGTGAGGAAAATTCAAGCGCTAGACTTTGACGCCAAGTCAGACAAATCGTATAATGGCAATGACCTTCCTTTTACTGGTCAAACACAGGAGCAGAGAGTGAAGTTTCGAGATATGGTGGTGAGGCTTGGGATGGTCGATCCGGCGTTTGCATATGCGATGGGCGTAATCCGATTTCCACTGTGAGTTGACCACGTCGCTTTGGACTCTGGATACCTACTAACGTGGGATCTCTACTGCAGACCCTGTGTGAGGGCCAACAGTGGTAAAATACTGCGAGCAGCTCATGCGCACAACTGGAACCTATGCATCGACAAATACATCGCTGAAAGCGAGGATCCCCGCTCACGTTGGGAAATCGAATGGGCGGCGAAAGTTGGTACTTGGGGCGGGGCCTATCATCGACAGTGTTTCGCCGATGGTTGCGAGGTTGTGGAAGGTCAGGGCCCAGTCGGGATGAAGCAATGTTCGTCGTGTCAAACGGTACATTTATATTCCCTTCGTCATTGTACATTGTGACTAAGGTTATTTGTTTGCTCAGGCCGTCTACTGCTCACAAGTGTGCCAGAAAGCCGATTGGAAGCTGCACAAGACCAAGTGCGACGCTCCTATGTTTTCTCCGGAGTTCTTACCTTCGCAAAGAAAAATTCTGAATTTCATGTCGGAAAAGTTGAGGCAGGAACCGGGTTGGGACGATTCTGACCACGTGTAGACTCAGAGTTCTGTTGAGTTACATTATTGTAAACTTTCTTCTCAAATTTTTTGTAGATACTACCTAATAATTCATCTGGAAATTTCTTGATCATTGAGCGGCCTTGGGAGTTGCAGCCTTACCGTGAAAACGGGTGTTTATTCCGAACCATACTGTCGCAGTCTTGCGTAAAACTTGAAGTGGGGTGCAACTCAACAGTGAGCGATCAGATTTGGATAATATAATAGTACAACCAAGATATAATGCAGAATTAGGAGGATATCAAGTGTCCGTTGACGTCCCTACAGCCAGAAGTCGAAAAAGAAGAGTTAGCCTCAAGGTATGTTCACTCGTCGCTGTCTGAGCGCTCCCCGAACCAAGGGCCTCCTGATAGATCCTAGCGTGGCTTTATTCCTCTCTAGACTCTCACAAACCTCGATAGCCGTCATCGAATATGGGGAGCCTGCCACATGTTTCCGCGCAATGAATTGTGGAACAACGGATTCCACCAGAGGAATGACAGCGACAGGCAGTTGACTCGCCTCTGTGGTGGATGGAACGCTGTTCGATACCACCGACTTTCTTGACCTGAGGACTCTGTCACTTGGAGGAAGATCTGAAGCAGGACGCTTGCGTTTCTTGCTGTTGGAGAGCTTGGCAGCTGTAGAAGGCACGGAGATGGGAATGACGGCGACGGACGATGGCGAGGGAGCGGAACTGGGAGGTCTCGAGTTTTCTGCGGCTAACACTGAGGATGCCACCGCCGCTAGAGTCTTGAGACCACAAGAGCCCCTGTTGACCTTAGTCGCCTCGGGGTTGCTTGTCCTGGCTCTGAGGGTGATTGGTCGCGAACGAGCTGGGGGCTTCGAGGTCGATATTATCCGGTAGTTGACACCAGTAGCCTTCGAGGTTGCAAGCACAGCAGATTTTGACAGAGAGAGCAGAATGCTAAGGAATGTCCGAATTAGTGTACGCTCGGACGGCCATAGGGAAGTTTGCGCACTTCTCGTAAGAGACTACGTCCATGGGTTCACCCTCATCTTCGGACTCAGTGAGATCAGAAAGAGGCGAAAGGGGAGCGCCAAGTTCGCATTCATTGCAATAACATGATGTAAATGGCTTCTGGCGCGAGTTCTCGTAATTCAAGTTGAGAGTGGTGATGGAAGGCAAAGAGACACGACGTGAGGCCGGTTTTGAAGCGATGGCGGCAGATAACATTGGGTGCTTGGATTGTGCAACGCTTGTCGAAGTTTCGAGATCGTGAGAGCTTTGGAAAAGAATCGTCCAATGAGCTGCAGGCAGGACAACAGCAAATGACGATAGCGGCTGTTGTAAGAGGGGGGCGGTGTGGTGTAGTGAGCCAGTCGAGAACCTCTGCCTTTATACGTCGGTGTTTGCGAATGTCGCCCCGTCGCTCTCTGGCGCGGGCCACGGTGGCATCGACCTCGTGTTGTAGCCACTGGACTTTGACATACCATTTCAGGAAGGTATGTTGCCATAGCGGGCCGTATTGGGGCGTCAGGTACTGGATGGGACAAAGGAAGTGCCACTCGCTTTGGCCACAAAGCGCATAGGAACGTACTTTTAAAATAGCCTCTGCCAAGCGCATGAACAATGCACTTCCACAGTGAATGGTACAGCCCTATTGGTTGTATTTTTCCCCCGAAGCCTGTGTTTCAGTAAGTTGGGCAAAGTGAGTCCGAAAAAGAAAGAAGGGGAGACAGCCCAAAATAGAATTTATTTCCATATTGAGATCCCGCTAACAAAGCAGCGAGGGGGGAACGACTTTGGGCACCGTAGAACGTCACAGGTCTGCATTGGGTTGATGATACTATCATTTTCATCCAAAAATTGTTCAGAGGAGTCGAGTGTCACACCCCATCCTCGTTCGTGCGGGAATGAACCCGAGCAGATCTTGTAACCACGCCACAAAAAGTGTAAAGCCACAGCAGTAGGTGAATCTATTGCTCTCTGCCTCCTATGGCCTTTATGATATTTTCGTAGACAGTGAAGACGATACCACCACTCAGCTAATTCTTATCGTCAGATACACTTTACCAGGAGAAAAAGGGTGAGAAACGTACCACCAAACGTACGAGCCTAGGTGTAGCACCCGTCCAGAACCGTAAGATCCCTTCCTCCGTAAAAATTCTATATGCGCAATGGAAAGAGTGTCGATACTGCTGCCGTGCTTCTA
>Ga0247741_1000964_pt1 | contig 15867 bp, 16 predicted proteins | sample UWRJL213509R2_FD_180945 | JGI IMG/M metagenome (GOLD analysis project Ga0247741, IMG submission 180945) | Plant litter microbial communities from Arlington Agricultural Research Station in Wisconsin, United States - UWRJ-L213-509R-2 | ecosystem: Environmental > Terrestrial > Plant litter >... | reverse complement strand
CAGACGTCCAATTGTGCTCTTCAAGTCCCAAATCCTCTCTGGCAATAGCCCTGGACATCCTCTTCGAGCATTCCCCGATCCTGACGAACACACTCGAACCGCAATTGCATACCGCTCTCGAATCAACCTCACTTAATTCCTGGACCCAGCTCGTCGAACTATCGCTGAGGGAGATCGCAAAGTGGGATGCGAGTGCCCAAGCCGAGTTTATCTCTGGCCATCCAAGGATAGGGGAGAGCTCTAATTTGTCAAAGCTGAGCGCGAGTGAGCAAGGTGCCGTAGGCGCGAAACCCACACCACCAGAGGTTCTGGCTCGTTTGGCTCATCTGAATGGGCTTTATGAGATTAAGTACCCCGGTTTGCGGTATATCACTTTCGTGGATGGGCGAAGTAGAGCTGTTGTTGCGGATGAGATGGAGGGTATTTTGGGTGTCCCGCATTCGCTGGCACCTGATGAACCGATACCAGAAAGTATCGTTCCGATAGAAGTGGGAAGTAAGGAATGGAAGGAGGAGTTGGATCGTGCGGTCGCTGATATCGGGCGTATTGCGAAGAGCCGCTTGGCAGCGATGGGCGTGGAGTAGATGAGGATGAAACGTAAAGGATTGACATTGGTGAAAGTGGGTGTCAAGTAGACTGGCGGTTTACAAAACGAGGGATAGCAAGAGGACAACAGCGTACGGTGTACATGGTCCAATAAAGCTACAGCAACATCCAGGAGATATTAGGAATAAAAATGGTTGTGGGAGGGTGCTAGGATGAGAAAACGGATGGTGCGGATTGTGTTCGTTTCATCATGTCGGCCCGTTCACGTTCTGCTTTGCGCTGGAAAGTCGTAATAATAATTGAGTTATACGAATCTTCCGCGTAGTTTGATCGAACTCACTTGGAGGGCAGCTTCTCGACGTGCGGCAAACTCTGGATTCAGCTTATATATGTCATTGAGCATTTCAACGAACAGTGCAGATTCCTTCGCTTTCTTGAGCGCCGCCGCTTCCTGCGCTTGTCTCTCGCGTTCTATCTTGGCTTTATGTTCTGACATCCGCTTATCGTGCTCCTCACGTTGTCGCTGCGCCCATTCTTTTCGTGCATCTATTCTGCGATGTGCTTCGTCAGATATCAGGTTTGGGTCTGTTGCGCCTCTTAAGCGGGTGTCATAGATCTTTGCGAAGTAACATTAGTAAGCTGCGAGCTTGGAGGTGGGGGGTAAGGCTTACCTTGCGTTTTACGGGATCACCCAGGATTTCAAACGCCTCGTGGACCTAGATCCCTCGCCACTTGAGCATCTCATTGGGAGTCAAGAGGAACAGAGACGTAATACGCGAACCTTATGAAATTCCTTCTCAGTGTCCTGTTTCTCTGCTTCAGTTGAATTTGGGTCTAGTTTGTCCGGATGGGTTTCTAGGGCTCTCTTCCGGTATGCTTTTCGGACTGTAGTAAAGAATAATCGTTCAATAATTAACAGTTTAATCTTCTAAACAGATGATACACGTACTTTCGTCAGAAGAAGCAGTATAATCGATACCCAGCACGCCGTAATGGGTCTTGCTCGGCATATTGAAATTTCGGAGAAAAAGTAAGGACAAGCGAGGTATATACACCAAGAAATCAAAAAGTAGAAGCCCTTTGTATAGAGTGGTAGAACGAAAGCATGAAAGGCTTGCAAAGTGCGTCTGGGAGACTGAGCAATTCTGGTTCAAGAAGATTCGAACTTCGAACAGAACGTGTTTGATCTGGTCAGCGGTTGAGCGGCCCGATCACGTGGGCTCATTAGCATGAGAGCAAGTCCTATTTCTGACTTCTACAATCATCTCCTGCAGGCAACTGCATGGCTCACTAGGATTCGGGTTTTCCTATCACTGGATTCAATAGGCCCTCGAATTCATTTTGCGTTGAGCTTGCGGCGTTAATCTATACGACACGACGCCATGGACGCCGTAGAAAAGGCAAATACAGAGAGGCAGAAACGATGGTGTGTAGGCATTCTAGTTTTCCAACACATCGGTTGAGCTTGAATTTGGAACACAGGGTAAAGGATAGAAAAGTTGGAGAGGGTACATATGCTGTTGTGTATCAAGGCGGGTCCTCACATGCATGAATGCACGAGTGCCATGCTCACGAGTCATTGCCTGTGACAGGAAGGGAAGCATCTACTGGTCGAAAGATTGCTATCAAGAAGATCAAAGTCGGACAGTTCAAAGATGGATTAGACATGTCTGCTGTTCGTGAGGTCAAATACCTGCGCGAGCTGAAGCACCAGAATGTCATTGAGGTGCGTTCGTCTCGAGCGCGAGCGTTACAGGGATTAGCTTTTCTAAACGCCATTTACCTAAGCTCTTGGATGTCTTCTCTTCGAAGACAAATCTCAATCTCGTCCTCGAATTCTTGGACTCTGACCTAGAAATGATCATCAAAGACAGATCGCTGGTCTTCCTACCGGCAGATATCAAGGCTTGGATGGCTATGACTTTCCGTGGGCTTGAATTTTGCCACCGGAATTTCATTTTGCATCGCGTAAGGCTACGTTTCCCCATTTTCTTGCACTCCACATCTTACATGTTTGTTACGGAAAGGATCTCAAACCCAACAACTTACTCATCGCCTCTGACGGCCAACTCAAAATCGCCGACTTTGGCCTCGCAAGGGACTTTGCAGATCCAGGATACAAAATGACATGTCAAGTCATCACACGGTATGGTCGGGTTTTGATATCATTTCCCCCAAAATTTTCAATTCTGACAATCCCCTTTTGTTTCCTCGACAATGACAGATGGTATCGACCCCCCGAACTGCTTTTTGGCAGCCGGTATTATGGTTCTGCTGTGGACATCTGGTCGGTGGGGTGTATATTCGCCGAACTCATGTTGCGGATCCCGTATATGCCGGGTGAGAGCGACATGGACCAGCTTAAAACAATATTCAGAGCGCTGGGAACGCCAACTGAGGAAGATTGGCCGGTGAGTGAACAATGTTCATTTCAAATTTAATATGCACATACTGAGATATGCCTCATGTAGGGCCACACGAAGTTGCCTGACTATGTTCCTGTTGGTCAGTTCCCAAAACCTCTCATGCGCGACCTTTTCACAGCAGCAAGCACCGATACTCTAAATTTACTCAGCAAATGTCTCGTTTATGAGCCTCGTAAGCGGATAACCTGCAAAGATGTAATGTTTCCTCAAACTTCCTTTTCATATATTCACTGACCTTTCCCGTACAGGCTCTGCACCACCCCTACTTCTTTGCGCTACCCTACCCTACATTCCCTTCCAAACTCCCGAAATGCTCCACCCAACTCGCCCCTCGACCACTAGATGAGGTAGATGGCAACGTCGATGTGGACTCTGCGGGTCCTGGCGTCAAGGCGCGGAATTCTACGTTGAAACGGAAGCTCACTTCACCAGATGGTGGTGAGGGGAAAGGACGCTCGATTGCAAGGCGGTTAGATTTTTCCAGACATACACCTGGATCATAGGATTTTACTTTGCATGCTGTTAGTTGCATGGTATGAACGTCGATGCAGTGATGATGGCTTCTGAGTGAAAGGTGATCGATACCAGATAATCCATGGTCGTCAAACTCAAAAATAAATCAGAATAGAAAGGCACTATGCGTCTTCCTGATACATTCTCGAGCCAAAAACTATCTACTAAAAACTATACTACGGAGGACGCGATAAACCATGGGGTGGGATGAGGGGTAAAATGGTAAGGCAAGGTATGCAAGGAAGAAAAGAAGCTACTACACAAATACACATGGATTGAAAAGCTACGTTGAAATGTGGTTGGAAGTGTATGTAAAGAACAGGATGCTGGATTAATGTTGTAGTGATGGGTAACGGGATACGGTGTCAAAAGGCGGCAAGATGAATGAGTAGAATCACGAGGAGACCGATAAGAGAGACTAAGAGTCTGTCCGGGAAATATTGAAGGCGTCCAACTCACTTGTATTTCCTCAGATCCCATTTTCACCAAAGTATGAAGAAGACCAGATGCACGAGCGATGCGTCACAACTGGCGCGAAATCAAGGCGCCGGCGGTGTTGGCATACCAAATGAGACAAATCCACCAAAGGATGCTGGGGGGGCAGGCATTTTCAATCCGCTGTTGCTGGTGCCACTTGAGGGCGTAGCTGCTCCAGCAGGAGCAGGCTCGTCGCACGTCGTACACTTCGCTGCAGTCTTGGGATTAGACAGGCCGCATAGTGAACAACTCCAAGCGTCCTTGGGCGTCGAAGGAGCTTTCATACCAGCTGCAGCAAAATTGAAGCCTTGAACAGGTGGTGTGGGAAGGCTGAACGACGGTGGAGCGGCCACAGGTGGTGGTTTAGGAGCACTAGCGTCAACGGGCGCAGGTTCCTCACAAGTGTCGCACTTGGGGGCGGCCTTGGGATTTGAGAGGCCGCACAGGGAGCAGTTCCATGTATCTTTAGGTGCGGAGGGTGCCTTCAACCCAGCCGCAGCAAAGTTGAAGCCTTGAACAGGGGGTGTGGGGAGACTCAAAGACGGTGCCGCTGTTGGAGCTTTGGGAACGCTGATACCCGCGGGAGCAGGCTCCTCGCAGGTGGTACACTGAGCAGCGGAGACAGGGTTTGACAAACCGCAGAGACCGCAGTCCCAGGTGTCCTTCTTCGCTGCGGGGGCTTTCATGCCGGCCGCTGCGAAATCAAAACCTTTGACCGGGGCGGGGCCTGTGGACGAGGAGGCGGTAGTATGGCTGGCGGAGGTCGAAGCAACAGGATTGAAGGTCGAAACACTGAGCTTGGCTGGTAATGAGGAAGGCGCGAAGGAGAACGATTCAGATGAACTAAAATCGAACTTGGGCAGAGTCGAAGATGGGACGACCTTGACTGCGTCACGAGCTCTGACATGAGCAGGAGACATGGAATGGACAGTCGTTCCACTCGCGGTGAGCACAAAGACTGGCAGTGACTTGGAGTCCATTGCACGAACACGAATTTTCGCCTCTTCGTCAGTCAAAGGTGTTTTTGCATCCTGAGGCACGTCCTTCGGTCCAACAGCCGTAGTGACTCCATTTGTGGGGGGCGAAGTTGGCTTGAAAGTAAAAGTGTAGCCAGACGATACAGCACCTATCGTTAGTGGAGACGGTGTTGGAGGAGTTGGCAGTGCATGGGCAGCAGAGGCGGTAGCCAACGGAGGAATGGGGGAATTCTCCGCCTGGAAGCTGTAGCGTAATTTGCTGGGTTCCTTGGGAATCGAGTTACTCTTTGGACCAGAGAATGAAGAGCGCGATGTCAAAGTCGGGCTGGGACCTGGTGCAGCAGCGCCGTTTGTCGGTATGGTCAATTTTGACGGATCGGTGGCTTTCTCCTTGGCTTTCTCCTTCTCAGATGGTTGCATCTCAACGTCATCGACCTCTTCAATAGTAATGTCCGCCGTAGGTTGAGGTGATGGTCTCTTCATTCCAGACGGTAGGCCAAGTCCAAATGCTGATGGCTTCGATCGCTTTGAAGACCTCTTCGACTCCTCGTCCTCCTCGTCCACTTCCTCTACGACGTACGATATTTGCTTCGTCTCAGAAGCGGCAGGCGCTTGTGGAGGGGGACTTAAGCGCGAAGAATTAGCATCCGAAGGTTTGGTCTCAAAATGAGCAGGTGGACGTGAACGCTTGCTCCCCTAGAACAGCAATTAGCTTCTTAACAGTTAAGCCACAAATTCGCACACCTTGGGAACGGTTGCTTCAATAATTGCTTGTGGTGAGTATTCCTTCAATTTCTCCTGCTCTTTTTTCTTCTCATCCTCTCCTTTCTTCTTTTCCTCTTCGGCCTGCTGCTCTTTCGTTGGCACTGCTGGCCGGCCTGTTGCTCTCGGCCTCCTGGCAGATCTTCTCGGAGGTCCCACTTTACCCACAGGGCTAGCCGTCTGATACGGGTTGCTCAGGTCGGGTTTACTCGGCGGTGTCGTTTCCTTGATCAGTTCAGCCATGAAGTTTGCAGTCTTGGTTTGCTTGGAGGACTGTGAAGGACTCTTTCTAATGTCTTCGCGCGATGAGTTGGAAGACCCATCCGACCATGCCTGGCGTAAAGGGGAAGGGACGACAGGCGCAGTCGGCTTCGCCGGTGTCCGGAGACGCGAGGACGGGAGAGGCGCCGGTTTGGCAGTGTTACCGTTCGTGCGCGGCGTTGTGGGTGAGGCCGTGATGGGGAACGGAATGGGAGGATTTGAGGAACTGGAGCCAGAAGGGAGTGCAGCTGCCGAGTCGTCGTTACCAACTTTCCGCCTCTTATTGTCTTGGGCAGTTGACTCAGATGGGCCTTTAGTTTCCTTGATGATTAGTCGCTCGGATTTCGTAGGCGAAGCACCAAAGGCAGGTGAAGCGTAACGATTGCGAGGGCGAGATTGCTTAGCACTTCCAGCACCCTCCCAACGATAAACGCCATTCGGATTTCTCGTCAATTTCTTTCGAGATGGAGTAGCATTAGGAGAGGAAGTGTGATTGATATTGGGGGGTGACAAAGAAGGAGAGGTGTCGCGCGCTGGGGAAGTGAACGTAAAGCGGAACTTCTGAGTTTCAGCTAGGGAAGTTCAACTTCGCTGAGCACAAGGAAGGCTAGTGACAAGTAAGAAGGCTCACGAGTTGTCTGCAAGCCTGAGATCATGGACTCGACCTGAGTAGGCGTTACATTGGTACCCATTCTCTGACTGAAGAAGTTCGCGACAAGTTCAGCGTCGGGAATACTCGAAGAGGACTGGTCTGGCGCTACGCGAGTAAAAGCGTTGCCAGATTTGATTGGCGTCAGCGGCGAACGATTACCGGTTGAAAAGGGAGATTTAGGGACACCATTTTGTTGGGCATTCGATTGTAGATCAGTTGCCTGTGCAGTGACTTGATTAATACAATAACCAAAACGATGAAAGTGTCGAACAATCACATTCGTCGCATTTCCGTTGGTTTCTGGATCATCTTCACCATCGTCGCGGGGTCCAAAACCAAAGAACCGAATGACGGTGCCAAACTACATAGTGAAAATTAGTTCAGAGTGCAGGTTTCTGTAGTCAGGTCAACCTACCACACCACGAGCATAAGGTCCTCTCTGCTTGCGAGCCGCAGAGCGATTCGAATTTGTACGAATTGCGCTCATCGTCACAGAGAGCAGAAGCTGGGGTTGCTAGACAAGGGCGTCAAGGTCAAAGCAGCAACGAGGACATGAGTCTGCTTTCGAGTAAATTCGGCGGTGCCACTGGCCAAACCGACTCAAGTGTCCTTAGGGCCGGCCAAAATAGTTCACGTGATCATAGCCGTACCGCTCTTGTCCGCTGTTTCCGTCGTTCAGCTCAACGCCAACCACGATGCCCAACAAGGTCGTAGAGACCGCTTACCCACTCATCGACGCGGACCCTCATGCCTCCCGCGTCATCAGATACATGAGACCTTCGGACTATGCTGTCTGGCTTGGGTCGACAGCTGCTTTTCCTGGAGCACTTTATTTCTGGGGTCCGTCATTTGGTGCGGGTTTATGAAGCGTGAACACATTCTAACAAACTCCATAGAAATGGCAGATCCCACAAATAATAAGTTGAGGACTCCTCTGAAGCTTGGTGGATTCCTAGGCTTCACTGCGGGATTCTTGTTCGCGTACCAGAGATCGAGCAGTGAGTGTCTATGCATGTCGGAAAATTATGAGTCTTATGCCCTTTTAGTGCGATTCTGGGGTTGGTCGGAAAACAAGCGCGAGGAGGAGAAGGATCTCAAGGAGCTCAGCCAACTCGCCAAAGAAGGTAAACCGCTGTATGGCACATCACCTCAACCTGCATGGGTACAAACGGCTGCTTCTGCCAATTCTCAATGGTCGCAGCTGAAATTCTGTGAGCATCAGCGCTTTTTGTAATGACTTGTGCTAAACTTTTTTCCCCAGCTCTGTTCCCAATGTGAGTTTACACTAACCCCTTACCTCTCAGTGAACTAATCATTTCCAGGGTCAACCTCGTGAACCACCCACATCATGGTACCGACCCCGCAAAGTATGGTGTAAAGAAGCAGGAGTCGGAGAGCGCTTAGAGGCTGACTTATCGTAATGTTGAAAGTTTTAAATTCATTTCCGGCCTTCATACACTCGTTCTAAATCCTGAGGTCCTCTTCCAGTGCTGGTGGTTGAGTGGTGAATTGCGCTTCGAGTATTCTTGAGGGAACAACAGAGGCTGACACGGAAGTTCAAGCCCGAAATCAACAAACCCTGGCCCTCCAAATATCTCTATTCCCCGGATATCTCGTCCACCTGACGCCGTCCTAAACTAAGAGGAAAAACTTTGGCATGCTCCTAAATATAGATCTCGCAGTATCTATAAATTCACCTCCACCCTCCCTGATGTTCACGAAATTCGTGCATGACCTGGGGAACCTCCCGAGAATTAGGCGGAATGGTATATAGCATCCAGCTCACGTCTACATCATGATCAAGGTTTCATTTCCAGAAGTACTCGACAGGATGTTGTTCAACCACATCGCTATCCTCACAGGTCTCACAGTGGCCATAGCCGTCGATGGGTCGACCGTCTTCTACGATCGTGCCACAGGAGGATATGTCCAAGCTGCCTCCGGAAACTCTTCCTTCACCAACTACAATGGATGTGCAAAGCCAGGTGCATGTCAATCCACCTCCTTTAATCTAGACAATGATTGCTCATGATCTGCCTCAGCTTGCGGTAAAAAGGCAACAGGCTACACAGCAGCCATCAGCCAACTCGCATTCGGTTCAGGTCCAGGACTAGGACCAGGTGATGCGTGTGGTCGATGCTTCTCCCTTACTGCCACAGCAGATCCATATTCTCCTGCGTATACAGGCCCATTCAAGAGTATCGTTGTTAAAGTCACAGATCTTTGGTGAGAAAAAGTCTTATAGGAGTGTAGAGTACAACCTGATGTGGGCCCACAAAGCCCGGTGGATGGAAACGTGGAGTGGTGTGGCCAGAGGCAGGCAAAACCCACAAACCAACGCGGATTCCCTTTCCAGTAAGTCGCCCTGGTACACCTCTAACCAATTTGCTGAACCTCCACCACTAACAGCTTCGACGTCTGTACCGACACTGGAGGTGCATCTGCATTCTTCCCCTCAGGTCACGGAGCACTATCGGGTTACTTCACCGAGGTGCCGTGTACGCGGTGGTCTGGATCAGATGGGACAGATATTTGGAATGGTGCTTGCTTGTCTGGTGAGAGTGCGGGGACATGGCCTGCCGTCGGATGTGGTAACAAAGGTACGTTTCTCCTGGACGTATGGTTGTAGTCAACCAGGATGTTGATTGACTTTAGGAACGGCCCCCTAGTTGGGCATCGGTTGATAGTTGGCGGCTGGAATTGGAGGAGATTGGAGAGACCGCATTCGCTTCAGCATCGTTGGGTTTAACTTGAGCCAAATATAAGAACTGTGCATAAATTCAGAAACATATATCACTTCAACGGGGAAAACCAGTACTGACCTGGGGAGTGCGGAAACTATCAGTGGCTTCGCCATGAAATTTCGCCAATTGCACGCCCATCCGAGGTCGTACATCCGTTCGGTAGCGAGTGCGGATGCGACGATCACCGCTTGACCTGCTGCTTGGGGGATGCAAACGAGATCGTACTGGTCTGGACTGGATGACTTCCGAGATGTCCTAGCTCGTAGAACTTCAAGTGACGTTACCCCTTGGAGGATCTCCCTTGTGGATGTGACGGCCATGGCCTGCAGGAAGTCGACATGAAGCGATCTGAAATAGGGCACTTGTCACAGATCACTCACAAGAGCGAACAATGATAGCAGGAAGGCAAAAGCAGCCGTTAGGACGACTGACAAATGAGGTTCCTCTATGAGATAGCCAAACGCTGGGTGTTCATCGCGAACGCGGTTGTGGTCCATGATAATAAACCCTAGAACAGCACCGACGACCCATCGACCAAAGGGACCTGCACAAACTACCCAGGACCCCGTCCAGTTCCACCAGACCTCGTTAGCCCAGGCGTCCTGCCTCGACACTTCCAATGCTCGGAGAACATGTCGCATGAGGGTTGACACAATAGGCAGTACGGCGATGACAAAGGTCGGAGGAACGAGATAAAGCAAGTAGACGAAGGATTTCAATTTCGATAGAGTGATGCAATTTCCGACCTGTTACATGGTTAATACGCCCTAACTTGCACAGAACACATCGAATAGACGTACCCAAGGGCAGTGGTGGTCAAAATCTAACCGACAGACCCCACAAGTCGAGCAGTGGTGTGTTCGGGGAGGCTTCCATTTACCACTACATGGCGTTTTATTGCACGTTGCAAGGTCTCCGTGCATATTGATGCATTGGTATGGCTCTGTCAGCAGGGCTTTACCTGGCAGAGAGTACGAGGCGACGTTGTGCGAACGCCGTCCTGAGCAAAGGTAAAGATACAGTCCAGCCACGGTTGGCATCAGGATGTTGACAATGGTTATATACGCCCCTGGGAAAAGGTCAGACTCTTGAGCACCCTTCGCGATTTGTGAACCCACCAGCCAATATTCTTGGAACATTCCGTCGATGGATGAGCCATTCCACTATGTATTCTTGAGCCCATATAAAAACGTTACATAAACCTGACATACCTCCAATATGGAAGGTACATATATACCATCCAAAACTTCCTAGGGTATATTAGAACCACTTCATCTTGGAACCCCAAGAGTATACATACATGATTAGCGACAGGACGAAGACTTGAATCAAAATCTCCACCAAGAGGATCGGCCTTGAACTGATACGTCGCCCAATATCACTAAGTACCACTCCAGATGTTTCCATGGATGGCTAGAAGTGCTTGGAATGCTGAAACCTGTGTGGAATGAGCAAAAATAAGGCGCACGGCTGGACGAAATGTGGTATGAATACGTCACGTGTCGTGCAGTCATTCCTTGAAATTGATTAAGTATCCTTGGCCTGACCGTTCTTTTACAGTGACCGCGTCAAGGCTGTAGTAATATTTTTATTTGGTATATCAAATCTCAGTCTATGCAGATTTAGTGGCTTGGTCGAGGCAGAATCGCCAGACCGAGACTGGCGGTGATCATGTTGTTGTCCCGATTCGCACGAATCGTAGCGGTGATTGCACATGCGGACCGCTTTGACAGAGATCTATATAATGAACATAATACCACCACTGCCTCATAGTGTCCATAAACTTTACCCAATTTCTCTCTGACATTAACAACCACCGCATCGACATCTAGTATGCTCTCCTTCCCGGCATCCAACTGGGACAAAGCCTTCGCAGCCACCGGGGCGCTCAGAGGAGCGCGCAACGCAGGAGTTTTCGGTCGTGTGGCATCTCAAATCACACCCCGGCTCTACCTTTCAGATTACTGGACGGCACGGGATGGAGAAAAACTTGATGCTCTAGGGATCACGCATGCTGTCTCTGTCATTGATTTCGTGCCGCAACTGCCCAAGGTCATCCTTGAAGATCGGCGGCTGCATATATCGCTCATCGACAACTCACAAGCGGACATTTTGTCTCATCTCGAGACAACTACCGCGTTTATTCTCGCTGCGCTTGCAGAGAACGAGACGAATAAAGTACTGGTGCGTGTTGTATTGATCTTGGGTCGTAGGCGATGCTCTTACTCTGTATAACTCCAGGTACACTGCTTGCAAGGTATCAGCCGCAGTGCAACTGTGGTCTGCGCATACCTCGTAGCGACAACAAACATGACAGCACCAGCATCTATCGAGCATGTGCAGTCCATACGTGGAATTGTGTGTCCAAACTTGGGCTTCCGACGACAGTTGGAAGAGTTTGCGACACGATATGTCAAGCTTAAAGCTCGACCATCGCAGCTCTCACTACCGGAGATTTTCAAGAGTGGAGGGATCGCATCGAGAATACGGAAGTTGAAGAGGCTGAATTCAGAAGGCAAGGACAAGGAACGGGAACGGGAACCAAAAGCTATTTAATTGGACATCGGGGAGGAAAGGGATGATATTATTCGTCTCTGGACTTAGCAGTAGGCCTACTACCGAATACCTAGCGTATCTATCTACACATAATGGACTTCAAATAGGACGCTTATGGCGATGACACCTAAGTACACGCAACTTGTCCTTATCCCTAAATCGAGTGGTCAAGACTCAACACCTTCATCAAACACCCAGATCTGTTGTTGATGAACGTTGAAAGTTGAACATCAAAAACCCTCCCGAAGCCCGAGATTTGAGCGAGACGATACCCCTGACCAACATTTGGATCATCATGGGTTCGCCCTGCCGCATGTTGACATTCAATGATCTCAATATCATTTGCTTGAATGACTACAGATCGGGATTCAAATCCAAGTCGAGATCGAAAAATTGCGGCTGTGGTGCGCGCAAATCCTGCCGATACGGATTGGCACCTGGGATATTTTGGTTGCCCTCGTTTTTCGGAGAGGCAGATGGGGCTGGAAGCGGAGAGGTGGAAGTCCGTCAATAAGAAGTATCATCTAGGGAAAGATAAAACAAGAATAATCTTACGTCGTCCGATAGAGTGTGTTTCGCCCAAAAGTCCGAGGGGAGCTTCTGCATTGAGCCGTCCTCGGCGCATTTTCTCTTCGTTCGGGAATGGGGGAAAGAATAGTGGTGGGGGAGGTTGCCCAGGAAGTGCGAGATCGGGCATGTTAGGTGGCGCAGACGTGAATGCGCTGAGGCTTTGCGCATAGGCCAGGAGTTCAGGGTAGGGTATTGATGCTTATGGACAGGTCAATTCCGCGTTGATGTATCATCCAGGAGAGCACACACCTTTCTTTGCCTCATCAATAGCTTTTATACGTTCGTCTCCTTCTTCAATGAGTTCCTCCAGCTCAACCTTTCCATTCGCAAGTTCCGTACAGATATCTCGCCATTGAGACTCCAATTCAAGGATCTCGGCCTCCAATGCGTCGATCTTCCGTTGTTTGATTTGATGTACATGAGCAAGATTGATAGCTGATGCGAGTGCTTTATCACAGTCTAGGAAGGCTGACAGAGGTGGTGGCGGCGGCGGTTTGCTCTGCGGTGGGGCCAAAGACAGAAAGAGGGTATGGGAAAGCGCTTGTAGCTCGTTCAGAGGCGCCAATAATGTCGACGACATGGATTTATCAGTGTTCGGTGGGATTGGCCCATGGGAAGTTGGGGGTCCTCCGAGCCCTTGCCTAGATTGCTGAGACTGGGACATACTAAGAGTCGTTTCCTTGCGTTTTCATCAAAATCCAGTTTGCCAGTCGTAAGTATAAGTGACGAGTCGATTCACACAGTTCGAGTGCAAGCCCGGCGCTTAGTGAGTTCAAGTTGGACGCGACTGATATTTGGCAAACGGCGTGATTCCAAATAACGCCTGCTCTGCACATCATGACCGTGACAGCCGCTCAGCACCGCTCATCTCGCACTCACCTCCCTCGTCGACCTATGCCTCTCTGACATGCCAACCGGATACAGATCTATGCGGAACGATGTTGTCTACGAAGAGGACCAATTCGAGCTAACAGAAGATGGCCGTTTACCTATACCATTCCGGCGCACAGCAAAGTACCAGGACGGGAATACTATCGACTGGTTGCAGGAAGAGGGTCTCGAACGGGAACGGAACCATGCACTGCAATCACAAGCGGGTATACGGGGCATTCTGTTGCCAGCGTTAGAGTCAGCGCGGATGTGGTTCATTGTCATTGCAGCCGGAGTTGGGATCGGGATTGCGGGCGCTTGGTTGGACGTGTTGGTTAAATGGTATGTCTACAAGACCGTCAATAACGACAATACCCTGTTGATTTACTTTATTGTAAGGCTTGGGGATCTACGCGAAGGCCGTTGCTCGTACGGATTTTTCTACAATTCAAATGCATGCTGTTCTGGGGCTGGGGGTATGAATTATATCCGCTCAGACTTCTGCGCAAAGACTCACTCGCATCAGTCGTAATGAAGGCAGGGGAAATATGTCAAGAATGGCAAAATTGGGGAGATTACTTCCATATCCATTCAATATTTGGACGGTCTCTGTTGCAAGCCTCAATATATGTCGTACTTGCTGTAAGCAGGTCTTTCCGCAATATTTATTTTCATTTCTTAATGGCACGCTCTCAGGTCGCCTTTGCTGGCAGTTCTGCTCTATTGGTTGTTACTTATGCTCCTCAGTGAGTCTATTTATTGCTTCAAACTATTGACTTTTGTTAAATGCCCTTTGTGCAGCGCGTTCCACACCGGAAGTCAGTGTCGTCCTTGCATAGGGCTTATTCAACAAATGTACTGATTGGGTTTTTGACTCCCAGTTCCGGAAATTAAGGCCGTATGTTACATTTATCGCGCCTCATACGCCCAAATTATTGATGCCTTGACAGATTCTCGGCGGCTACGTTTTCGATTCATTTCTAACACCTTGGACTCTTATCATCAAAGCTCTCGGACTTGCCCTTGCCGTGGCCTCTGGTCTGTCCCTTGGAAAGGAGGTCAGGATTTAAGACCTATCAACCTATCAACGATAAAACCTTAATATCCGTCGCAGGGTCCTCTAGTGCATGTAGCATGTTGCATGGCATTTCTTCTAAGTCGTATCTTCAAAGAGTCAAGACACAACGAAGGCAGGCCTTTTCACTCACTTGAGGCTTCCTTTATTTACAGTACTCCCCATTAGCTCAAAAACGTAGAGTGCTAGCGGCTGCTGCTGCTGCGGGCGTATCGGTCGCATTTGGTAGCCCTCTAGGAGGAGTGCTTTTTGGCCTCGAAGGTAACAAAAATATGTATATGGTATAATTGACTTGAGTCTGACTTCCGTGTCAGAACTCGACACATTTGCAAATGAATCAGACGTTATGTGGAGGGGCTTCGTCGCGTCCGCTATTGCTGCTGTATCCTTACAGTGGGTCAACCCGTTCGGCACAGCGAAGCTCGTGTTATTCCAGGTCACATTCGTATCAGATACATGGAGAGCTTTCGAACTGGTAGGAAAAGTCACATAATATTGCTGCCTTCCTTCTGACTCGCCATTTATCTCAGATCCCTTGGGTGACGCTTGGCGTGATTGGTGTAGGTTTTGTGTTGCCCGCGAGAGAAGGAAATCTAATCTTTTGAATAGGGCGTTGTTGGGTCTCTCCTGATCCGTTTAAACGTTGAGATTGCGTTGTACCGACGGCATAGCGTCCTGGCGGATTGGCCTGTTCTCGAAGTTGTGTCAGTCAGTGCATTCACTGCTGCGGCTTCTTATCTAGTAAGCTTTATTTTTCTATGTAAATATTGTCCAAATAATAATATTTATTCCTCATAGATTGTGTTTGCTCGGTAAATTGCCCTACTTGCATGGTCTTTATCAATCCTGACTTCATTCGGCCAGTGTTCAAACATCAGAATTGGTCGCAAACCTGTTCCAAGAATGTGACCCTACAAAAGGTGATTACCATGGTCTGTGCAAGTAGGTCAACTTCATTATTCTTTGGCAGTCCGATTAACACAGTCTTCTTTTAGCCCGACAGCCACAGGACAGAACATCTTCCTTCTCTGTCTGACGGCAATGCTCAAGATTGTACTCACGGCGTGGACATTTGGATTGATGGTGAAATTGCCTCTGCTCAATGTACTCAGGAATGCGACTCATTCAAACTAGGTCCCCGCCGGAATATTCCTTCCAACTATTGGTATTGGTGCATGCTTGGGCCGTGCTATGGGTCTTCTCACTCAAAGTATATATCGCGCAAACTCTGACGCATGGATCTTTGCATCTTGTCCGCCTGATCCTTCGGTGAGGTGTATCTCACCTGGTTTCTATGCTGTTATTGGCGCTGCTGCCATGCTAGGAGGAGTAACTAGGATGACCAGTACGTGCTTCAAGTCTACCATCTGGTCCTTGGACTTACGATCCTATGTACATTAGTCTCCCTTGTGGTTATTCTCTTTGAGGTGGGTTGTTA
>Ga0247741_1000963_pt1 | contig 15877 bp, 15 predicted proteins | sample UWRJL213509R2_FD_180945 | JGI IMG/M metagenome (GOLD analysis project Ga0247741, IMG submission 180945) | Plant litter microbial communities from Arlington Agricultural Research Station in Wisconsin, United States - UWRJ-L213-509R-2 | ecosystem: Environmental > Terrestrial > Plant litter >... | reverse complement strand
CCTCCCAATGCCAGCCTTCTCCCTCGCGATAAGTCGCACTGTTTCACCGAGAAATTTTTGGTGATCAAGGTCGACCGCTGTCAGTGCCGATACAGCGATAGATGCGTCTGGGACAATGTTCGTTGCATCCAACCGACCACCCATGCCAACTTCTAGCACTACAATGTCGACCTTTTCCTTCTCGAAGACACCCAAAGCAGTCAACGTCAAGAGTTCGAAACTGCTAAGGTTGGTCCCATGCTTCCGATTCGCGTCCTCGATCTCTAGCCTGGTTGCTCGATATAAAAATTCCGGCACTGGCACGCCGTCAATGGTGATACAGTCGTGGATAGTGACCAAGTGAGGACTATTATAGCGTCCTACACGCAGAGGTGGGTCCGAAGAGAGTAGGATGGCAGTTAGCAAGGCTGAGACGCTGCCTTTGCCATTGGTGCCCGCGATATGCAAGGTCGGGCGAGTGTACGGTGGCAGATGATCTACCGCCTGGCGCAGTCTGTCCAGGCTTAGATCGATGGACATAGTATTTCTGAAGATAGAACTAATCAGCCTTCAGGATGGCACATCACCAGCGGTTTGATTAGAGGGTACTTACTTCGTAGATTGGTCTACTGGCGTCTTGATTCGTTGACACAGGTAGATCGTAATTGGGAGATTGGAAGAGCCTTATTGAATACAGCTTCACATAGAGATACCGCGAGGGATCTTAGACGCAGTAAATTTGCTGAGAATCATCAGCAGCGTGGAACACGTTCATCTCATAGCAAACTGCAGTGGACGTCGCAATACAAATCGCCAAACCCAGTTCACAACTGGCCGTGAGAGAATAAAGTGACTACCGATCAATGCCGAGGGTATCCTGTTAGAACTGTGTTCAAGCGGACCTACAGCGACACTAGCTCCTCCCTATTCTAAGCACGCGACTAGACGATAGTAACGTGTAGAAGGATAGTCTTACCCATCTTCTGCTCTTCTCAGCCTAGGATGAATCGCCTCAGCTACGAAATTCTGAAGTTCGATGGCCAAAACCTCGATGGCCCCCTCGTCTTATAAGAGGTCAGTGTTCTCCCTATTGAATCTACCTTACAGTCTCTCAATGGAATCAAATAAAGTCCTTTCCCACCAGGATCATATATATCCTCTGACGGCTTTCGACAACCTCTATGAAAGATATGCCGTCGTCATGGGCTGGTTGGTGGAAGGCTCTGTCGACCCCAACCAACTCGGATATTCGCTGGATAAAGTCATCGAAAAATGGCCACTGCTAGGCGGTAGATTGGAGAGGACCGAGGTTTGTCTCTGCACTATACATGTCCAGTGCTCAGCTAACAAGATGCGTCTCAGCGTAAATATCATATCCGTATCCCTACTTCGTCTGGCCATGAGCGCTACAGGATTACCTCAGAAGAATCGCAGCGGCCAATTTCTGATTACATCTCCCTTCCAATGCCTCTAGTCTCAGATGTCCTCCCCCACACCTTGTTCAAACATCCTCAAGCGCCTTTCAAGGCCACCCAGTGGATCACCGCGAAGGAACCCCTCTTACATTGGCACATCACCCACTTCAAACACGATGAAGTTTCATATTCGTGCATTGGCCTCACCTTCCCTCATGTGGTCTTTGATGGCCTTGGGATAGCGTCTGTCATCCACGCGCTGGAGGCTGAGCTCCTCAATAAACCCTGCCCATCCTCACCTTTGCCTATACACCCAGGTGTTAACCGAAACCTATTGGAGACCTCCCTCGATGCAGCAGCAGAGGAGAGAAACGGGCGCAACTTTTACGCTGAACAAAGCTACTATTGCATAGCTCTCATCAATTTCTGGTGGCTTCTCATTTATTCGATCTGGTCATCTTGGCAACGCTACTGGCATTTGTCCAGGAAACAAATTTTGCTATTTCCACCCAAAGCATTCGCGAAATTGGTGAAGGATACCCGCGAACAGGCCAGTATGGCAGGAAAAGATGATATACACTTGACTAGGGGCGATATTCTCGCCGCTTTTCTTTTAAAGGTGGAATCATTCTTATGCGGCAAGATCATAGACCTAACTCTATTTCTAGACGCTATTCTCAGACGGAACGGGTCCTCTCCGAAAAGTTCATATGACAAGCCTCGGTTCCCTCCGTCGCTTCTTCGATGGCGTTCTTAACAACTACCCCCACAACTGCGTCGTGCCCCTTCCATATCCAATTCTCACCGTCGCACAATTGAAAGCCACTCCTCTATACGAATTGTCTTACCATTTGGCTCAAAAACGGCAATCCTTCACCGTCGAGGAGCCTCTCAAAGCTCGCGAGAGGTTAGAAAGCGTCTTCACCAGCAACAAGTTTGCCATTCCCTTGGTACGGGGCGTCAATGAGAACATCATCCTCTCAAACGTGTGTATCGCGAACATCGTCAACATCAACTGGACAGGCATGGGTCCTGGGCGGACAATATGTCGATACAAGACGTTATTAACGGACTACCCGGTCAGAGTAATGAATTTAGTGACTGCATCAGGGTATCTTGACAGTGGAACATTGGTTTTAGACGTTAATCTGATTAAGAGGCGGTTGAACAGGTTGGAAGCCGAGATAGCCAGACTTATAGAGGAGTCTGAAGAAATTATTTAGTGTTATGGTTTAATCTTATCTTGACCGTGACCTTCTCAACACGTGACCTACGTCGCGAGACGCGTCGAGCCTCTGGTTGTCTAATTTAGGTACATCCAAGCGCTTCGGATAACTGCATTTGCGTTACTCAAGGCTTCTAGCGTGAAGAGTCATTAATGTATCAACGCCTAAATACAGTATGATATACATTTGTTTTGTTTTCGTGTATATATGCCGTCCGCGTCTTCGACATTATGATAAGTACAACACTATTGATACAAATGGTGGAAGATCGAAGGAAGTGTTAAGTGATGGGTTAAAAATACAACGTCCTGCTATGATGGGGAGGGCGCGTGAGCTGTGGGTATGAGGGTAGCCGGGTATGCATCGGTGGGCCGGCCAGGGATGAGGGTGGATATAGGGGAATCGATAGCGAGGCAGGTATCATGACCAATGCGTCGGTGCTGGAAGTGAGACCTGGAGTGTCCACTGCGCGCCGCCGTTCAGGTTGGCTGAGAGGCCGTCAAACATAATGTATTCCCCAAGGAAGTCCACCCTCTTCAAACCCTTCTTCTGCTCCTCCAAATACAACCCGTAGTCTGGAACGCTCTTGATGCGCCGTTGGAAGGCGTTGGTGATGGAATTTCGCTGCCCTGATGAGACGACGGTATTGAACTCCTCATCTGTTACTGGCCTGCGGAGCGCAGAGTACAGGCAGTCGAAGAAGTCCTGTACGACGATGAAGTTGCGCTGTTTGGACTTTGGGGGTTCGACTTTGAGTACCCATGGGAGGAGCGGGCATTGAATCACCATAGATTGCACAGGGGGCATGGTGGCCGTTTCCATTAGAATGGCTGGGGGGAGAGGGTATCCCCTGTCGGTCACGGTAGATGGTAATGTAGTCATGTTATAGATAACATGCTTGAGGCCAACCCCGAGTGCGGGGTGTAATGTGACTGCGCTATCGGGTAATGGTGTATAGTGATATGGAGACCCAGCACCGAAGGGAGGTGGGGTATATGGGCCAGATGACGATGGCAAGGAAGACATCGAGTAGGTTGGCGATGGTGTAGACGGGGAGTAGACATTCCGCTCGTCGAAGTGGACGTGCTTGGAGTGCTTTCCGGGCATTGTTGTGTGCTGCGCGGTGTAAAACTGTGTATGAATCCGAATGAAGGGCGGGAGATGACCTTGAATTGGAACGAGGCTGCAAGCCAACGGTTATAAGGAGAGCGCATTCCGCACTGCTTCGGGAACCGTATGTGTCTTCGAGTCAATCTGACAATTACAATCGTCAGATTCTGCCTCCCACTGCCCCGCTGCCGCAGCCATGCTTGTTGCGTCGTTATGAGTCACAGCCTTTTGGCGATAAGGTGGGTCAGCTGAGGACCATGGGCGCTTGCTTTCCACGTGAGTGTGTTTAATGGTGTTTGATTCTGAAGGGTGTCAAGCTTTTTGCATCGCCCCCGCAGCGCCTTCGCTGTTTCCTCGCCAGGGTGCCTTTCCTAAACAATGTTCTCAACTTACCACACAAGGAGATACACCTGGGAACTCTGATTTTACATTTTCTTGTTGCGAATCTGTGCATATTCTATATTCTATATGCTCCTTCCTGGAAGAGCAGCCATCAACTCAAAAGTCAGGAGGATGTCCAATGACTCACTTTACTCTAAAAGTCTGGCGTTTTCCCGTTGACAACGGATGAGGCCATTCTATCAATTTGTGGAGGTGCTTCGTAGTAACTGCGGCTGCGATGAATTAACATGAATACCAATCAGGCGCGGATATACCGCGGTGTCATCTCGATTGTTGCTGTGCGCTTACGCCATCGGCTGCGTCAATCCGCGGTTCCTGGCGCCTAAACTAATCATAGATTGGAGGGAGCCGTGATGGAGCATCACCCGGATACAAGCAATGGTCTTAACATAGGCGCCGCACTGCCTTGACTCTCGAACGCTCTCGATGCCAGTGTTCTTTTTTCTTCCTCGCTCATCGGACTAGTACTCGTCTAATGCATCATCAGGCGGTGCTCATTAATCATAGTTGCTACCAATCGCCAGTTGTTTTTCCAGTACGTGTTGTCCTCATAATGGAGAACACTTCTTCTAATCAGTCATAGGCCTTCTCTTACCTTTCATAGTGATTTAGGAGCGACAAATCGGCACTTTTCGCCTCGGCACTGAACTCCCACAGCATAACGATTGCTGCCATGTGTAGCTTCACCCAGTCGGCCTAAAGGCCTAACGTCTAATCTCCAGCTTGCAGAATGTGCCCGTGCACAGCACCCATGACATCTTCGTATTATTCCCTAGCTGGAATTAACGAACGTCAGCTAGAAGGACGCCGTACATCGCCGGGCCCCTAAGAATTCAAGACCACACCCCTCTTGCCAGTCGTTCACATGTATATGCCTGGTAAGAGAATTACTCACTGTTACTCGCGTCTTCATTCTTATCTATGAATGAGACAGATATACTTAAACGCCTCAATCTATTTGCAAATCTGCAAAGATGTGGCTTCCCCATCACCGCATAATGTATTAATGAGGGAATGTCTACAGTTTTCTCCTTCACGTATTCGAAGATATTGATCATCGCCGCGTCTGCGTTGTCTAGTAAATGCCCTACACTCATGGTCTTGTTTAAACTGATATTGACAGCGTCACCTTACCCCTAGCCAACCAATTCACATCGCCTCGTGTCCACGCTTTGTATTGGAAGCGACAGTCATGGGAAAGTACGTACTTTGCTGTGCGCTCACAACTAGATAATCTGAACAGCCATCCGACTATCCCTTTACCTTGCTTGCTTTCAATTCCTCCCTCCACGGCAACAACGACTCTCCATTCTCCGATGCCTATGTTCATGAATAGCGAGGTCAAGATCTTAGGCGGGACCCCAACCTTCACAGAGGTCAATGGAGTTTATCATCACCATAATCATGCAGTCAGCGTTTCCAACACCAATTCTAATAATACCATGGGGAATGCATTCACCAACACGAATACAAACAACTCTCAGACGTATAGTAAGGTCTTGTGTCGATGGTATAATTTAATGCTCAAATTCATTCTTAAGCTGGAACCTCGAGGACTGTCAGTCATGTCGCGGCCCAGAGGCTCGCGAAAAGGCGACGTGCTGGTGAGTTTGGACTGTATGTACCATTAAAACATATTGACGTGGCATTTGAAGATAATCTCCCTCGAAATGCCGAAGCGCCAACCGCAGAGTCAGTGCTCAACGATGCACCCGCGCTTGCGCCAGCCCTCCCTTCTCCGTCGGCGCTTCCACCTCCCTTCAACCCTCTTCTTAATCCGACCGTTAGCTTAGCGTCACCGCACACTTATGCAGGGCCATCTTCCTATGCTCCTTCTGGAAATGCGTACAGTCCCTGGAATGGATACCCTCAGGCTCCCATGCTAGGAGCCGGTCCCTCTACGACATTCTTTCATCACAATGGGTATAACCACTTGCGAAATTCCTATCGAACTGGGAATGCCGTTAGGCAGCAGGAGGCCATATATAAACCTAGCGATGTTCAACCCATGGGTTCGGAGGCAGCCTACCACCTTGAAAAGCTCGTATCTGTTTCCCAAAAGCATATCGCACAAGTGGAAGCTGAGGTAGGGGGACAGCAGGATGCTGACATGGAGGGTGACGATGAATCGGACATCAGCGACGACGAGGAAAAGCGCATGCCCGACAGCAATGGTGACGCCATGCTCAGAGCACAAACTCCCCTTACGTCGCGAATGGAGGGTTTATCTTTGCGCGACCCATCCTCCCGTTCTGCCTCGTCGCGGAATTTGAATACAGCCAGCAGTTCAAGTCCTCCGACATCCTCCCCATACGCAAGCTCCTTCGGGCCTAATCAACCGTCCGGGAATGCCTTCCAGCCCTTGGACTCGACATCCGTTCAATCCTGGATGCCCCACGTAGAGTCCCACATCGCAACCGCTGTCGCAAGTGGAAAAATACCCGCCCAACAGCATTATGGGCTTGGGCTGCCGCCTAACACACTCCCCACGTCTACCCAGTCGTTTGTTTCGTCCCAGGCCGCGGCGACACCGCCCCACTCATCGCCGGGGCCAAGATACAGCGTCTATAATGGTGAATACACCAATATCAACACCCAAGTGCATGTCACAAATCATGGCTTGTCTGGGATTATGGCGAATAATGCGATATCTACAACCAATAATAACATTAGGCAGCTGCAGCCACCAGCAGATACGAATCGTGGCGAGGGTGTCCTGCGATCGGATAGGAGACAAGCTCGCATTCCAAAATCTAAATATTTAGGTCGCCCATGATATACTTTATATGTAATTTTTCAATGGACTCAACCGGGATTTTCATATTTATATGCAGCATCATCCCTACAAGCCATACATGGGTCAATTACTTTTCTGTTTGTCGTCTCTTCGTGGCGCAATGACACACTTGAAAGGTGCCGGAAGACTTTTCTGATGTCAGAACTATGGATAACTATGCGGAAATAACCTACCAGCTCGTCGCATGGCTATATTTCAGCTCTGGCATGATGGAGATCCATGTTCATCAAACGCCTTCGTGATGGTGAACGAAGCTAGCATTGAGGCAATTGCTATCCACACAGTCGAGAAAGCTGTGTGGCGGCCAGGGCATATCCTACGAAAGGTCAGTACCCCGTAAAATTAGTATTTGTAATGACCACACCTTCTTCCAAAGCCAAATGCTGATATGATCACCTTCTCATCAAAGACGACCTTTCAATTCTTCATGAAGCGCTCGGGTTTGAATGTGAACGGATCTGGATACGTCTTTTCGTCATGAAGGATCGCCCTGCGTAGAAGTGAGGAGGTCAATCGAGTTTGGTCAGAACATTCAGCTCACATACCAGACATTGGCCATCACGATGGCATTCTTTGGCAGGCTGTAGCCTTGATATTCGTCGTCAGTATCGAGGACATGGGGACCACCTGAAATGGTGAAAATTAGATTTCAAATACTTCTCGGAAGGCACTTACCAATTGGACTCGAGATTGCGCAACGGAATACTTCGATAACAAGAGCTGTGACATATGGAAGCGAGTCTTTATCGTCGAAAGTGGGTAGCTGCCCTTGCCCTAGAACCATGTCAATTTCTGCCTGAGCTCTGGTTTGTACATCTGGCGAGATGAGCATTTCAAACACAAAGCCAGCAAGCGTGGCAGTGGTCTTGAGGGAATACTTTAGCTTTATCTTCTCATGGAAAGAAATATGTCGATACCTACATTGTCAGTAGCGGCTATGGTCGAGCAATTTGAGTCGGCGAACACAAATCGGAACATCTAACTGACCAGAATACATCGTGGCGGCGGCATTCTTGATAATCTCCTCTTGCGCTGCATAGTCTTGGTATCGTCGAGACCTTGAAGCCTGCTAGAGACAAACGACGGGGTTTTCCACCTTTGGCCTACACGTAACATAGTGAAAAGTCAGGAGCTCAAGCCGGAATGGTGATGCGCCAACTCACCATGAGTCTCTTCGTCTCCGCAAACGGTTTCTCGAGCATATTCTTGCTCAACTCCTTCGTCTCTCTCGCGATTGTTTGAAATTTCGCGAAAGGCATCCATTCCGGAATATATTTCATGGCCGGAATAACGTCGACTAGGTAGGTGCCTGGAATAACGGCCGCTAACACTGGTTGCACCCCGTCCTCTGAGATTTTAATAAACGGGTCATCGACCTCTTTGGTCTCGATACCATACGCAACGCTCATAATAACCGTGCCCGCCATCCTAACCAAGCCAAATAAATATTACATAGGACGTACGATAAATTGAGCTCACTCACTGCCGAAAGTGGTCCAAAAAGTTTTCAGGGGAGTTGAGGATGCGACGCAGTAAGCGTCGACATGCATTCAACTCCTGTGGCTCGTACACCCGCGAAGCGTTGAAGTTGAAGGAGTTTTCGACAATTTTACGATGTGCGCGCCTGGAACAAAGATAATCGACGAAACTTAAATATGCAATCACAAACGGTTTGTCTCAACGTACCAGCGAGAACCTAGCAAATGGCCTATTGGCATCAAATGCTCGGTATTAGAGGGAACGTCTGCTGACCGTAAGGCATGGCCCCCATATTGAACTCCCATCCCATTAATTCGTTAACCATAGGCATCCGTGGCCTACAAACAAAAAGACATCATTCAAGCATCTTTCAACTTTGGGCGTGCTGGACCTACCTGTTGGAGTAAATGGAGGATCGTTTATCTAAGAGGTCGCGGGCTGCCTCCTCGGTGTCCAAAATGATTAGCGAGATACCCAGCAAGTTGAGCTCAATAATGTCACTTCCTGTACACCAAACGCATCAAAACTTCCATGCTTTGAGCATATTGAAGTTTGATACGCACCTAATTCCTTGGACCATCGATGAAATTGCTCCCAAGGTCTTTCCTTTGGAAAGACTGTTATATGACCTAGAAGAGGTATTGAAGGCGGTCCTGGCGGACAGGGCAACGATCTTCGGAATCGCCGGTGGAGAAAGAGCCAGGTCACTCCGATAAAAGTTGCCAGTGCGACAAGTGAATAGTGATCCATGCGTGTTCTTGGGCAAGTGGGGCAATCGCGAAGTCGACGAGTTCTATTCAGAGAAGACAGATACTTATATTATTACTGCCAGCATGGTCTAACCAACACGAGCTTGACACGAGCCGCATGTCCATTGAGATATCAAGGTGTGTGTGGGAGAGAAGCTACTTTGGGTAAGTAGCCGCTTGCTAGTAGAATCGCTACCGACGATCGCTGGCAAAGCATCACGGCATGTCCCTGTTGATAGTCCCAAAAGGCAAATAAACCAAGGTAGGTAAACCGTAACGCATGCACAAAATTGATACGCTCGCACGATGGTTCAAACGTTCAAGCTTCAAGGCTGGAGCTGCTCAGGCTGGCTTCGCTAATGAGTTATTCGTTCGGGATGATTGACAAGGAGTTGGGACATGTACAAGTCGCGCCGGTGACCTGGGGGCGGCCATAGCGGCGACCATAATGCTGCAAGCTTAATATATACCTGGTTACGGATCATTCGCCCTGTAAATCGACGATTCCTTTTGTTTCAATGGATAGATATACGGCATTACAGCCTGAGAGGGGAAAACTCTCTACATCCTCTCGAGAGGTCGGATAGTCAACAACCTCATCGCCGCGCCCAACACATCCCTCGCGGACTCGTACAAAAACATCTTCGCCCGGGCCTTCTCCAAGTCCTCTTCACCCTTCACGATTACCAGCTCCCATGCACTAGAGATAGCATGTGCGAGCCTAAACGCGAAAGTTACCACTCCACTTGGCTCGTGAGTCTTCAGAGCGACTTTGACGACGTCTGGGTAGGTTCCTAGCAGGAATGCGATCTCTCTCGCGTGAGGGTATTCCGAAAGGGTATCGGTGTTGATTTGCGAAGGTGGTGGGAGAGGAATGAGGTGGGGGTTTTTCCGTCCGATTGAAGCGAGTCGGACGTGCGCGTATTGGAGGTAAGGACCAGTGTCGCCTTCGAAGGACTTCATTCGGTCCCAGTTGAAGGTGTAGTTGCCAATCCTGGTTGACGATGTAAGATGAACAAGACAGCAACACCGATAAAGATGGGACTTACCTCTTCGCAGCCATATCTTGGATCTTGACACCCGTAATGCCGATCTCCAAACTGGTGGTCTCTGGATCCTCGACAGCGGCATACTTGTCCTCGTTCTTCTGCATCTGCTCGTGCATGACGCTGCCGGCCTCCTTGATGATTTGGTCGAGGAACACGACTGTGCCTCTCCTAGTGCTCATACCCTGTACGAGACCGTAGTTGATATGTAATAGTGACTTGGCCCAAGGGAATTCCATGAGTTCGAGAACTTTGAAGAACTGGGCGACGTGCAGATCTTGTTGGGAAGATACGACGTAAATCATCTTGTCGAACTTGTATTTCTCGTATCGTTCCATAGCACCACCAATATCACGAGTAAGGTAGATCGAGGTCCCATCTGGAAAAGTATAGTAAGTCTAGCGATTGAATGAAGTCAAAGCACACCTACCCTTCTTCCGAATGACGGCTTTCCCGAGTTTCCATTTCTCCAAATCCACCAGCTTCGCACCGTCCGCATCAGTGACCAAACCCATCTCCTCTAGCTTTTTGACCCCAATAGCCATACTTTCCTTCCCAACCTCACTCTCTCCGTTGTACACGTCAAACTTGACGTTGAGTCGATCGTATTCAGTCTCGTACTTCTTGACGCTCAACGCCCTCCATACACGCCAGTTCTTCAGTGCCTCTTCATCTCCGTCCTCCATACGTTTGAACCACCCAGCCGCCTCGACTTTGACGTTCGGGTCTGCTTCGGCGTCCTTGCTTACTTTGACGTAGACCTCGAACAGATGCTGGATAGCGTCTTTTTCGAGTGCTTCTTGTGATCCGTACTTCTCGTAGCCAGTCGCGATCATACCAAACTGCAAAAAGGGATTTCAGTAAATTCTCGGAAGCGAAAGAATATAAAAAGACGCACCTGAGTCCCCCAGTCTCCCAGGTAGTTCATGGATATGACTTCCCAACCGCAGGCTTTGTACAAGTTGGCGAGGAAGGCACCGATAATTGTGCTCCTCAAATGACCAACATGGAAGGATTTGGCGATATTGGGCGCGGAGTACTCGATAATGACTTTCTTCCCCTTGCCAGAGTCGTTGGATCCGTATTCAGGTTGACCAGAGGGAGTGTCATGGCTGAGAGTGTAAACTTGGTTAAGGACCTCGCGAACCATGTTCTTGCTGTTGACTCGGAAGTGAAGGAAGGATTTGTCGTGTACAATGGACTCGAGCCATTCGTCCGGTTGAAACTGAAAGTATGACAAGTGAGTTCGCGGACTGCCACAGCCAACGCCAACGATATTGACAGTGACGTTACCTAAGGCTTACATTCTCAATAACCTTTGCCGCAATTTCATCCACTTTTCCAGGTAACCGGAATCGCGGTACAGCGACAGTGAAGTCTTCCCCCTTCTTCCCGTAGTCGACGCCTGAATACGCTTGTTCGAGTGTTAGAGGCAGAGTCTCTGACAGACGTTTGGCGATGGCTATTCGGAAGGCGTCCAACACAGCTTTGGAAGGGTCCGTTTCCGGTACAGCAGGAAGCTGAGGCATAGATGATGATGCCATAGTCGTCCCAGTCAAGTAAATGCTGATTGGTCGCGGTGATTTGTATCTAGGCCGCGACTGAGATTCAGTCCTTGTCGGGTTTCGTACGCTTGAGAGGCAACAAGAGAAAGTTCTGAATTCACGGTTGATTCTGAGCGAAGGATATGATACAGATGGCCGTCGGAGAAAAAGAGAGAACGCCAGGTTGGAAGGATCGATAAGATTGATATTCAATGGGGGTGTCGAGTCAACGCAACCGCGCACGTGAGCAATGTCAAAGAAATTGCGGATTGGCGGTACAATCGGTCCGGATGCCTGTTACTTCAGCAAACTGGGCGTAGCTGGGCGTCTTGAAGTTGCGACTCTTGCCTTACTGCCACATTTCAGTGCCAATGCTACTTCTCAAGAAACTTGTAATAAGTACTCAAAAGCTATCAGAATGGACCCAGCTGCTGGTGTTGTCGTCGAGGATCGTGACTATGCTGCACCTCAAGCACACTCGAATTGACTATGTACGGCGAGTCGGTGACAAGCGAAGCTGACGACCTGAATTTTTCTAATATCACTTTCAGTTTTCATTGTGTGATTTTCCCTGCTTGCACTTTTTCTTAGTTGTACGCTTCTCGCGCACCGAATTCGGATCCTTGCCTCGACTAGACCTGACAGGGTAGCCATGGATGTACTGAGTGTTGACATTTGACATTCTGTCGAGTAATCATGATAGAGAAAAGTGTTTGTTTTGCGTTGAGATAGTGACGAGATCGAGTAAGCACTGGGAATCGTTCAACACCCAGGGTTTAGACTCGACTTTCGACCCGCCTGCAGAAATAGATCCTATCTTAAGCTGAGATTGGACTGGGTTGCAATGAAGGAATTTATTCGAGACACCTTGCAAAAGGAATGCGTATGGAAGGTCGACTACCTCACTGCCGTCGGTGCCTAACGACAGAAGAAGAGCTGAAGCGGCGGAGATTGCGTTACGTTGCATCAAATCCCTTTACGGCGAATGTGGCGTAACGATGGTCCGCTTCAAACCTGTACTAGCTACCACTTATATTCATGCGATCCCACTTCGGTGGCGTATATACGGTGTTTCCCCGTATTCTCCGGGTCGTCAGCTGCCCGAAAGTCCCCAAAATGCCTATTCTCCAAGAAAGTGAATTCGTAAAGTACAATGTGCAAGTTTCAAAGTTGTACCCAAAAAGAGATGGAAATGACTCGCGCTGTCTACATAGAGTAAAGCGTAGAGCAGAGTATTAACGGAAGAAGCTGAACCAAGCGATAGTAGTAAGAATCAAAATATTGAATTGGCTAAGCAATTGCTCGCACTTTCGTCGGCCTAGATCGAAATATTTTCATGCGTCTTCACGCCTCCAGTCTGGCCCGGTGATGCCCCCATCCTCGCCGCGCCTCCAAGGGGGTGGGGCAGCAGCTTCCACGACCTCGCGCCTCCAAGGTGGTGGGGGTGCGATTTCTCCGTCTTTGCGCCTCCAGCCTGGTGGGCCTGAAATGTCGGTGTCTTCGCGCCTCCAGCCGGGTGGACCAGCAACATCTTCATCAGTACGTTTCGTAGGTGGTGTGACGATTTTCCAATCAGGGCCAGATATTCCTCCATCCTCGTTACGCCTCCAGCTAGGTCCGCCAACACCACCTTCATCGGTGCGCTTCAAAGAACGAGATACGTCCTGGATGGGAGTTTAGTACGCTGATCGCAGTTGGTCGGGGTCGTGACTGACCTCTGCGTTGCGTGCTGGCAATGTGGCAGCACCATCGCGACCGGTCAACAGTCCGCTTGGAATCTGTGAAATAGGCTTGATCAATGGACTATATAATAGTATGATGGTCAAAGGCTACTCACAGCTGAGGCATGGGTAGAGGTAAAGAACGTGATTGCCACGAAAACGACGAGGCTCGAGAAGCGCATATTTACAGGGGCTGAGAGAAAGGTGAGTGAAAGAATCTTAAGTTTGGCGTTATATATACGCCGCAATGTGCCAACTACTACCACCTGTGCCTGATAGAGAGAACCATGTGTGTCTTCGGAAAAAGGCAGATGCAATATCTCCATCAGGCAACGAGCCAGATCAGTTGCGTTAGAGGTCTTTGATGTGCGATCCGGATATAATCAGCGCTAAAGTTGCCGGTCGTGCCCACTGCGCTTCTCTTACCCCATACCCGGGAATAGAACTCGGTATTCTGGTCTGACATTGACGTTTAGCGTCTTTTGTATCTGTCTGTTATACATTAGCATCGTCGACGCTAGATGTTTATCGCAACGTTCGTCGCGATATCCGCCCACAGTGGCGCCGGGCATGCGTTCTCCTCGGATAACCGTGAACTAGCGCATGGTGCTCAATTACCCGACAAGAGAGTCCGAAGCTGTCCGAAGTGAAGAGCAAAGATTCCGGTCACTTAGGTACGGTGCAGGACTTATGTACCGAGCCCGTAAGAACCGCCATGACCGACGGTATGCGCGGTTATCTTTGCAAAGTCTAAGAAATGCGCGGCATCAGCATTATGCAGAAGACAATATGTTGTTTCTGTGCAGCAGCAGCTCATGACGGTCGCGATGGGGCCGTCGTTTTGTCGTGATTGATTTGTTTGAATCGATGATGTGCGCAACCAATGGGCTAGGCAAAACCAAATGACGACCGGTATAAGGACTCGGAGTCAGGCCTAGTAAGGCCTCAGGAGTACAGGAGCATAGAGTCGGAGAAATGTGAGTGCTGTTATGCATCTGACCACATTTACACATGGACTCATGGAACTGAATCCTAATCACCTGGTGAAACCTGGCAAGGGCCGAACCCGTGAGCTCAGGAGAGCGAAAATGTCTCCACTGGAGTCTATTGGTTGGGCTCGTCATATGTATTCGACAAAGGCTGGTGCCTGGCTAGGCTGAAAACTAAAAGCAGATCAGAACCGATAAGAGAAGATCAGCGAGTAACAGGCAGGCCTAGGATTGAGGCTCCGGTTGAGCTCGGGTTGGGAGTCTACGGCTAGGCGCGGTTCTTCAGACTGTTCAACGGCAATCGCAGAACGAGGTCTAGAAGCTAGAGGAACAATCACCGTTACGAGGCACCTGTACAGAGGTACCAGCTTTCGTTTCGGGCCCGCAGTAGTAGGGCGAAAGAATCCTATACGAGAGGTTCGAGAAGTCTTGGATGCGACGGGGGACAGCTGAGGTCGGGTCCGTGTTTTCCGAAACGCCGTTCTGATAACCACAGAAAGGTTCAGAGACCGTGGTGCAGAACTTAGAAGGTTGGAACCTTAATATTTAATATTAATGACCACCGTTCTCGTTCGAGTCCATAAAGCGACTGTAGGCCTTAAGAACGGTGCGGCAGAGAGTGGGCCGAACGCCGTTGCAAGACATGTGAGAAACGTCGATACGGTAGGCATAGGTGAGTAAGCCCGGATCCAAGTGACAGATAAAGTAAAGGTCATTGAATCGACATCAACTGCCCACAGGAAGAACCAGATGGTGGTGAGAAGTGGACGCTGAGCGCCGAAATGTGCCTTGGTTCCCGTGGTTGTACCGGACTCTGAAACACTGCAGTAGCAACAATTGCGTCTGACCATCGCACCGAAGCAATCTTGATCCAATATTACTGTCAGAGAGAACAAAGTGCGAACTCGGAGCGCCATGCAGCGGGCGAAGTCAAGTCGAGGTTCTCGTGCCTTAGACAACGGATTGACAGGCAGGATGCAGCAACTCCGGTACGACCGTGCCTTCAATGGAGGTTGATCAAAATTTCCAAATTCATGAGGCTCTGGAGAGGCCAAAATTGCGTCGAGTTCTGTAACGCAAGGTAAAGATAAGCCAGTTGATGGAGATGTTGCGGAAATTGTATTCGAATCTCTACTTCTGAAATCTCACGCACCCTTCTGTTGACATAGATGTAGGGCAAAACCTTCAGGATGTCGCATGGCTTGACCAGACATACATAATTGCGTCTGAACACGTCGTGACAAGATATGTCATTGTTCTGGCGCTAATTCAAGTTGGGGGAACGTGTCAGCCTGATAAGGAAGCCCCAAAGAGACAAGGAAAGTGCTGAAGTACTTGCTGCGAGATGGACTAGAAATAGGTATGTCCGCGGGAACGCGTCCTAACCCACAGTGCTTCTCTCTGCAATACCTAATCAATT
>Ga0247741_1000962_pt1 | contig 15880 bp, 14 predicted proteins | sample UWRJL213509R2_FD_180945 | JGI IMG/M metagenome (GOLD analysis project Ga0247741, IMG submission 180945) | Plant litter microbial communities from Arlington Agricultural Research Station in Wisconsin, United States - UWRJ-L213-509R-2 | ecosystem: Environmental > Terrestrial > Plant litter >... | reverse complement strand
ACACTATAGCATATTTAGTTCCTGGCTATTTTTGTAGCAATTAATATTTTTCTCAGCACTGCTCATACTGTATTTCCTGGGCTTCTACCAGGGCTACAGCATTGCTAATATATGCACTCATAGCCTCTAATCTACAGTATACCATACTTAATTTCCACTTATTATCTATAGTTATATATCTATTCTTTTGTAGTCTTTTAATTTAAAGCCTTTATCAAGTATTAACCATGGGATCTGTACTAATCTGATCTTGATAGTTTGTTTGAGAGATGTCCCATCTAATGTCAGTTGGTGACTTTTTTATATGGTTAGCACCTCAATATTCAGTCAACACTTTATTGTTGTATTTGTGGATATTCTCTTATTAATATTCTCATCTGGAGTTTATTATGAGTCCCATTTATGGAATTCATTCTTATATGCCTCAGTGGCATGAGTAGCAATGGCAAGTAAGCTACATAGGCTCACAATATATTTTACTTGTCTCTATCATAAGTTATATGAGCCTACAAAATATTTCACTCACTCCTATCATAAGTTATGAGAGCCTATATCATATGTTACTTACTACTATCATAAGTTATATGAGCCTACAACATATTTTACTTGCCTCTATCATATGTTACTTGTCTCTATTATAAGTTATGGGAGCCTGTGACATATTTTACTTGCCTCTATCATAAGTTATATGACTCTGCAACATATTTCACTCACCTCTATCATAAGTTGTAGGAACCCATGACATATGTTACTTACCTCTGTCATAAATTATGAAGCCCTATGTCATATGTTACTTGCCTCTATCATAAGTTATATGAATCTGTGACATATTTCATTCACCTCTATAATAAGTTATGGGAGCCCATAGCATATGTTACTAAGTTATGTAGGTCCAGTAACACATTCAAGGCACTTTGATTACAGCATCAGTTATTGGTTTCTATAGTGCTCCTCCAGTGCAATTAATTCAATATTAGCAATTAATTCTGCCTCATCCAACTCATCAACTCTGCCATTCTCCTCATCCTCATCCTCATCCTCATCCTCCTCCTGTAATCCATCTATCATCTGCTCTTCCACCTCATATTCATGTGCATCAAGAAAATCTTGGTGACTAGGTCCCCATGATGTCTCCATATGGCATGGAATGATTTGAACAGCATCCTGCCATTTAACACACAAGCGGAGAAGATGTCTTTTGCGTTCATTTAACTGGTAAATGATATCTTCATCGACCTCCCAATCCAAGGCAGTGATAACAATTAGCCATTCCTCTTGTATCCACTGCTGCATTGAGATTCTTTCCTGTATGAGACGTCTCTCCTCCTCTATGCATCTGTCATGCTCCAACAATGCTTTGATTCCTCCACGCACATCCTCGTTTCCAAGCCAGTCAGGAATTGTGTGAAGATCATCCACCTCATCTGTCAGACCAATGTCCTGCCAGATATCATCATCAACATCTAGTTGAAAGAGACCATCTTGTTCAATCTCTGGTGGAGCAACAGCTCCACGAGGTGTCTTTCCTGCAGCAATCATTTTAGAAAGTTCCCCGCACAACTTGTTGTACTTTCTAGCAAGTGCCTGGATTCCTGGTTCTTTGCGTTTGATCTGTGCCTGAGCATGCTTCTCTAGCTTCAAGTGATTAACCGTCTTTCGATAGGCCCTCTCCAAGTTCTCTAGCTCGAACTTTCTCTGTCGCAAGCGATCCCGAATTCTTTGCTTCAGAGCCAAAGCATTCATCCGAGCCCGAAGAAATTCATTTCCAAGCAATTTCTCTAGGCTTAACCGGCCATCCACTCGAAGCCTTGATTTCTTTAACAAGATCGCTTTCTGAGTTTTTAGGACTCGAGAATGCACCTCCTCAAGCAATGTCTGAACATCACCCTCTGGCCCTCCACCATTCTCTGCTCCCTCGAGAATGGTTTGGTATTCCATCATCTCCTCCCTATACATATCCAAAGTCTTTGTCAGATCAAGAATGTCACGAATTTCCTTGTTGGCAAGGTCTTTCGACTGCTTCTTTAGAGGCTTTGTCTGCTCTGCAACCTGTAGACTCCATTGCTCCCGAAGATATATCTCAGATATGCCAGCCACCCATAGGCTATGCAAAATCTTTTTCTGAGCATTCTTCTTTTTCCCCATCTTTATCCACTTCCGCTTCAGCCAGTTGCCAAGCTCAAGCAGAGACTTCCCATCCAAATGCTTGATCTGAGTGTCAAGTGTATAGATGCGGTTGTAGTACCCTGATACCCGAAGAGAAGGTATGAGTGACTTGATTGAGCTCCAGAAGCGTTCACATCCTTCCCCATCAGTGAGTCCAAAACCAGCACACTTTCGAGGGTGATAGACAATTTGGCAAGGCCACTGATGTCCATATGCATGGAAAACAGAGATGCCAAAGATGATGCGATCTCTGGCATGAGATAGAAAATCGTGCTTGATGCAGCTACGATGGAGCTGGCAGCCAATGTCATATAATACACCAATGCGCATAGTAGAAGGAATATGTTGGAAGAGCTTGTCAAGTAGCAATAACACATAGTGCTGCTTCTCGCCAGCTGAGGTCATATTGACCAACCATAGAACACGATCATGCCGACAGAGAAGGGCCATAAGACCAGTGTCTGAAAAAAACAAGGTGCTAGCCTTGACACAGTTTGAGTCTGCAGCAACAAATGAGTCATTGCACTCATCCAACACGGTTGTTGGAACACGAAGACCAGGCTCATAATCACTTCCACCTGCTCCAGCCGCATCATTTTCTGTGCCAGATGACCTAGTCTTTTTGCCCTTCAGGCGAGACGGTCTAACATCATCAACAAATGTCTCCATCTCCTCAGCATCTTCAGGAGGCACGAACACAGTCTCAGGGTGTTGCATAGGGGGTACCCATGCATTTCCCTGATTCTTGCGGCGCTTCTGTGTAAAACACGCATCCACACAGACAATAGCATCAACACTAGAGACACGTGAGCAATATATATATATATATATCAAACTTTACTCACAGCTCCTCAGGTTTGTTCCAATTTGTCCCACCAAAGCATAAGGGACAGCGGTCTCGAAGATACTCACTCGGACGAGTCAGTTTGTCATCTGCATATACACCAGAAATAAGATATCCAATGTTGCATAACCACAAGAAATACAATCTACCTTTATCGATCTCCATATCATGTTGATAAGACTCATCCGGTGGAAGCTCTTGTGGAACATGGGGGCCTTCAATTGAGATCAGCAATGATTTCATTTATATTCATATCAAGAATCACCTGTCTCATCTTCATCATCCATAGCCAAGACGGAGCCTCATATTGAATTAAGATAGTCCCGCATGGCCAAGTTCTTTCCATCAACTAGAACAGCATACCAATGCATTGCAGTACCAAACCGGCCTCGAAGACTGTCCTGAATCATGCCTCAGTACTCAGTACACACACCAAAAAAGATGGCTTACTCGAGTTGTCAACTTAAACTTGCGTGCGCTTAGAAATCCCTCGAGTGTCGCACACCATGCCGTCGTATTTGGAGCCGCATTAACAAAAAGTTCTCGAACAAAATCCAGCATCTGCAGATCAACTGCAAGCGTAGGTTGAATCGGTGCACAGGGGAATAATCCACGTCCCAGCAACTGTAGTGCAACATCCTTACAGGTACACAGTACCAGCTTCTCAATCTCTGTGTGCATCGTTAATAGCTGCTCGCAGAGGAGTGGCAACAGTTCAACCTACTTTCAAAAAAGATACATGAAACCTCCAGCCTGCGCCCCAAACTACAGCCAGAGCATCCACGGTGGTTGCGTGCCGAGTCCAGTTCCCTTAAGGAATCAGTCTCCCGTAATAGGGCGACATAGGGCTTGAGCAATGCTGGGATAATCTGCTCGCTCCATGTCTTCCATTGCTTCTCCTTCTTAATGGCCCGACGCAATGCATTCTCTTGCCGTACAGCCTCCTTTGCACTAGCATCGCTTTCCTCATCCTCACTACCTGCAGAGTGTTCACTCTTGTCTTCGAAGACATCATACTCATTGACCGCACCCATCTTGTTATCGGGATTGATGACTTGCGAAAATACTCCTGCACCAGTTACCACTCGCCCAGGCAAACCAAACACCACATTAGCTGAACCATACGGGCGTCGGCCAACAGGAACACTCTCTTCAGACATCAGCCCTGTAGTTGGTGGGGCCTCTGCCTGGCGTTCCTGCCTTTGCAGAGCTGGTTTCTTGAAACGGCGCATGCTGTTTAAGCTGAAATTCACGTAGTGATGGTGGAGGGAAAAGAAAGAACGGAAATCAAAGATCTTATCACTGATCTTCGGAAATTCTTCGGACGAACGGAGTCAGAAACACCCCCATTAGGGGGATTCGCACTTGTAGATATATTAATCTGCAAAAAAATCTATCAGCTGTATGTTTGTGATTAGTAAAGCCATAAGAACGTACTGTACACAACGACATGCATGATAAGAACAACCTGAAAAAAAGTGTTAATCAGCCTGACACGAATAAAGCAAAACAAGCACTGAAACATACCACTACCAGAACATCAAGAACGAGGCATCGCACAAGGTATGGTGGCTGCTCTCCCGAAGTATTGGAAGAACATATGGCAATAGAAGGGGTATGCTACTGTCTCCATATCCAACACGTTCTGGGCCGTTAAATGGTCGGAGACGGCCGTGCCTGCCGACATCTCAGCCAAACGGCATGCTTCCTCACCCGGCCATGCCGACAACAGTTCACAGAACGCCTCAACATAAACTGCCCTATGTTGCCAATGCTCAGCACCAAGTCCTCGATCATGCATTGGCATCCGCCAAACGATAAGATCACCACCAGAAAAAACTCCAGCAACTTGATTGTCCCGCTCTGTTTGCTCCACACTAGTCATTGTCGTCCGAGGCACTAAACATCGATCGAGGATCAGAAGCTCAGCCCTCCAGTTGTTTTCCACCAAGTCCCACACAATCAAACGGAGGGTGGACAACGGAAGTGGGATCGATAGACTGGTATCCTTGCTCCTCACTATATCGCCATCCCAGTACAAGTCCATTGGCCAATTCTGAAGGTCGATAGAGAACCTGAACTCATCTTCGAATTCAGCCTGCGACTTCTTGCGTGGTTTGCTCTTCTTAGGTGGATGCATGTGACGAGATTGTGATCCAGCGTTTCTGGACATGCCTCCACGAGATGCAGAGTGCGATTGGGAAAATGAACCCGCACGAGGTGTTGAGGACGAGTGGGCAGAAGAGGCTACGTGCGACGCGGATGCTGAGTTGGAATCTGCATTGAAGTCAAGGCCCATCCCCCTGCCGACCTTCATGAGAAAGTCTTTCCATTGTTGAGGCGATGGTGTCTTCCGTTTTGGTTCTTCGTTGTCCTTTCCGGGCTCCACGGTGTAGTTCGGAGTACTAATACGAGCCATCCATCCACTTCGAAGATACAGCCACACGAGCAAAAGTTTGTTGACGCGGTCCGGAGTTTCCCTGTAACCTCGCACAAAGTAGCCAGGATCAGGGAGAAGATAACCACGAAATGTGTCTACCCAATCATGCTTGACAAGGCCAGAAGTAGGTCGAGGCAGCTTCGAGAGCCGTTTCCCTAGGCCACTGAGGGCTGAACTCCATGGAGGCGGGGATGGCGTGGTCAATTCCGAGACGAAATCTTCAAATTTGTCGAGGTTGAGATCGCGATTGGTCTCAGAAACCGGATTGGATTTCCCTACGGGTGCACCTGCAATCAAAGGGTGTAAGTAAATATATTGAGTTGGTACAATAGTACACACTTGCTGACGAAGCCGTTGTCTGTGGCTCAGCCATGCTACTGGCTGGCTGTGTGGGCATCGCAGTGGGCAAGGAAGGATCTGATATAAAATAAAAATGTGTTCATAATGATAGAATATTATTTACTTACTGGAATTCTGGGGGTGAGCATGTTGCGGATCGCCTGGGTGAAGTTCTCACGTCTGGGGACCTATTTCGATATTGGCCACACGGAGTGATACAGAGACTCGATTGCGCAAGGGGGTTGGCCAGCTTTCAAAAACACAGATAGAGCCTTCGTATATTTCTCTAACCATTCCAGGGAAATTCGTGCGCGGTGTCACCACTTCTCGGACAATGACATCGGTCGTCATCTGCGCAGCTCGACGAACCAGCCAAACAGGCACTCCAAGATGATAGTGTTCCTGCGCGATTAACAAGTCGGCAGTCACGAGACCTATAATGGAGTCGTCAACGGGCAACGGAGTATCCCCGAGAGTGAGTTTCAAAGGCTCCCATTTGGTAAAATATTCGTAGATTGCAAGGGCTTCCAAGTAGAAACGTTGGAACGTCGTAAAGTTGAGGAGGGTCATCATTCGCGTCTGAGCTGCAAACGAGAGGAGGACACTCGTCATCCTCATGCCATTTTGGGCGAAACGAAGGTCCCGGAAGGTGGATAACTGGTCGGCTGGTCGTTGGGCGATGAGGTCGTCGATCTTGTCCGATAGTTCTTTGCGAAGCACCATTAACTCCTCTACCATGGGACCTGGGATGCGTACAACATCCGCGATGGAACCAGGTTCCCGCACGTAATCGTATGGTTGAAGATCATACCAGATCATATGCAATGAATGGTGAACAAGCTCATCGTCTAGTGGCCGACGTCGAACAAAGCACAGATACCAGGTTCCAGGAAAGTACCAATGCGGCCATAAAGTGTAATCGTGAGTCCAAAACCTTCCGTTAGTCCGAATGTAAACCCGTTGCCCATCTTGTGCGATATTGGGGAGGGTAGAGCTGTTTGGCGAGGAGAGGAAAAACGTTTTGGGTACGAGAACGGTATCGTCTCCTGGGTGCAAAATAGGCTGATCCAGTCCCATAGACATCAGTGGGTAATGCATCGAATCGAGTTCGCATATCGCCAAGGCATCTCCTACTCGAAGCACTGTAAAGATGTATGGGTAAGCGATAAGCAATGCGATGGTGTAATATTGCTCACCTCCATCGCCTGAATCAATCTTCCATACAACCGAACCTGACTCATCTCTCGGTAAACCGAAACAATCGACCCGTCCATCTACATCAGGATAAATAAGAGGGAATCGCGCATTTGAAAGAACTAACTCGCATGGAAATTGGGCTCTAACGCTTGACATTTCTGGAAAGCAGGATCAGTAAGAGACAACGGATAGGCAGACCGTATCAAAATCAGAGAAGCGGACTGGTGATGCAAGACCATCGGCCACTGCGATCTGGAAAAGAATCCACGAACGACGCTAGAGTGAGTACCTCCGAAGCCGACTAGTCAAGCTCGTAAGGAGTACCACCAGCGACAAGCCAACTCGTCGAACTTGAATGGTTCACGGTCCTCGTCCGTGATTGAAGGTTGGCCACGAGCGGATTTTGGCATGTCGGATAGAACGAATAGGTGAGCACCCTTCAAGCCGACAAGTCAGACTCGAAAGGCACACCACAGGCGACAAGTCAGCCCATGCGCAAGGAGCGACAAGTCAGCTCCTGGCCACCAAATTTCGGTATGTCGGATGGAACGAAGGACGAATGGAAGTGAGCACCCTTCAAGCCGACAAGTCAGACTCGAAAGGTACACCACAGGCGACAAGTCAGCCCATGGGCGAGGAGCGACAAGTCAGCTCCTCGAACTCGAAGGAAGGTGTATGAGGACATGTTGAATAGGGCGCTCACCGTCTGAACGGGCTTGAGAGCGTTGGATGGCGATGAACGTCTTCGCGCAAGGTCGTTTGCGTGTGAGTCCAGAGGGTGAGGTTGGCGAGCGATCTGTGAGATATGTTAGAGCTTCCCAGACATTCGAAGACCCGCAACGCACCTGGTACACCTGGTAGTGGCGATGGGGGTGATGGTTAAGGCGCCATCACTTATCCGAAGGGATCAACAAACGCTGCACGTGACACGTGACAAGCGCGACGAAAGTTGTCGGCCCGGGTATTTGCGATGATAGGCGCCAGGTACGAATCCTACAGTGGCAATGAAGACGGTCGTTAGACCTTAATATAATTACTAATGTGGAAACCATTAAATTTAGATGAGTTGCCCCTTAAAGTAAGACCGGCAGGCATGTAGCCACGCAGCTTCTAAGTACCTCGATAAGCGCCCATTGTTAGATTATCAAATTGAAGTTTCTAATCCACCAAACACTTCCTAGTCATAATTAATTAGTAAAACGGCCTAATAAAATTAATGAGACGAATCTACAGACCATTGGCGTTCTAAGATCAGTAGATACAAGAACTTGAAGTGGGTTCAAGTCCGAGTCTTCAAGGTAGGACGTATCATCGAGAGATCAGTCAATAAGAAAGGCTACCTTCGCGAGTTCCAGGGCCATGCCTCCTCATATTTTACAGAACACCACATACATGCCCTTCGAATATAGGGCTACATAATGTGGAGGGGTGTTTATTTGATAGTGGGTTGGTAGTCGGTGATTGACGAGATGGTTGTAAACCATTCTCGAATTCAACAGCACATACTCACCTGCAAATAAATGAGGCGAACAAACGAGGTGAATCTTATTCCCAATAATTTAATTGATACTTATTTTATCTATTCAATCCCAAGTCTTTGAGCTTCAATGCTCGCCGGACTGGTCTCCAACTTGGATCATTCAGTTTCACACGATTGCTGGTCATTCCGAGTCTGCGAAATCAATATAATTGCATTTACATAAAAGGAGTACTGTAGGTGGGTGAGCCGCCCTATATCCCTGGTATTCTAACGACCACCGTATACTTGCAGCAGGCGACTCAAGAGTCGAGGACTTTGAATGCTTTTGCGGCCAGCCTGAGCGCGCTGTTTGCCTCTGTTTATTACCCAGGTTGATCAACGAACATATGTCGCGTCTCTGCGACACAGCCTCTGTACTCATTCGTATCTACGACTGGGTACAATCGACCTTCAATATGCGCAGATCAACGATTCAAGACCTACCAGTGGATTCACCAGCTGACTTGTCGCTGGTGTCTGGGCTGACTTGTCGCCTAGACGAACGAGATCTGACTTGTCGGTCTCGTTTGACGCCCATCCACGCTGTTCGGTCGTTTGATATCATTCGACTACGCCGACGACCAAGACGTCTTGAAGGCTATACCAGTCATCATTTACCCCGACTAGAGGATCCCTTCTCTGCCCACGCTCTCGCATCTATCCACCCGCTTGTTACACGACCCGCCTAGGTTTGTAGCCAGTCTAGTGGAATTAGTGAGTTGGACTTCGCTACAGAAACTTCGTGCAACTAACCTATCACTAGGTATTCTACTCGTTATCAAATTATCCCCTCCTCGTGACTATGTTTTGCCTGCCGGGTGAGTGTTGTTAGATTCGAGTCGTCATGGGCTTCTAATTCTAATCTTATCTACTCAGACCGTCCCTCTCAATCTTCAAGGCGACATTAGCGCATCGTCGGCGATCGATCGCGTACATCCAGCTCGGAGACCCTCTCCGCTGCCATCGGGCACACCACCTCAATGCTTGGTACTACGGGTCGTGGTTCGAAAACACCTGCAGCGAAGGGCAGGGAACCCATCAAACTTCTTTACCGACCTCCAAACCATCAACGCTGTGTCTCGAACCATCTCTCTCCACTCGCTATGAAGACGGAAGCTGGATTCAAGTTGACCAGACTGCACCAGCATTTCTGTAAGTGGGTTTCCTTGGCGCAGGTTCAGTCGTTGAATTTCAATACATAGCCAGGAAACCCTTGATATGTGCCTGTGTTTTTAGCGTTGAAGACCGTATTCGGGGCTAGTCGGTGGTTAAAACACGAGGTACGTTGCGTACGCCCATTCAAATGATCAAATTTAAACCCAAATTGCAGAAATATAGGACGAATATGCCCTTCGTATCTGCTCTAGTTTCCTTGGCGCCTCTGGGTTGAAGTTGGCGTTTCAATCTGTTGAAACGGTACGTGCATCCACCTCTCCAGCCATATATCGTCTTCATGCACTAATTAGATATTGCAACGCAGAATGTCTTTCGAAAAGTCTACTCGGACCGTCAAGGGATCCCCATGAAGCGCACACACCTCTCGAGAGGCACTCGCGCCAATCTGGGGGTGAACCCTGCTAGATTCCACAACAATGGGATTCCTGCCACAATATTTCGCCCCTTTGGTACGCAGAATCTGAGCCTCAAAAAATTAACCAAATAAACAGAGTGGAACTAATAAGAGTCCGGGTTTCGCGCGACCTGTTTCTCCCGCACCCTCAAAAAAATATCGTCCCCCATGTCTAGGAAAAGAAAAGCCACAAGCCCGCCACCGGCTATTTCAAAGACAACCACAACAGTGAGTTCATTTTCTCGGTTCAGACGCCCCATTGACATACATTTAGGTCCGCCGTTCTTCGCGAATTGCGTTGTCGTATGTCCTCCTCACTCCTTGTGTCATTCGTGGAGGGTTTTGAATATGGCGGAGGCTGACTTGTCGCCTCCGACCGGATTGTGCTGACTTGTCGCACTTCCGCTCAAACGAAGATACGAGCTGACTTGTCGCTTGTACTTCACCATATTCGCAAACCTTTCCACGTCTGATCTGGCCACTTGTACTGACAATCGGCGTAGATCTTCATCAACGGTTCCTGCAGTCAACCCCACTAGCACGAGGTACGTCGCCCAGCCTGTGGCACAAGACTCGGAAATTCACTTATTTGTTACAGCTCGAGAGGGGTGGCTGTGGTTGTTGAAGCGGCAAAATTAGAGGGGCCACCAGCAGCAAAGTAAGTCGTCTCGTACCTCATTTTCCGACCACAACTCTTACAATGTAATAGACGGCCTAAGCCACGGCCCAAACTACCTTGCTCGAGAACGCCAACACCCGACAGCGATGATGGGTTCAACGTAGCCAAGAACAAGAAGCGGGCAAAGGCTCGCGACAAGCGCCGTGCATTAAGAGCATCGACAAACTCTCTTTCTTCACGCCGTTCGTACGAAGCTGATGCGAGAGATGGTGTTCCGCAAGACGGAGCTCCTTTCGCTACCGAGCATAATGTAGCAAGAGTTGCCAATGCGTCTGCCCAGCCAGAAATCGATGCAGCAGCTAGTGACGAGGACATGGGAAGTAGCCACACTCATTCCGCTGGAGAGGACGCGGCAGGTGATGAAGAAGGAGGTGAAGCAGATGAAGCTGGAGGTGAGGAAGAAGGAGAGGACGGAGAGGGAGGAGAAGGAGAAGCGGGAGAAGGAGAAGGAGACGAAGAAGCGGGAGAAGGAGACGAAGAAGATGACGAAGAAGATGACGAAGAAGAAGAGGGAGAAGGAGAAGAGAGAGGAGGGGAAGACGACAACAAACAACGGACGAGCAACGTTGACATTGACGCACGTCGCGCACGAATCATACGCCAGTTGAACGATATGGGCATGGATCCGGAGTCCCCTCAAACTCGTCGAGCAATGGAATGTTACCTTTCACGTCTACAAAGTGGTCGTGCAGGTGCTTACTCCAGTAGTTCTCAATCGCCGTCGACAGGCAGTTCGACTGTCTTGAGCGATGATCAGGCTCTTCCTACCTCAGCCTCGACTTCAAACTCGACTTCGACTGCTGTTCCAGGGAATCTCCCACCTCCACTTCGGCCGGCGGATGAACGCAATTATCCTGCTCTCGATCGTGATTTGCAGGTGGCCATTGCTGTCGATTTCGAGCAAGGTATAACCCAAAATACAGTCACCTCTGGAGGGATGCCAGCGCCCGAGTGTGGAGGGAGTAAGGGAGGTGACGAAGACGATGCTGGGAACCCCACTCCTTACCCAGGAGGTGACTACCCCCCTTTTCCGAGACTCGACGGAGATTACGGTCCATGTGAAGGAGACTACGATTATAATTTCTACAATCTTAGCCGTTATCAAGGTGGTCCGCCACAACCAGGACGTCATACCGCAGTGGACCGATTGACCACTTACCGGCACAAGGACGAGACGAACTTCAAACCACTACCACGGGGCAGGTGCGCGCCGAGGCTCAGCGACCACCACGAGGATGAGGCTGCAGAACTGGAGATCAATATTATTATGGAGGAAAGTGGCCCCAGTGAATCCGACTATTCAGCAACAAAGAAAAAGCGTCAAGGTGGTGGGTGTCGAGAAGAGGCAGATGACAACAGTGACGATGATTCTGGTGATGATGATAGTGATGAGGGCGGCAGCGATGAAGGTGTGAGAAGGGGTAGAGGCCCTGGCCCGACTAGTGGTAGCAAAGCCGAGCAAAAAGGACAACAGAAGAAGGTCGATAAAGGCAAGGGACGAGCAACCGAACCCCAAGACGCAAATGGCTTGCCTGCTGAACACACTAAAGTCTCGCACGAGAAGCCTGGGGGTCGTCCTTCGAAACCCGAGGACGATGAGGTACAACGACTTGCAGATTCAGTGATGTCTGCCGCGTCGAAGATTGCCGAGAAGTACAACAAGCCGTTAGAAAGCATTATGAAACGTGTTGGGCTGAAGCTGCCAGGCATGACTCGTGGGCCAAGCACCTGGAATCTCTTCCAACAAGCTCAGTCGCAGGAAGGCACACGAGGAGAAGGTATGCAGTAATCTGCTTGCTCCTTTATTGTACTTATGAATATCATAGAGAAAAAATGGCAGACGGTCGCCTCGGAGGCCTACAACTTGGTGTCACCGGAGGAGCGGGAGACTCTTCGTGAAAACTTGATGGACGCGTTGGCAAAGATGATGAAGGATGAAGACAAAGCTCTATCGCCAGCTGCTCGTATCAAAGCGGTTGAACGTTATCTATTGAGGACGGTGAGTATCCAGTGTCATCTGGCGTTCCATTTACTCATTTATTTTAGTGTTCCAACTTATCGATGATGGGCGAGGACTTTCACATCTACTGTGGTGTCTTATATAGTGGCCTTGATCCTGTTGCGCGTACCAAAAGCAGTGTTGTCACGTCAGATCCTCTCATCCTCACTGCAATCCGTCGTTGTGCCATTGATGTGGATGCCTTAACTACCAGAGGCAATGACCTTGTCAGGTATGTTACTGAGCACTTTTTCATAATCAAACTAATGATGGTCCTAGGGCGCTAAGGGCTCAGAAAGAACTAGGTGCTCTTTCAACGGCTGATGATGAAGGTCAATCAAAGGAAATTGACGACGAGGCGGCGGCCCCTCTCTTTCTGGCGAAAACTGTTCGAGAGCTAAAAGACACCTTAGCGGTTGGGAAGAGGAGCTCCCGGGCGCAAGAGCTGGCTGATGCAGCAGGCGTTGCCCCCGGGTGTACTGCCATCTCTCTAGCGGACACTATTTGCAGAATAAGAGATAAGCACGGAGCGTCAGCTTCGGCTCGCACAGTTGTGAGCGGCACTCTAACGGCTGCAATCAGTATGAGTCTTATCCCGGAATAGAGAACTCTAGCTGATATAGTATCTTGTAGATGTCCACAGACAGCAAGACGAAAAGGATCGAGGTCAATTTCCGTGGGTCAGCTGTATGGCCTTGGCCATTCGTCAGGAGTGGCGCTGGAAGGGCTACCCAGATGGCGTGCCTCTACCTGGTCCCGATTTCGATTCGCAGAAGGTCCCAGGACGTGCATGGAGGGCAATGGAGAAATCCATGTCTCAGGACATTATGAAGATGGAGAAATGGAGTGTTGGTGAGTCTTACTTGTCATTACGGTGACTCTTTGTTAACACATATTTCAGAGGAACGCGAGATGGACCCAAATTTAGTCCCTTTTGGTGGGATCCCACTAATACTCAACAGCACGGGCAAGGTGCTGCTCAAGGTCTCAGACGTCCGTCCCGAGCTTGAGCCTGATGTGATCCACATGGATGTTGAAGGCCTCGATGCGATGAATGAAATGAAAGATACCTCGGCAGATATTCCTCCTCCACCAACAGCAGCTGACTGTCCAGCCAAACAAGTTCGAGCGGTGAAAACGGCAGATATTGCTTGTCCACCAACAGCAGTTGATCATCTTGCGAAACAAGTTCGCTCCGTAAAGACGGCAGACATTGCTCATCCACCGATGGAGGTTGATCATCCGGCGAAACGAGTTCGCGCTGCGAAGGAATCAACTACTTATAAGATTGTGAACAACAATGCAAACCCTGATCAACTTAGCGGCAATATTCTCTATCGCATGCCACCAGACACTCCCGAGATCGCTCTTGTTGACACATACAGTGATTATCGACAGGCGAAGGTACTACAAGAGCAGAAGAGAATTGCGAGGGAGGATGAGATTTATGAGGATGAGGGAGAGTTCTCGCAGGGGGAAGAGTTTTTTGTCCCCCAATATCGCCCAACATTGGAGCGGGATGGATACCGATATCGTTCGAGCAGGGAGATGAATGTTATCCATGGAGAAACTCTGCCCGATGCTCAACAAGGGCTTTTCTATGCACCAGCAACTCGAGCACCATCAATGCGTCCTCTCGCATTAGCACCTTCCACTCGCCAGTCTAAGCTACTATCTGCTCGCCCACAACTGCATTCTACTCGCCAATCACAGCCACCTTCCACTCGTCATCTGCAGTCATCTTCTATTCATCATTCACATCCATCCTCTGCTCATCATTCACAGCCATCCTCCACTCGTTGTTTGCAGCCATCCTCTACTTGTCAACATCAGCTTCAGGTGCTGATGGAGGAACGTGGCCCAAGATCTCTAGCACGTGGTGACATTCACTCTAGAGGATTACCTTTTCAGGTGCCTCATACCAGATCCCATGTTCATGGTGCAGCAGTGGTGCCACATGTGGAATTTGAGAATGCAGTTGCTGGGCCAAGTCGTTTAGGATCTGAAATGATGACTTGGGTCCCCAAGACTCAACACAGATCTTCAAAGCACCGTTAGATTTGGAAGACTCTGTTGCTTGCTGTTTCTACACTTAGCATTTATATTGTCTTGCATTCCAATCTCTTTGGTCATCTCTCTATATCATCACTATCTTTTGGTTACTGTTTATCATTCTCCTAACTCTATCTTGCTATCACCCTCACTGTCACTACTCTATCGCACTTGAACTCATTTATCTATCTTGCTATCACCCTCACTGTCACTACTCTATCTTGCTATCACCCTCACTGTCACTACTCTATCGCACTTGAACTCATTTATCTATATACACCACCTTCTCCAGTTGGCCTGGCTACTCCACTATATTCTACACCACACTCATTTGGCATATCTTTCTCTATACTTTGACTGATCATTCTCTTGAGATCTAGAATCAACCTGATTCTAGTCAGGAAATTTATTTCCCTATACCCAATCACTACTCTTCATTTGTTGTGTTTCCATTACAACACCACATTCCTTTCTAGTCTCACTATCTATATTTCTGACTCTTCTGTCTATGGACTAATTGATGTTTCTAGAGTGCTTGATGTAGATATCTTGTTTGTCATCTTCTGACAACCATGATTTCAGTATACCCTTCTTGTTGCTCTAAATTATCAAGTATTACTTTGAATATATACACTGTGTTAGTGGAATATGATATTCACTTATTGTTTATAAGTCTGATCTAACTGAGGTAGTGGGTAAATTGTATCTTGAAGAGAACAAACAAATTATCTACAGCGGCTAGAGGTTTATTTTTGGAACTATTAAAAATTGCAACTTATGATTCAGGTCATCTAAATAAGTTGTAGGCCCACAACTTATGATAGAGGCTGGTCAAATATGTTTGAGGCTTCCGCAGCTTATGATAGAGGCTGGTCAAATATGTTTGAGGCCTCCGCAGCTTATGATAGAGGCTGGTCAAATATGTTTGAGGCCTCCGCAGCTTATGATAGAGGCTGGTCAAATATGTTTGAGGCTTCCGCAACTTATGATAGAGGCTGGTAAAATATGTTTGAGGCTCCTGCAACTTATGATAGAGCCCAGTGAAATATGTTTGAGGCTCCCGCAACTTATGATA
>Ga0247741_1000961_pt1 | contig 15890 bp, 14 predicted proteins | sample UWRJL213509R2_FD_180945 | JGI IMG/M metagenome (GOLD analysis project Ga0247741, IMG submission 180945) | Plant litter microbial communities from Arlington Agricultural Research Station in Wisconsin, United States - UWRJ-L213-509R-2 | ecosystem: Environmental > Terrestrial > Plant litter >... | reverse complement strand
GGTACATCAGTCGCGTCAACGAGACTGGTACCGCGCAATTGGCGCTTACGTTTAGTAGTCATTTTGGTCAAGATGTGACTCTTGTTAGCGTGCTTAAACTTGTAGCCAGCGCCAGTTTTTTTGAAGCGTTTTGCAGCTCCGCTATGTACTTTAGCTTTAGTTGCCATGTGAAACTCCACACATCTAGGTAAATAAAATAAATAATCAAGGCAGCTAAAAGCCCGACTATTTTCTCTTTTTAGGGGCGATAACCATAGTCAATTGCTTACCTTCCATCTTGGCAGCTTGTTCTACGGTGCCCAACTCAAGCAGGTCTTTCTCGATGCGTTGCATCATTTCCATACCTAACTCTTGGTGCGCCAGTTCACGACCACGGAACTTTAAAGTTACCTTGGCCTTGTCCCCACCCTCAAGGAAACGTATCAGAGCTTTTAATTTGACCTGATAGTCACCATCTTCCGTCCCTGGACGAAATTTCATTTCTTTAATTTGCTGCTGCTTTTGTTTCTTTTTAGCAGCGGCTTTGGTCTTCTTGATCTCAAACAGATGCTTGCCGTAATCCATAATCTTACAGACTATAGGATCGCTATCAGACACGATCTCCACTAAATCAAGCGTTGCTGCTTGCGCTTGGGCAAGTGCATCACTCAAAGGCACGATACCGACTTGTTCGCCTTCGGCATTGATTAAACGAACTTGTTTAGCTTCGATCTGGTCGTTGATCCGCGCTTTTTTGGAATTTCCTTTAGCGGCTGGGGCGTTATCTCGTTTGATAGTTGTATCTCCAATTAATTAATAAGAACAAACCTTACTTACCTTTGTCGTCGATTTTGGCAAAAGTTGTCTTTCTAAGCAGAAAGAACTCTACCTCGACGCGCGATATCGGCGGTCAAGTGCTCGATGAAGGCTTCCAGATTCATTACACCCAAGTCTTTTCCGTCTCTTGTACGAACTGCAACAGAGTTGTTTTCAACCTCTTTGTCGCCAACGACGAGCAGGTAGGGAACCCGCTGAATTGTGTGCTCGCGGATTTTAAAGCCGATCTTCTCGTTTCTCAAGTCCGGAATCACTCTAAAGCCCTTATCTCGCAAGGTTTTTTCGACTTTTTTCACGAAATCGGCCTGATTGTCCGTAATATTCATAATTACGGCCTGAGCTGGCGACAACCAAGCGGGGAAAGAGCCTTCATAATGTTCAATCAAAATCCCTAGGAACCGCTCAAAAGAACCCAAAATTGCACGGTGCAACATTACCGGACGCTTACGAATGTTATCTTCGGCGACATATTCCGCATCCAAACGTTCAGGAAGCACGAAGTCTAGCTGGATTGTTCCGCATTGCCATGAACGACCAAGCGCATCTTTGATCTGGTATTCGATTTTCGGACCGTAGAACGCGCCCTCGCCCGGTAATTCTTCCCACTCAAGACCTGAGGCACGCAGTGCGATGCGCAAGCCCTCTTCTGCCTTATCCCAAGTTTCGTCAGTGCCAGCACGTTTTTCTGGGCGTAACGACAACTTGATCAAGACTTCAGTAAAACCGAAATCGTCATACACGGATTGCAACAAATTATTGAATGCCGACACTTCCTGCACGATTTGATCTTCAGTACAGAAAATATGCGCATCGTCTTGAACGAAACCGCGCACGCGCATCAAGCCATGCAACGCACCTGAAGCTTCGTTGCGATGACAAGAACCGAATTCAGCCAAACGCAATGGCAAGTCGCGATGCGAACGCAAACCATGATTAAAAATCTGTACGTGACCTGGGCAATTCATTGGCTTAACGGCGTAATCACGTTTTTCCGATTCAGTTGTAAACATACCTTCGCGGTAGTTTTCCCAGTGACCAGACTTTTCCCACAATACGCGATCCATAATCATGGGTGTTTTCACTTCTTGATAACCGGCGTCATCCAACGTTTTACGCATGTATTGTTCGATCTGTTGCCAAAGTGACCAGCCTTTTGGATGCCAGAACACCATGCCAGGCGCTTCATCTTGCAGGTGGAATAAATCAAACTTTTTACCGAGTTTACGGTGATCGCGCTTCGCAGCTTCTTCCAGCAAATTTAAATAGGCGGCCAGTTGTTTTTTATCGGCAAAGGCGGTGCCGTAAATGCGTTGCAACATTTTATTGTTGGAATCGCCGCGCCAATAGGCACCGGATGTGCGCATCAATTTAAAATTTAAACAGAAACGCATATTGGGTACGTGCGGGCCGCGACACATATCCACGTATTCTTCATGGTGATACAGACCGGGCGTTGCATCTTTAGGCACGTCGCGATCCAGAATTTCCAGCTTGTAGCTCTCTCCACGCGCAGCAAAAACGTCATAAGCTTCCTGCCATGAGACTTTCTTTTTTACTACATCATATTCAGTTTTCGCCAATTCATGCATGCGAGTTTCAATCGCAACCAGATCTTCATCGGTGAGTTTTTGCTCTATGTCGATATCGTAATAAAAGCCGCTATCAATCGTCGGACCAATGGCCATTTTCACATTGGGGAACAATTGTTTGATCGCATGACCGAGCAAATGCGCGCACGAGTGGCGAATAATTTCCAGACCGTCCTCGTCTTTGGGTGTGAAGATCACTAAATCTGCATCGTCGGTGATGAGATCGTGCGCATCGACACGTTGGCCCGCTTTATCGCCATTTAAAAAGACGCGGCCACCCAGGGTTACCTTGGCCAAACCAGGGCCAATATCAGCAGCAACTTGGTACACGGACACGGGATTTTCGAATTGACGTTTGGAACCGTCGGGAAGAGTAATAATAGGCATGGTTTATCCTTTTCAGTGGTGGCCCCTACCAAAGGTCACGTGATAAAAAATAAGCAAGTCGATGACTTACGCGAAAGCTGCCGATTTGGGCAGGTCGGGGAGTATAAAAAGCCGATGCAACTATAGCCAGTAAAATTTAATCGCTGCAATGTAACAATTTACATGTTGGAACATCTACTACATGTCGATAACATCAACATCGGACAGCTCTGCAAATTATTCAAAGACAGTGATAAGCTGCGCTCAACTTAAGGTTGAGCTAATAACAATGACAAAATTGCCCACACCGAACTTTCCGGATGAGCAACAACTTATTACCGCACTGGTTGCAGGTGATGATCGCGCATTTTTTGAAATTATCACTCGCTTTCAGCACATTATGTTGAGCATCGCGCGAGCAATTTGTGGCGATACTTTTGCAGATGATATTGTTCAAGACGCATGGGTTGCGATTCATAAAAATATCGCAAAATTTGAACAGCGATCTTCATTAAAAACCTGGGTAATAACTATTGTTAGCAATGAAGCTAAAGCTCGTTTACGCCGCGAATCACGCAAAATATCTTTAGATGAATTGGACGGCGAGATACCCGGTAGTTATTTGGATGGCGCCAACTTTAAATCTGACGGTCACTGGAAATCTGCCACACCTATGTGGAGTTGTGAATCGCCAGAGGAATTGATGGAAGAATCACAATTGCAATGCTGTATTAATAAAACGCTAGACCTATTGCCGCCGGCACAAAAAATAGCATTTATGTTAAGAGATATTGAACAACAATCTTTCGAGGAAATTTGTGAAGTCCTACAAGTTAGCGCAGCCAATGTGCGCGTGCTAGTCCATCGTGCACGTTTGACGCTTATGCAAGTTATCGACCGCTATCAGGAGACTGGCACATGCTGAATTTTAAATTGCTGACATGCCATGAAGTTGCAACTTTTGCTAGCGATTATCTGGATAAACATGTGGATGGAAAACTCAACCTAAAAATTCGCCTGCATTTAATGATGTGCGCTAACTGCCGGCGTTTTGTAAAGCATTTGCAATTAACAACAACTGTAGTGCCACACTTTGTTTATAAAAATACAACGCCCGTTGATGCAGAAGCGGCGTTAAAAAAAATAAAAGAGCGAAAATAATTATATAAGCTAATTTAATTGATCGCGGCGCAACTTACTTCGAGAGTTAACGTCGGCTATAAAACAGGGGTAATCATTTAACTGAGATTAGTAATAATTACCCGACCACACAAAATCTTTATTCTCCATTCAAATTTTTTTCATACGAGCTAATCGCCTAACCTTAATGATCAAATTTAAACTACCCAAGAATATTTTAATTAGTCTGTTAGTCTCTGGCATTCTTCTTGTGCTTGCCGCATTTTCGGATGTTAGTTTTCCACTTTTAAGTCTAGAACGCGATAAGGTAGCCACTGGTGAGATATGGCGAATCCTTACCAGCAATTTTGTACACTTTGGCTGGCCTCATACCTTGATGAATCTCGCGGCGTTTTTAATAGCGGGCTTGATTTTGCTAGATGGTATTTCAGCAAATCGTTTTATAAGCTTGCTTTTTGTGTGTTGTTTTAGCGTTGGCCTGGGTATTTATTATTTAAACCCTGAATATGGGGTTTATGCTGGCTTATCCGGAAGTATTCACGGTTTAATTATCGCGGGCTTATTACTGAACACCCGGCATGCAAATTGGGTTAACGGAGTTTTTATAGCTTTGATATTTGGAAAGATTTTTTACGAGCATCAATCTAACTACCGAGCCACTGACTTACAAAATTTATTGCCAGTTCCCGTCGCATACGATGCCCATTTATACGGTGCAATCGCTGGTCTGGCTTTTGGAGTTTGTATATTATTGTTCGACAAATTTACTTACAAGATTAAACGATCTCAATAAATCAACCGCTCGTGCTAGTTTTCCTCATCATCATCGCCTAACACCATGTTACCACCTGCTTCTTTCCCAAGCTTCAACAAATGCAACGCAAACTTGATCTGCTGTCCAACACCATCCTGACTTTTATTACTAACACCAGCACTACAATAAATTCGTTTAGCCTCGCCTTTGATTGTGCAAGTTTCTGCAGATAATAATTGCCTAACGCGACTGATCAAAGACACTGCTTTTTCGTTATCCAACCCAGGTAACAAGACGAAAAAACTATCGCTGTCTGCGCGGCACAATAAAAATCTCTCAAGCATATGACTCAGGTTGCGCGCAACATGAATCAATGCAGCATCTGCCGACTCGTGGCCATATACATCATTTATATTACTAAAATGGTCAATATTAATAACTGCTAAGGCGAGCGGTGTAGCATTTTCTTGAGCATGACTATATAACTCGCTTGATGCATTCAAAAAGTGTTGCCGATGGAACAATCCTGTCAAATGATCACGCTGCGCTGCGCTGGCAATTTCTTCTACTAGCTCCATATATTCCAAATTATGGATAATGCGACAGTAAAATTCTTCTGGAAGAAATGGTTTTCGCAAAAAATCGTTAACACCTTGTTTAAGAAATTTTGCTGACAAGGTTTCATCACTTTCCCCTGACAGACCAATTATAATTAAATCCGTTTTGTTATATTTGTGGCGTAAATTTTTGACTAACTCAACGCCGTCCATGCGCGGCATATTATAATCTGTCACCAATAGCTTAACGTCAGGATTTTCAAGCAATACTCTAATGGCATCAACGCCGTCTGTAGCTTCAACAACCTGAAATAAATGTTGGCGAAATAAATGACCAACATATTTTAGAGTTACGTCGGAATCATCAACCACCAAAACTTTAATGTGTTGGTTTTTTTCAAGACGTTCAATCAAGCTAACTGCTTTTTCATAAGCCAGACGTCCTTCTTTCATCACGTAGTCAACTATGCCCTTGTTAAAAAGTTGTTCACGTTTTTGTTCATCATAGGTACCGGTGAGCACAATAACAGGAAGTTTTAAAGCGAGAAGATAATCAACAGCTTCGCCGTCCGGGGAGTCAGGTAAATTCAAATCAACTAGTGCGACAAAAATATCATTTCGGTGCTCGTTAATAATGGCTTGAGTTTGCGCCATAGTCGCAGCATATAAAGCTTGGTATTGCGGATATTGTAATAACAAGTGACGAACTACTCTTGTGACTACATCGCTATCTTCGACAATTAGAATTTTTTTCATTAGTACAACTCTGTAGACGTATATCTAGAAAGTGTAGCTAATGTTTAAAAAAATGCTTTACCGCTTTTTTTAGTTTTAAGACCACAAAAATGCAGATATTTTCGTATTGAATAAGAAGGTGTCAAACATCTTAATGGCGGGCTCGGCATTAACTGAGCCAGCACCATAACAAACAAGAAGCGGTAGTAAATGCTCCTCTCGCGGATGACAAAAGCGAGCTTCGGGAGCATTTTGCCAATCTATAAGTCGCGCGCTTTGTTCTTCAGGCGATAAGCTCGTGCTAGTTAGCGTCTCAGTCAGCCATGTGTCAAAACTTTCGCTTCGGTCGCGAGCGTTAGGGTTCACGGTAAAAAATGCCTGCATATTATGAAATGACATTCCGGACCCAAGAATTAATATGCCTTGGGAGCGCAACGGAGCCAACGCCTTGCCCAATGCAATATGCGCAGCGGGATCTAAACTTTTGAGCAAAGAAAGCTGCACCACTGGAATGTCAGCACGAGGATACATGAGCATTAAGGGCACAAAAGTCCCGTGATCATAATTGCGTTTTGGATCAAGACGACTTTCTATGCCGTTAGCTTGCAACAACTCAGCTATAGATTGCGCCAACTCAGGATTGCCAGGCGCACGGTAATTATATTCGTAGGTTTCAGGAGGAAATCCGTAATAATCGTACAGCATTCCCGGAGCGGAGCCACTCGAAATAGTCGCGACCTCTTCTTCCCAATGCGCGGTAATAACGAGAATTGCTTTAGGGCGTGGCAGCTGATCACTAACAGAATGCATAAACGCCGTTAAGATGCGATGATTTTCATCGCCTAGCAGCGGCATAGGACCGCCCCCGTGAGGAACAAACAGAATAGACATTTGAAACTCCAATGAAAATTGCGCAACTAAACACTCGATGAGTTATCGAAATGATAATACTGATTAACGGTTTACTATACATTTTATTTTGCAGGGAATAATCTCAGCCAATTTGGCAGACCGAATATACGTGCATAAAAATCGTTGAGAGAAGTAAAGAACTGGAAAGTGGATATTAAGCGTGTGGCAGAAATTTTTAGCAACGAACCTAATCAGTTAAGGCTATCACTGACTTATTGTGTTCACGCAAAGATTCATAGATTGCAGCAGTAACAATAATCGCACCACCAATGAAGGTGGCAACATCAGGAATGCTATGCAGAAAAATTACACCGTAGATAACACCGTAGACTGGCTGCATACAAGCGACCAAGCCAACAGTTTTTGCTTTGAGATAACGTAATGCATAACCAAATAGTGTGTGCGAAAACGCAGTGAATAATAAGCCGAGAATCAAAATTAACCCCCAGTCTACTTTTGTTGGAGTATGAACAGAAGTTAAAATAACGGGCGTCATCAAGAGCGCAACTATAAGAACTTGATAGCTCATTGAGCGCGCAGATGATTGGCCGCTGAACCAATGACCCAGTAATAAATTTCGCAGTGCAAAAGTAAATGCAGACGCAATGCCCCAAAGCACACCTTGAGTCATGCCGTTTGCAAAATCAAATGCTGGCACGAGGAAATAAATTCCGATTACTACAAACATGCCGCTAGCAACATCACCCCAATCTATTTCTGTGCCTTTTAGCAAAGGCTCCATAAAAACAGTCATCACGGGGTAGGCATAAAGTGACAGCATGCCTATAGCAATATTGGATACTTGCATGGAGTGGAAAAACGTAATCCAGTGAATACACAGCAGAACGCCAAGCACCAACATGCGGCGATAATCGCGCGCAGAATTGAGAGCAACATGCCCCTCACGCCACCATACCCAGGCAAACAGTACACCGGCCGCAATCCAGGTTCGGTATCCGGTAATGTCCCATGCCGGCAATTTAATAATCTGCGAAAACAACCCTGTAGCCGCCATTAAAAATGCGCCTACATGCAGAGTTATTAACGCTGACTTTGTGGATGACATGAAATGAACCGATTCAATTTTCACTACGTCCACGTAATAGGGATTACGTGGCTGCTCATTATTGCTTGCTTGGAGTAATTAGTGACGAGGGCGACCGCCACTGGGCCGAGAACCACTGCTACGACCACCTGCACCACGCGCCCCACTGCGATTGGTGCGCGCACCCGAAGAACGAGGACGATCATCTCGTGCGCCTTTAGGCGCGGGCGGTAACTCGGGCGGAGTTAATAGTAGGTAGGCTGGCGGTTGCTCACATTTGATTTCCCTACCCAATAATTTAGCAATGGGTTCAAGGCGCAATGCATCATCTTCGCAGGCGAAACTAATTGATGTTCCCGATTTTCCCGCGCGACCCGTTCGGCCAATGCGATGCACGTAATCTTCTGGCTCTTCTGGCAAGGTAAAATTAACAACGTGACTGATATCGTTAATATGAATACCACGACCGGCAACGTCCGTTGCCACGAGAACCTTTGTATCGCCGTTTTTAAACGCATCAAGTGTTGACACGCGTTTGTTTTGGGTGATTTCGCCAGAGAGCAACCCTGCATTGACACCGTGACGCAATAATTTTTCTTGAAGGTCACGACATTCATCGCGACGGTTGGCAAACACAATCATGCTCTCTGCATGCTCCTGCTGAATTAAATTATAAAGCAGCGTGTATTTTTCTTCGGTGGAGACCAGATAAACATGCTGTTCAACAGTTGCGTTAGCAACGTTTTCAGGCTGTATATCAATCGTGACTGGCTGAAACGTCCATTGCTCTACGAGGTTGCGTACATCATCAGTAAACGTTGCAGAGAAAAATAATGTCTGGCGATCTTCTCTTTTGGGAGCCATGCGAACAATTTGACGCACTTGCGGAATAAAACCCATGTCCAACATACGATCAGCCTCATCAATAACGAGAATTTCCAATTGATCGAGATAAACATCTTTATTGCCACAAAAATCCAGTAAGCGGCCAGGTGTTGCAACCAAAATATCGACAAGGTCTTCATGCAGATGGCGTTGCTGTTTTACGTAATCCATTCCACCCACTAAAGTGTGAATTTTTAGATCTGTATACTTGCATAGCAACTTTGCATCTTCAGCAATTTGAATAACCAATTCACGAGTAGGCGCGATGATCAGAGCGCGAGCTTCACCGGCGTAACGTTTTTCCGCGATAGGATTTTTTAACAAATCGTCAATGATGGTCGTTAAAAATGCCGCCGTTTTTCCGGTACCCGTTTGCGCTTTGCCAACAACGTCTTTACCTTGTAATGCATGGGGTAAAGATTGAGCTTGAATCGGTGAACAATAATTGAAAGCTAAATCAGCTACCGCATGCATGATTTCCGGTTCGAGATCTAAATCCTGAAAGCGGGTTTTACCCTCAATTGCTTCCACCACAAAGGATGCAGGATCCCACGGCTCATGTTTTACCGGCGGAGCTTTATGTGTGCGCCGTTGATTAGTGTGTGCCGGGCGCTCGGATTTATGGCGCGGTTTTTTGTGGTCCCGCGGTGAATTATTTTCGCGTGCGGATGTATGTTCACGGGAAGAGGAAGGGTGGGAAGCACTGTGCTCCCGCGACGAACTTTTCTTGTCACCGCTGGACTGCCCGGAATGTTTCGACGGCCTATTTGCCTCAGGTTTTTTTAAACCCGCTACTGAATGATTATTGGTTGACTGAGTTGGCGCTTCGGTTGAGCCCAACAATTTTTTAAAAAATTTGCCTATCAAGGATTTTTACCTGGGGTTAAAAGACTCTTTCGAGTATACATGAATAATAAGATAATTTGCCTGCAAACGAACGTCAAAGCCCTAATATGCCGTAACCCCCGCATTAAGCAGGAAAATTACAATAAAGCCAAGCTTGCGCGGGAATTAGTGGATTAGTTACTCTCAACATATTAAAAAATGGCTATTTAGGGGTTCCGCATGCGCATACACAGTTTGCAACATGTTCCATTTGAAGACATTGGCAGCTTACATAATGATGTTCAAAAATCAGGATTCAACCTGAGCACCACGCATTGGTACAAAGGTGAGAGTCCACCAGCGCTAGAAAGTTTTGATGTATTGGTTGTGATGGGCGGACCAATGGGCGTTTATGACGAGGATATCTACCCTTGGCTCGCTGCTGAAAAAAGCTTTATTGCAGATACAATCGCTGCGAATAAAAAAATTATCGGAATCTGTTTGGGAGCACAGCTGATATCTAGCGTGCTTGGCGCACAAGTTACACGTAATCTACATCGTGAGATTGGTTGGTTTCCATTGCTCATCAACCTGGAAGCGAACGATCATCCCATCGCAAAAATTCTCTCAAATTGCAGGGATGTTTTTCACTGGCACGGTGACACTTTTTCGTTACCTGAAAATGCTCAGCTTATTGCGTCCAGCCAGGCCTGCCAACACCAAGCTTATGTTATAGGTAACCAAATTTATGGATTTCAATTTCATTTGGAAACTACAGAGACATCCGCCAAAGCGTTGATAGAAAATTGTGCGGAGGATTTAGATAATTCGGCCTATGTGCAAAACGCCGATGAAATACTACAAAATAAGGAAAGGTTTACAGCAATCAACAAAGCCATGAGCGCGATATTTGCTCAACTTTTGAAATAACCTTGCTTTCAGCTTAAGGAATCGCATCAGCTGGATAAATGTATCTTCGCCTTACACATTTACGCCAAACAAATGCCCCGCTACACCGGTTAACCCCATGGCAATTGTGCCCCACATGCCTACACGCAAAGCGCCTTGACATCGATTAGCGCCACCTACTTTAGCCGCAAAACCACCTAGCAATGTCAAAGCAAAGAGGGAGACGACTGCAATAGCGGCAATTAAATACTTTTCTGGCACCACCACCACCACAAGCAAAGGAATTAGTGCACCCACTGCAAAAGTTGCAGCAGAAGCCAAGGCTGCTTGCACAGGGCGAGCTTGCAAAAATTCAACAATACCTAATTCATCGCGCGCATGGGTTGCAAGGGCATCATGCGCGGTAAGCTGTAACGCAACTTGACGAGCCAATTCACGATCCACACCGCGCGTCACATAAATTTCCGTCAGCTCGCGCAACTCAGCTTCAGGTTGGCTCGCCAATTCTTCGCGCTCTTTCGCCAAATCTGCATTTTCAGTATCAGCTTGCGACCGCACTGAAACATATTCCCCTGCCGCCATCGACAATGCACCCGCGACCAGCCCCGCCATACCGGTTAGCAAAACAGTACTCAGCCCAGCCTGTGCGCTGGCGATCCCCATCATTAAGCTAGCGGTAGAAATAATGCCATCGTTTGCGCCCAGAACTGCCGCACGCAACCAGCCAATATGTTGAACTCTGTGAAATTCACGATGACGCATTTTGAAACTCACTTATTAATGTGTAAGCAGTTGTGTCAAGCGTACCATTCGTACGAAGGGACAAGATCGTTTCTTCAGAAATGACATGCACAACCAAGCATTATCTTTTTTACACAATGATGAAACAGCACCGCAAGTGCGTGATCATCTAAAAGGAGATAACCCAAGCTCGTACCAATTTCATTAACTTCATGCAACAGCTTTCAAAAGCCTTTATTTTCAGCAATCAGCGTAGGTAATTGCAAACAAAGAAACGGTACAGTTTTACTATTGGCACGAGCATTAACCAACCATGACTTTAGCAGACAACTCTTTAAATAAATTTGAAAAAAAGCTCGCCGGAACGAGTCCTAAAATTATTGCTTAAGTAATGTCGCGGGTTTTATAGTTCCGCAATTGCTCGACAACCATTTTCCAGATTGCACTGCATGAAACGTTTCCTGCTTTTCTTGAACAGTTGTCGTGTAGGAAACTTCTCCGGTGTAAGACTTATTATTCTGAAAAACAATTGTTCCTTCTCCACGACTCGGCTGTGCGCCTTTGCAAGTGTAAATAACTTTTAATACATTGGGAGCCGTTTGTGTAATTTTTTGCTCACAATTGTCGTCACTTTTAGGCAATTCACCACGATCAATTTCTTCTTGCGTAACGCAGGCTTTAACAGTGGCGCCTTCCTTTGAAATCTGTACGCCTTGAGACGGCATTTCCACGCCTTTATCCGTCATTTTTATACCCTGCTGCGCCATCATATCTTCCATCATCTTGCGCTGTTCAGGTGGCATATTGGCCATTTGGTTTTTCATTTCTTCAATAGCGCTGGCCATTTGCTCGGCTTGCTCTTTCTGTGCGGAACTTTGGCCGCGATCATCCATTTTAAATTTGTTTTCCCACAAGCCGGGTTTCATATCTACTTGAAACGCATGAGCATTAAGACTAAATGCAGCGGCTACCAATAAACCTATTAATAACTTCATATACTCTCTCCACATTAAGTATTTACACTAAGCGCTATTTCAAAAGCTTTATCAGGCTTGGCTCCATAGCTTTTGCCCATATTTCATAACCTTTCTCATTCGGATGTAGCAGGTCAGGCATTATGTCTTTTGACAAGATGCCATTAGAATCCAAAAATGATTTATTAATATTCAAGAAAAATACTTTTTTGTTGTCTGCAAAAGTTGAAATAATCGAATTAATATCCTCATTAATTTTGCGCAACTGTTCTGTCGGTTTTTCATCGCGCGGAAAAATCGCGAGCAATAAAATTTTTGTGTTTGGTAAACGTTGCTGCAACTCATCAATATTAAGTTTAATACCCGCTGCAGTTGTTTTTGGATCTTCTTGGCGATGACCAGTATTATTAGTACCGAACATGAGCACAGCCACTTTCGGGCTTAAACCATTTACCTCACCGTGCTGCAAACGCCATAAAACGTTTTCGGTGCGGTCGCCCCCGAAGCCCAACGCAATTGCATTATATTTTGCGTAATTATGATTCCACACGTTGAATCCATCTTTTTCCCAACCCTGAGTAATCGAGTCACCTATAAAAATAACCTGTGCGTTTTTATGAGACTTCACTTCTTCCAATTTTTGTAAATGACGCGGCATCCACCAACCGAGCGACCACCATTCGTTCAATACTGCAGGTGTTGTGGAAAGAGTTTTATAATCCGGGCAACTTAGGCTAGGTGTGCCAGTTTTTTCAATGTGAACCTTGGCAACTTCAATAGTGCCGGCACCTCCTGTCTCAAGTGCAAACGGCAGGGTGACCGAGGAAAAATTATCGCCATCACGCATAAAACACTTTAAGGGCACCGAAAAGTGCTTCCAGCCTTTACCCTCTAAATCTCGCGCATGTATCAGATAAGGGATTTGACGCTCGCAAGTTTCATTGCACTTACTCTTAAAAGCCAACCCACCATTACCAAGTTCAATAACTTTTAAATCAAATTCCACCACACCAGAATTTATATAATCACTTAAATCTATAGGCGTTTTTGTCTCAAAATTTAAAGAAGCGCGCCACGAATCTTTCCATGAAAATGTTAGCGCATCGCCCGTTGTATTTTTATTACTTTTAACAACTGTAACGTCTGCATTGGGGGAAGATGAATCAGCAACTTTAGGTACTTCCGCTTTAGCGCCCGTTAATTCTTGTTGCGCGGAAGGACTTTCAATTGTGATTTTTATATCAGTTTGTGCACTGTCGGAAAAAAGTACAATTGATTGTGCGTTTAATCCGGGCGAAGCCGAAACACCAACATTGGGCTGCAGCTTTTGTTTGGCTTCAGCAACATTGTTACAAGCCGATATAGCGCAACACAAGCTAATCAGTGCTGCATAAGAAAGCGTTTGAATATTCATAGTGCTTCTCCAATGACTTTTTTTCATTATTAAAATACAAATCCCAAAAAGCAAGATTTTAGTGATGGCAACCATCATAGACATCATGAAGAGTAACGATGATTAATACAACGAAATGAATTATTGAATAGTAAAAGAATAATACTTGGCTGGGGGAAATGAAATAAAAAAAGCGCCTCAGCGCCCTTCGTTACTTAATGCATCCGCAATTTTACGCGCTGCAACCTTGAGCTTTTCAATTACCTGCTCATGTGTCACTGCTTGCGCTTTAATTGTAATAAAAGGAACATTAATGACAGCGGTTGCACCATTTAACCCGAGGATAGGAACACACAAATCTGTTACACCTTCAACAAATTCGCTGCGGGATTGTACATAGCCAAGCTCAACTGCCGCTTTAGATTTTTGAATGAATCGATCAATGCGCTCAGGATCACAAGATGCGCGCAATTGCGGTAGCCAACGGGCCTGGCTCTCTGCTGATGCGAACCCATAAAGCATCAAACCCGAATTAGTGTCAACCAAATTACGACGATAACCAACTCGCACCGAGAAACCCAAATCCATAGGGCTTTCTATTCTGCCCACTACAACAATTTGGTCACCGGATGGAACCACCAAATGACAAGATTGCCCAAGTTCACGAGCTATATCTTTCATAACCGGTAAGGCGGTCTCCAATAATGACCGTGCTGACCCTTGTGCTATACCGAGCGTAAATAGTTTATTCGTAAGCACATAACCATCACGGCCATCCGGAGACGATTCTATATATCCCCGAAATTCCAACGCCAGCACCATACGAAAAAGCTCGCTCACCGAACGACCAAGCGTAACAGCCATTTGCGAGGTGGTCATGGGCGCACCATTGCGTGCGAGTAATTCTAAAATATCTAAACCTTTTTCGAGGGCCGGAGCGCGATATTTGCGATCATTTTCATCACTACCCGAATCATTATTTACTTCTGTATTTACCATAATAATATTTTTTATATAAATGATTAATGTGTATGTAGCGTTTGATTGATATCTTTTTTAAGACGCGCATAAACTATTTTTTAGCCAACCATTATCCAACTTAAAATTTATTCTTTTGTTTTGAAGTTGAGCGATTCTTTGCGAGCGATAAATCTTGTGCTGGGCATCATAGCATAAAGTCATTTAAACTATAACAAATCAAGCGACAGCCACCCAAGACTGTGACTGCTGTAACAACAACGGTTTTGATTGTCGCCAATTAACACGTTTATCAATATCTAGAGCCGTGTTTTCCATACTACATGGTCCAGCAAGAGTTAGAGAATTTGCTGCAATCTCTTTAACAGGCGCATATCGCATAGGTGAGACAACGTTAGTGAATTTTATAAGTTGCCATGATTACTCTTAAGACGTGTGGGCTCTTGCCAAAATTCAAACCCCAATCGGTTTGATCACCGTTCCAAACTCTTTCCATAATCCATTTCCCATTTTCATAATTCCCCTCCTCCACACGCTCAACCATATATTTGGAATCTTTAATTTCCGTGGACGGTTTAAATTCGACTCGTGCTTTGTAAGCAGTAACTAAATATTCGTCTTCACCAAGTTGCGCGATTAACGCTCCACCACTTGCAGGATCATTTCCAGTAGGAGGTGATGTAAAAAACATCGGGCGACCGTAAGTTACTTCAATATCCCACTTTCCCGCATTCATTTTTTGCGTCAGAGCCTCAGCAATTTTTTTACCTGCTGCTTCCTTTTCTTCTTTTGTTGCATCAGGTTTGGCATCCATTTTTTTTACTGCCCCGGAATCTAAAGGTTCAGACGTTCCCCAGACACTACCTTCAAAACTTAATTTCGCCCACTCACGCATCATGGGTGCGATAACACGATAATGTTGCGCAAAATTTTCAATAATTTCGTCATCGTATTTATTTGCGCCTAATGGATAATTCACATAGTCGGTGTCGTCCATACCAAAAGGTGAGAAACCAATTGCTCCTTTACCCAAGCTATCGAAAAAGTAACGTGCATAAGGTTGACTATTACCAATTTCAGGGACAAAAAGTGGATTAGTTTCCCCACTGTATTGTTCAAGCCATTTCACAACTGTTTTATGATCTGGATTGTAAATATCAGGAGCCAAAGCATCCAAATGAGGTGCAGCTGCTTTCCAAATATGAATCACATTATCCGTTGCCCCACCTTTCTCCCAAAAAGTAGGATTAAACGGATCGCGCAACGCGACA
>Ga0247741_1000960_pt1 | contig 15891 bp, 16 predicted proteins | sample UWRJL213509R2_FD_180945 | JGI IMG/M metagenome (GOLD analysis project Ga0247741, IMG submission 180945) | Plant litter microbial communities from Arlington Agricultural Research Station in Wisconsin, United States - UWRJ-L213-509R-2 | ecosystem: Environmental > Terrestrial > Plant litter >... | reverse complement strand
CGATGTAGATGGACGCGTTGTCATTTGGGATGCGCCCATCACCTTAAATTATGGTGTTTATCGTTTACGTTTTTCAGCAGGCAATTGGTTAATGCAGCATGGGCGCAGTGTTTTTTATCCGGAAATTACGATTACGTTTAACGTAACGGATACGAGCGCGCATTACCACATTCCGCTACTGCTCAATGCCTACGGTTATTCAACCTACCGAGGCAGTTAAATTTGTAAAACGGCGATTAATATTTAATTGATTGCCATTATTTTTGCCAGATCTACTTTTCTTGCTTTTGTTGCTATTCAAAAGTAGTAGATCTATTCGTTCGAGCTTTTCATTTTAACTATGGTTTACGCGTTAAGGATTTTTATGAGTTTGTTAGGCCTTCAGGCATTTCGCGCACGCATATTGCACTTTACCGATATGCCGGATGCAGTCACTCAGGCTGGCGTAGAATATTTTGAAGATGGCGTATTACTGCTTGAAAATGGCCGCGTTAAAAAAGTAGCCAGTGCTCAAGCTTTTGCAGATGATGGTCTCGATTTACGTGAATGTGAGCATTTTCCCAAGCATTTAATTATGCCGGGGTTTATAGATAGCCATGTTCACTACCCGCAAACAGATGTTATTGCCTCTTACGGTAATCAACTTCTGGATTGGCTAAACCAATTTACTTTTCCCACTGAATTGCAATTTGCAGAACCGGAATTCGCAGCAATCGCTGCTGAACAATTTTTACAATTATTGTTAGAAAACGGCACAACCACAGCGATGGTGTACACCACCGTTTTTGCGCAATCAACTGAAGCATTTTTTTCCGCAGCCGCGAAAAAAAATCTACGCATGATTGCCGGCAAAGTCATGATGGACCGCAATGCGCCCGCGGGTTTATTGGATACGCCTGAATCAAGCGAACACGACAATCGTCAATTAATTGAACGCTGGCATCAACAAGGCCGTTTGCACTACGCCTTAACGCCGCGCTTCGCGCCTACAAGTTCACCGGAACAATTAGCGGTTACCGGAAAATTATATCGCGATTATTCCGATTTATATTTGCAAACTCATTTATCCGAAAACCATCAGGAAATTGCCTGGATTAAACAATTATTTCCAAACGCGCGCGATTATCTGGATGTATACGACAGCTTTGGTTTACTCGGGCCGCGCAGTATTTTCGGTCACGGCATTCATTTAAGTGATGTTGAATTAAATCGTCTTGCAGAAACACAATCTGGCATAGCATTTTGCCCCACCTCAAATCTATTTTTGGGTAGCGGCTTATTAGATGTTGCGCGCATCGAAGCCGCAAAAATTCCGCTCAGCATTGCAACTGATGTTGGCGGCGGCACCAGTTTCTCACTGCTGCGTACACTCGCAGAAGCCTACAAAATTTTGCAATTGCAAGGACAAAAACTTCATCCACTTAAAGGGCTCTACATGGCAACACTTGGAAATGCACGCGCATTGCATTTGGATTCCCACATCGGAAATTTCGCTCCCGGAAAGGAGGCCGACTTCGTAGTACTTAATTTATCACCCACACCTTTGCAACTTTCTCGTCACAAAAAAACCAGCTGTCTGGCAGATACGCTCTTTGCATTAATGACACTCGGCGATGAACACAATATCGCGCGCACCTACATCATGGGCAAGCTGGCATTTAGCCGTAGCGCTCGTGCCCAGGGAGACTTGCAATGGCTGATTTAATTCTGGAATGGCTGAACCTGGCATTTCGCTGGTTCCATGTGGTCGCCGCTATCGCATGGATAGGCGCATCGTTTTATTTTATTTGGCTCGATTTAAGTTTGCGTGAACCGCCGGAATGGAAAAAAGAAAAAGGTGTTAAAGGTGATTTGTGGGCAATTCACGGCGGCGGCATCTATGAAGTTGCAAAATATCAGGTGCGCCCTGAAGTTATGCCACAAAAATTACATTGGTTTAAATGGGAAGCTTACAGCACCTGGTTGAGCGGAAGCTGTTTATTAATTTTGATGTACTACTTCCAGGCGCAATCTTATTTAGTGGGTTACCAAACCTGGATTCAATCGCCCGGCACTGCGATAGTTGCAAGTATTTTATTTATTGCATGCGCACAAATTATTTATGAAATTTTGTTGCGAACACCGCTGGTTAAAAAAGGTTTGGTATTTGCAGTTGCGTTGCTCTGCGTCATCACTTTTGCAAGCTGGCTCGCACACCATTTATTTTCAGCACGTGCTGCGTTTTTACACATAGGCGCAATGATTGCAACCTGGATGGCAGGCAATGTTGTATGGGGAATTATGCCGGCGCAACGAAAATTTGTTGCAGCTGTCAGTGCGCATGAGGCGCCCCCCATAAAAGAAATGCTTTTTGCAAAACTACGTTCAACTCACAACAACTATTTAACCTTGCCCGTTATTTTTTGCATGATCAGCAATCACTATTCTTTTGTGTATGGTCATCCTTATTCATGGCTCGGTTTGGTAGCCATTGGTAGTTTGCTCGCGTGGGGTCGTCACTTCTTTAATCTCAAACATCTTGGTTTGAAAAAGCCCAGCATTTTAATCAGTAGCTTTTTAGGCTTGGTTTTAGTTGCAATCATTATGACATGCACGAATAAATCGCCATCGCAAACTACAGACGAACACTCTGATTTAACAACGCCAACAGTTGCAACCCAACAGAACGCGGAGCAAGAAAAAATTCAACAGCAACAACAGGCGTTACAAATTGTTGGTGTGCATTGCGCAGGCTGCCATTCACAGCATCCAACCCAGGTTGGTTTTCCCTCTCCACCGGCAGGTTTAATTATTAATGACCTCGCACAATTGAATCTCGTAAAAATTCGCGCACTACCTGCGCTTAAATCAGGCTACATGCCGCTCGGCAACCTTCACCAAATGAGCGAGCTGGAACGTAAAACATTAATCACCTGGCTGGAGTCTCAATGAGTGCTTATGTAATTGTGGATATTGATGTGCACAACAAAGAAAAGTATCCCGAATATCTCGCCAAAATTACGCCGACAGTTAAAGCCTGCGGCGGACGTTATTTAGTGCGCGGTGCTGAAACAGAAGTAGTGAGCGGCAGCTGGCAACCCAAGAGACTTGTCGTCATGGAGTTCCCCACTAAAGCTATTGCACAACATTGGGCGACTTGTGCTGAATATGCGCCAATACATGCGCTACGCAATGAATACGCTTATGCAAATATGATTATTGTTGAAGGTAGCGTGAATTTTTAATTAACGATTTCAATTAAAAGATATTTTTAAAATAGAAATAATTACGGGAGAAAAAATGAATTTATTAAAATATTGTAGTTATGTTTTATTAAGCACTGTACTTGCGCTCAATTTATCGAGCTGTAGCGAAACAAAAGTCAAATCAGCCATCGATAAATCAGCCGGAACATATTCTGAACAAACGTTAAGTATCGATAACGGCACTTATAAAGTCCCAGGCATTTTAGTCAGACCCAGCGGCATTCCGTTCTCGCAAAAAATCCCCGTCGTCGTTTTATTGCACGGCACAGCGTCGCAAAAAAATGAAGTTGGCGGTTTGTATCAACGTCTTGCCATTTATTTAGCACAAAAAGGTTATGCGTCTTTACGTATTGATTTTGCAGGCACTGGCGATAGCCCGGTAGATTATCGTTTTTACAACCTCACCAGTGCGCAAGCAGATACAACCGCAGCATTAAATTATTTGGAAGTGCAGCCCGAGTTTGATCACACCCGTATGGGTTTGATTGGCTTTAGCCAAGGCGGATTAATTGCGCAATTAGTTGCTGAGCAAGACCCTCGCATTAAGGCAATGGTTACCTGGTCGTCCGTAGGCGGCAATGGCATAGATATTTTCAAATTTATGTTTGATGAGTATTACGCCGAAGCACAAAAGAATGGTTATGCGGTGGTGAAATTTCCGTGGCGTGCGCAGCCATTAAATTTCGGTCTGCAATGGTTTAACGAAATAAAAGCTAATACCAGCTTGGACAATCTCAAAAACTACAACGGAAAACTACTCGCTATTGCTGGTAGTAACGACGTTCTGGTTCCCAACGAATCATCCAGCAAAATTATTAAAGCTGCGGGATCAACCGATGCAACCTTGGTAGTTATCAAAGGTGCTGATCATATGTTTAATGTTCTTGGTGACAGCAACGCAAATGGTTTGGCGACGGATCAAAGCACCGCTGAAAATATGTTAATAACCACGGCGGAGTGGCTAAAAAGAAAATTGTAAAACTACCTAGCGATTCATTTTTTAACGCATCTTTCGTTAAACAACATGAGTTTATAAAATCACATGCCTTTATAAAACCATAGATCGGAGTATTGCTATGCAAGCGTTTATTGAAAATATGCCCAAGGCCGAGCTGCACGTACATCTGGAAGGAACACTTGAACCGGAATTAAGTTTTGAGCTAGCCCAGAAAAACCAAATTGAAATGGCTTATAAAACGCCTGAAGAAGTAATTGCCGCTTACGATTTTTATGACCTTCCCTCCTTTCTCACAATTTATTACGGCGCTATGAAAGTGTTACGTGAAGAAGAGGATTTTTATCAGCTTACCTGGAATTACCTCAGCAAAGCCCGCAGCCAAAATACCCTTTACGCCGAATTGTTTTTTGACCCACAAGCCCACACAAGTCGCGGTGTCGATTTTGAAACTGTGATCACCGGCATTCACAAAGCACAACTTGATGCCGAAAAAAAACTGGGAATTCAAAGCCAGCTGATTATGTGTTTTTTGCGCGACCTCAGTGCCGAGTCGGCCATGGAACATTTAGAAATGGCAAAACCCTATCGCGATTGGCTTGTAGGTGTTGGGCTGGATTCGGATGAAAAAAATAATCCGCCCTTAAAATTTGAAGCCGTTTTTAAAGCAGCGCGTGCCATAGGCTTAAAACTGACAATGCATTGCGATGTCAACCAACAGAATACGCTGAAACATATCGGCCAATGTCTGGATGATATTCTCGTTGATCGAATCGACCACGGCGTAAATTCATTGGAAGACGACGCTTTATGTGAAGCCATAAAATCACGCGGGCTTGGCTTAACTGTTTGCCCGGTATCCAATCGCTTTGTGGTGCAATCTTTAACATCCAATGAAATTCGCACCATGCTCAACAAAGGCATGCTCGCCACCATTAATTCAGATGACCCAGCTTACTTTCGTGCCTACCTCAACGAGAATTTAATTGAGCTACAAAAAGAAGGAAATTTTAGCGAAGAAGAAATTACCACACTGGTGGGCAATGCCTTTCGCGTTGCATGGTTACCTGAAGCGCAAAAAAATCATTACTTAATATTACTCAAAAATTATATAGCGAGCCAAACATCACATTGATGAAGCTACGCAATCAACCCGAGAAATTTTTATCATGGAAAATAGTCAACTCAGAAAGTTTGCAATTTATCTATCCAGTTTATTTGCGTTAACGCTAATAGCCAGCGCCGCCCAAGCATTGGAAAAACCACGTTATTACGAACCGAGCGATACTATTATTATTCTCGGCGCAGTGCCGCAAGAAATTCCTGTATTAACTGACGCCTTGGAAAAACCTGAAAAGAAAGAATTGTGGGGCATCCCCTACTGGCAAGGAAAATTGCACGGCAAACCCGTTGTTATCGCCATTACCGGAATTGGAAAAACATTTACCGGCATGACTACGACTTTATTTATTAAAGAATTTAAACCGCGTTTAGTATTGATGACCGGCACAGGCGCGCGCATTAATCAAAGTTTAAAAACGGGCGATGTTATTGTGGCGACGCACACTTATGAGCACGACTACGGCAGCCTCACCAGTAAAGATATGGTGTATCGCCCTATGAATAGCCCGGACAACGGCAAAGAAGTTACCAATGATTTTAAACCTACTGCCGAACTGCTCGCAATCGCTAAAAAAGCGATGGATTCTTACGAGCCACAAACTATTACCGCTAATGATGCAACCTACAAAAATAGTGTGCGTTACGGCGTAGTGTCATCGTCGGATTTATTTGGTGTGCCGCAAGTTCGAATCGATTCGCTCCGCAATAATTTTAAAACTGACATTATGGAAATGGAATCTGCACCCCTAGGCCATGTATGCGAAACACTCGGCGTGCCTTATTTAATTGTGCGCGCCGGTAGCAATGTCGCACAGGAAGCACCTAATGATGATTACCTTCGCCTTGGTCCAATCGCCGCGCGCGAAGCCGCTAAATTTTCATTGCATTTAGTTAAGTTTTTGTAATTTTAATTCATCTTAAACAGTGCCGATAATTTCTATTTGTGCTTTTAGTTTTGCAGTCTGGAGCAGATTAATGATTAAGTTTTTAAACAGCGCAATTTTCGCGCTAGCCAGTTTATTGCTAATACAAAGTGCCCATGCGGCAATTCCCGTTAAAGTCGTTGTGGTAAGCATGTTTGAAAATGGTGAACCCACCGGCGACAAAGCCGGTGAATTTCAGCTGTGGATTGAACGCCAAAAATTAAACACTATTATCCCTTTCCCTCTCGGCGCTTATGATTTACGCATGAATGACTCCGGTGTTCTCGCCATTTGTACAGGTGGCGGCGTTACCAATGCGACTTCATCCATCATGGCGCTCGGCACAGATCCACGTTTTGATTTAACCAAAGCCTACTGGGTAATTGCTGGTATTGGCGGTGGCGACCCGCTCGACGTTTCACTCGGAACCGGAGTATGGGCAAAACACGTTGTTGATGGTGATTTACTTTATGAAATTGATGGGCGCGAAATTCCAAAAAATTGGAAATACGGATTAATTCCACTCGGTGCTTACGAACCAAATCAGGAAGCAACCGGCTGGACAGTGGATACTATTGTGTATCATCTCAACGCAAAATTTGTGGATTGGGCATTTGCGCTGACAAAAGATAATCCAATTGCAGATACAGCTTCTTACAAAAAATTTCGCGCGGAATACAAAGGTTTTCCTCAAGCGCAGCGTCCACCTTTTGTCGTCATTGGCGATACCATTGGCTCAAGCACTTATTGGCATGGCGAATTATTAAATAATTGGGCAAATGATTGGATGCATTTGCAAGCGGGCAAAGACAGTAATTTTATGACCACCAATATGGAAGACAATGGTTCACTCACTGCTCTGCATCGTTTAGCGAAAGCAAAACTAGTTGATACCAATCGCGTATTGGTGTTGCGCACCGTAAGTAATTTCACTATGCCTCCGCCCGGAAAAACTGCTGCGTGGAGCACTACTGCGGAATATCCCGATGATGGTTTACCTGCAATTGAAGCGGCTTATAGCTTGGGAAATAAAGTGGTTCAGGAGTTGTTGCGCGGTTGGGACAAGTACCAAACTACAATTCCTGTCGCGAAATAAATAATTTCATTTTAATTTATTTTCTCGTTACCAACATTGGATTGATAACGAGAAGAAACAGCTTAGTTGGAAATTTTATGAAAAAAATTATCATCACTTTTTTGCTGCTCAGCGTAAGTTTTTGCACCCAGGCCAAACCCATCATTTTTGACACCGACATGGCTATAGACGATTGGGCCGCGTTACTTTATTTATTGCGTTACAAAAGTGCCGACGTTGTTGCTGTTACTATTTCGGCGTCCGGCGAAGCACATTGCGATGCAGCAAAAGAAAATGCAGCATCGCTCTTAGACCTTCCTAAAAAAGTAAAACGCGATATTCCCGTTGCCTGTGGCGACGATTATCCGTTGGACGGTTACTTTGTTTTTCCACAAGCCTGGCGAACTGATTCCGATAAATTGTCGGGTGTAATCATCGCAAAAAGTAAACGCCTGCCAAGCAGTAAGCATGCTGCCGATGTAATTCATGAGAGCATAATCGCCGCGGATGAACCCGTAATCATTGTTGCAACTGGCCCGTTAACCAATATCGCACAATGGCTGGAGCGCTACCCGGAAGATAAAAGTAAACTTTCACAACTCGTTATCATGGGCGGCACAGTGGATGCGCCGGGAAATATTATCGTTCCAATGTTTACACCCGGCCACCCGAATAAAACGGCTGAGTGGAATTTTTTTGTTGATCCGCTTGCAGCAGACAAGGTGTTTTCTGCAGCGCTACCAATAACTTTAGTCGGTTTGGATATTACTAATACTGTGCGTGTCACCAAAAAAGTTGCTGAGGAATTTAAAGAGACAACCACCACTCCACCGGCGATATTTTGGGGATTGGTGCTGGAAAAAAATGATTGGTTTATTGATAGCGGCGAATATTATTTTTGGGATACGCTCGCCGCCATGATCGCGGTTGAACCTGACCTTTGTGAAGGTGATATGCAACAACTCAAAGTCACGTATCAAACTACCGATACACCTTGGCAGCAGACCACAGACAACAACATGCCCAAAAAACGTTGGGATGGAAAACCAAGGAATCATTTGAATGCAGCCACTGCAGGCACATTGGTAAAGGATGAAAATGCCCCGAGCATTAAAGTGTGCAGGGAAACCCAACCGGAAAAAATCTTTCGCAAGTTTAAGGACGTTTTAAATCGATAGAGATATGATATTTTAAGCGAGTAAAGTCAACTTCAATTTATGGACATTGAGTGGCGCATTATGAAAATCATCTCGATTAATATCGCAAAGCCCGAAAGATTAAAAATCCCGGATACCGACATTCAAACCGGCATCTACAAAAAACCCATACACACCAAAGTAAGGGTTACAAAATTTGGAATTGAAGGCGACACCATCGTCGACCAAAACGTTCACGGCGGCTTGGATCAAGCCGTTTATATTTATAGCAAGGAAGACTATGAATGGTGGTCGCAACAAATCGGAAAAGCAATAGCACCGGGGACATTCGGTGAAAATTTAACAATTAGCGGATTCGATGTAGATGATTTTGTTGTTGGCGACAGATTACAAATTAACAACGTCTTGCTAGAAATTTCCGCACCCCGCACACCCTGCTTTAAATTAGCCGCCGTAATGAACGATGCCACCTTCGGCAGGCAATTCGCAAAAGCTGCAAAGCCCGGCGCCTACGCCCGCGTTCTAACTGAAGGCGACCTTGAAATCGGCAACACCATCACTTTAATCAAAACCGAATTACATTACCCAACCGTAAAAGAAATATTTATCGCATGGCACTCAAAAAATCCATCGTTAGATATTTTTACAAGAGCGCTGCAAGCTCCACTTGCCATTGTACATAGAGGGAAAATTCAGCAATGGGTTGATAATGCGCTTCTTGATTGATGTAATGCAAAAGGCCTTAAAAAAAGAGGAACAACTTATAAATAAAAAGCCCAACCAAAGTTGGGCCTTAATCAAATCAATTTTTTATTTCCACTTCACTCAACTCACAAATCCCATTCCAGCAAAATAACGATGAAATGCATTTACTTCAATTGCAAATACACCATCGCTGCCTAAGGGAATAGTGCGCAACCAATCGACATCGCGAGATTGATAATTACCTGTAGTAGTGCTCGGACCCGAGCCTTCGAAGTACCCCCAAGGGTTGCGAACGATAAGATAATCTACGGGTGTAGCTCCTTTAACGGGAATGAGGTCAAGCAGATCTGATCTCGAATAATCATACTTTGCATATGCGACATCCCGGTCGGCAAGCGCAAATAATGGATGGGGAATTGGTGGAACAGTTATCGGAATTTCCGGGAGCGTTAAGTGCGAGGAAATGTTGACTCTATCTAAACGGAATTCATAACGACGCATGCTGCCGAGTATTGAATAAGCATGTCCCGCAACAATGTTGGCATCATGATAAGCCACATCGCCCTCTGCACCGCTCCCGTGTGTCCAAGCTGTTATGGGCGATGTAGTTCGCCCGTTAAGTGAATGGCTTTGAACTGTGGCTAATACCTGCGCCGCCGTAAAATTACTATGCCACATATAAGTTGGCGACAAACCTGTCAATTGTGCGGATGCACCAACCGGATCGCCACCGGCAATATTGGGGATAGACGGATAATCAGACACTTCTCCCAAGCGCATTTTTGCGTAAGCTTTTTCATAAATTGCCGGCCAGGTTTCACCTGATTCTTTTGATGAGCAAAATGCGGTTGATCCACTTCCATTGCGTGTCAAAATTTTATCGGTCACTTCAATGTTTTGCGGTTGGCCGTTGTTGTAAAAAGTAATGCGATGTTTGAATGATTCGTTATCACTACCGGTCGCTCGTGCTGCATCGGTGATGGTGAAGGGACGTGACCAGGCAACTGAAGACAGCGCAGCAATTAAATAACAATCTCCAACGGCTCCCTGAATTGGATCAAAAAATTCTGCAGCTTCATTATAAAAGCGGCCAGTGTCTGTCCACGACATATTATCGGGATGATAGCCAAGATGAAATTTGGGATAGAGAATGTCGATAAGCTCCTTATCGAACAAATTGCTTAAGCGAACTTCACGCGCGAGTTTGCTTTCTTCCAGCTCCAAAACGATACGACCAAAGCGCCCTGCTGCAACAGCTCTTACCGGAATGTCTGCTAGTTGTTGATCACCAAAAGCAGCTACCAATTCAGCAAGATTCGAAACAGATTCTCTTTTTTTCTTGCCATAGATATCGCTAACAGTCGCTTGAGAAAGCTGTGGCTGTATGCGAGAAACTTTTCCTTCCTTGTTTCGTTTTTGGTCTATGTATAAAGGCGATCCATTATCTGGATCAAATAAATCTTCATAAGGAGTTTGAAATATTTCTTCTAAAAGTGCGGGACGATTTGGCACTAATTGCCAATCTATTTTGCGTCGTGCAATCAATTCCGCAAGTGCATAAGGGCTAGGCACACCAGTGTGGGGGATATTCTGGATCATGATAAATTTCCTTTTGTTTAATACCATTGATAAAAGAATTAAAAAATATGCTCTCCATCCCCCATTTAGAGGGAATTGATTATCGACAATAATTTCTACGCAAACTAAAGAAGATAATTAGCTATTTAATACCTCGCGCGCAAAGTCTTCACGAGGTACTAATCACATAAATGTGGTGATAAATTCACAATATTCTTGTAGTGGCTGACATATTTATACGTCATCAACAATTGTATTCCCCCACAAAAACAGATAGGGTAAATCCGCTTTTACAGGGAGAACTTTAGATTTCAACCCACAAATAAAAATATAACGACATCACTCCGTACAAACTCCAACAAGAGACGACATATTATGAAAAACTTCGAAAATCACTTTCGCCCTAGCCGTTTGGCTTTTGGCGCGATATTGGCATTTGGCTTAGTGGGCTGCAGCAAAACTGCACACACACCAGTCGCACCGGAAACTAAAACTGTTACAGCGCCCGTGGTGGTACCCAAGGCATCCGTTGCACACAGCCCGTTTGGCAAATTGCCGGATGGTACAAGCATTGAACAATACACTTTGAAAAATGCATCGGGCGCGGAAGTTCGTGTGATTAATTACGGCGGGATTATCACAGCAATCAAAGTACCTGATCGTAATGGCAAACTGGACGATGTAGTGTTGGGCTATGACAACTTCGAACCTTACATTAAAAACCCAACTTTTTTTGGTCCCATCGTTGGTCGTTTTGCCAATCGTATTGCTAAAGGAAAATTTAAACTCGAAGGCAAAACTTACGATAAACTTTTTATCAACAATAAACCCAATACCTTGCATGGCGGCGCAAAAGGATTTGATAAAGTTGTGTGGCAAGCAGAAAGTTTTGAGAAAGCCGGTGCTGCAGGTGTAGTGCTAACCTACGTTAGCCCTGATGGAGAAGAAGGCTACCCGGGAACGCTCACTACTCACGTCACTTATACATTTAATGACACCAATGAATTGTTAGTTGATTATTCAGCAACTACCGATAAAGCGACTGTAGTGAATTTTACTAACCACAGTTATTTTAATCTTGGTGGTGATGGTTCTGGTGATGTACTCAACCAACAATTATTAATTAATGCAGATCGTTATACCAAGACAGATGCAAACGGAATTCCAACCGGAAAATTAGTTGATGTTGCTGGCACAAATCTCGATTTCCGCACGCCGATTGCGATTGGTACACATATGGAAGCCGAGCATAAAGTTGGCTTAGGTTACGATTATAATTTTGTGATTAATCGCGGCACTGCTTCTGATAAAGACCTCGTACTGGCTGCACGCGCTCAAGATCCAAAAAGTGGTCGCATATTAGAGGTGCGTACTACTGAACCCGGCGTGCAGCTTTATACAGCGAACCATATGGATGGAACACTTGTCGGAAAATCCGGGCACGTTTATATCAGACACAACGCATTTTGTTTAGAGACGCAGCACTTTCCAGATTCACCGAATCAGCCATCATTTCCAACGACGACCTTAAAACCAGGCGAAACTTTCCATTCGCAAACTGTGTATGCATTTAGCGCGAAATAATTTTTTATTTTCCTAGGCAAGGACGCCTCACACCAAATCAGTAATGAGAACTCACAAAAAATATAGGCAGGGAGTTAACACATGGAAAATATTGTGGATATTGCAATTAACGAAATCATTCAAAAATATAATCCAGATACAATCATATTGTACGGCTCTCGCGCCCGCGGTGATTTCAAAGACACTAGTGATATAGACATCGCTTGCTTTGGCGAAAACCTAACTACAGAAAAGGATGCCGGACTCTTTAACGGGGTATACCTCGACCTATGGATTTACCCCACTTCTGCAATGACATCCGTATCGCCAAATGACTTGCGATTTTCTGATGGCGTATTAGTGTTAGATAAAGATGGTAAAGGAAGCGCTTATCTTAAATCGGTTTCTGAATACTTAGCCAAAGGCCCAGAAAAATTAAACCCGTCCGATATTACTCACACAAAAGAATGGATTAGAAAAATGCTAGGCCGAGTTCAAAACCTGGATATCGAAAGCAACTATCGAAAAATATGGCTTCAGTTTGAATTACTAGAAATATATTTTCAGCTAAAGGGGCTTTGGTTCTTGGGAGATAAAAAGAGTTTTCAATATTTACAACAGCATGATCCTAGAGCATATTCTCTTTTTCAGAATGTTTACGCCAATCCTGAAAACAGCGGACACATGGCTGCTTTAGCCAGTTATATAATTACCTTATAAAGAATTCTGTATGCATTACCAAGCTGGAGCTTGGGAACGAGACAAAAAATCTGGATTTAAAATATGAAAACTGCAGACTTAGATATTGAAAATCTTCTTAATCAAGAATTTAATGTTGAACCTTTTAACGGGTGGGGCTGGGGTAACTTTTATATAACACCACCTGTAAGTATTCATCCACCAGACCTTTTCAGAATAAAATTAACTCATTTATTTTATAATAAAAATGACTTACTTTCTGGGATTGGCGAGGAAATGAGTGAAGACAACATTGAAACCAAAAGATGGGTTGTTTTTTCACAAAGACATATCGGAATTGTATCTTTGTTAAATAAAGGGCCTCATTTTAATATAAGCGTTCTTAAATCACCGCCTCATTTTGATGAAAAAGGGATATTACTGGAAAGTGAATTAAATAAAAACCCTGATAACATTTATGGTTACTGTTACATCTATAAAAGCTGATCATATTTACTTCAAAGATCCTTAAAATTTTAAAGATCTGCTCAAAGCAAAAACTGGAACTACAAATATATTGGGTATCACGCTTCAACCTTTTCATTTGGCATTGAAGTATCAGCGTGGCTTACTCTGTCTTTTTAAACTGTCCAACATCAGTAGCACGCGCAATTGTATCTGCAATTTCACTACCCTTTCCTTCTAAAATTTCTTGTGGTGTTAAGCCGCATAATTCGTGTGGAAAAACCAGCCAGCGGTCAGTGGCGTGGATATAAAAATCGGGCTTTAAATCGGTTACGTTACGCGTTGGTTTGTACCAGGGGCAGGCAACTTTAATTACGTTCGGAGTATTACGACGTGATTTTCGTTTTATTTCGTCGATGATGGCTTTGATAGAGCGGCCGGAATCGAACACATCATCTACGATTAATAATTCCTGATCAGCGTCTACATTTTTTATGATGTAGTCCAAACCGTGGACGCGAATATCTTTGCTTTGTTGATCGATTCCGTAATAAGACGATGTGCGAATCGCAATGTGATCTGTAGGTACGCCAACTAATTCTAAATATTCTTGCACTGCAATTCCCACCGGCGAACCGCCGCGCCATACGCCGACGATAAAATGTGGTCGGAAACCGCGCTGATAAATTTGTTCGCCTAATTTAAATGAATCTAATAAAAGTTCATTGGCGGTAATAAAATGTTTATCCATATTTCAAACCCAAACGATTTATTTTGTGTGAATTATTGTGTAAGTTTTTGCAGTGTTCTACTGAGTGCATCTATTGCTAGCGCAACGTCTTCTACCATTACGGATTCATCGGGGTGATGACTCACGCCGCCTTTGCAACGCACAAAATACATGGCGACATCAGTTATGTCTGCAATCGCCATTGCGTCGTGCCCCGCGCCACTCATTAAACGCACCGGTTCTAATTCCATATCAACAAGCACTTGCGATTGCACGTCTTGCAACCAGTGTGCAGAACCGACTGCAGAAGCGTTGTGGATTTCAGTCCAATGCGCGGTGAGTTCGCGTTCGGCGCACAACCACGCGAATTCTTGTTGAATTTTGTCGAGCGCTTGATCGCGAAGAATATCATCACCGGAGCGAATATCTAGCGAAAAACGCGCGCGGCCGGGAATTACGTTAACAGCACCAGGGCCACATTCGATTTGGCCGACCGTTGCAACTACGCCTAATTGAATGGCGATTTTTTCAATTAAAATGACTGCATTGGCTGCACCGAGTAATGCGTCTTTACGCATATGCATGGGCACTGTGCCGGCATGACCGGCGTAGCCTTCAACATCAATTTTAAAACGGCGCGCGCCAGCAACTGATGTAACTATTCCAAGTGGATAATCGCCATCTTCCAACACTGGGCCTTGCTCAATATGCACTTCAAGATAAGCGAGTAAATCATCACGTGCGCGCGTTGCGGTGGCGATAAGTTCGGGCTGTAAACCGAATTGTAGAAATGCATCCGCAAGGCTAATTCCATTGCAATCTTTTAATATCCACCATTCTTGCTGCCAGGTTCCAGCGACGGCGCGGCTACCTAATAATGTGCTACCAAAACGTGTGCCTTCTTCATCCGCAAAGCCGACAATTTCTATGGCAAAAGATAATTTACTATTTTGTTCGTGGAGTTGTTGCACGGATGCGATAGCGACCAACACACCCAAAATCCCATCATAAGCACCCGCATTTGGAATTGAATCTAAATGCGAGCCGAGCAATAAGGTTTTTGCGTTTTCAGTTGCGGCTTCGTAACGGCCCCATAAATTTCCGGCGGCATCTACCCAGGTTTTCATGCCTGCGGCTTGCATCCAATTTGCTACTACTTCATTACAGCGTTTATGTTCCGCTGTTAAATAAAATCGGCTGATTTTATTGGGTTCAGCGCTTATAGCAGCGAGCTGATCGCACCAGTTCATGACTTGGGTGGCGAGGGTTTCGTTGTCGGATGCTAGTTGGGTTTTCATAGCTGACTCTTTGTTTTACGATTTGGTATTTGCTTTAAATTAAATATGTTGATGAGCTGCATATGCATTCCCAAGCTGGAGCTTGGGAACGAGAAACTAACCGATACTCAAAGTAGATTGGAAAAGCGCTACGCTTTTCCAATCTACAATAGAAAAAATAATTCTATGTGGCACCAACTAATCCCATACGAGTTCGCCGAGCATTGGAGGGAAATTGCCGGGAAACGCACAGGATGTGCGTTTTAGTGACGATGCGACATGGATGTCGCTTCGGAACGACGGCAATTTACCGAAACGCGCAGGAAAACGGACGAGATGGGTCGCCTTTCTTTTGCTTACTTTTCTTTCGGCGAAGCACGACTGCATGGATGCAGGAGGTAGAGCAACGCAGGAGCAG
>Ga0247741_1000959_pt1 | contig 15894 bp, 14 predicted proteins | sample UWRJL213509R2_FD_180945 | JGI IMG/M metagenome (GOLD analysis project Ga0247741, IMG submission 180945) | Plant litter microbial communities from Arlington Agricultural Research Station in Wisconsin, United States - UWRJ-L213-509R-2 | ecosystem: Environmental > Terrestrial > Plant litter >... | reverse complement strand
GCATCCCCTGCAGCAGGGCTTTATCGAGCACGACGGTTTCCAATGCGGTTACTGCACGCCGGGGCAGCTCTGTTCCGCCATTGGGATGGCGGGCGAGATCAAACGCAATATCCCAAGCGTCGTCACCGGCGATCTTTCTGCCAAAGGTATCCCGATCGACGAGCTCGAAATTCGCGAGCGCATGAGCGGAAATCTCTGTCGGTGCGGCGCCTATAACGGCATCGTCGAGGCGATCTCCGAAGCATTGGCACATCCCACAGTCGGGCCGATCGAAGAGAGGGCACGGGCATGAACATCTTTTCCTATGAACGGGCGTCGGATGCCAATGCTGCGATTGCCCTGAAAAAAGCTGGTCTCACGGCTAAATATCTGGGCGGCGGCACCAATCTTGTCGATCTTATGCGCGAGACCGTGGAACAGCCCGAAGTGCTGATCGACGTCACGCAACTGCCCGCTGAGATCGAACAACGCGCCGATGGCAGCCTGATGATCGGCGCCGCCGCCAGGAATACGGCGCTTGCCGCGCATCCCGCCGTGCGGTCGGACTTTCCGCTGCTGTCGCGCTCCATCCTGGCGGGCGCAAGCGCACAGATCCGCAACGTTGCCACGGTCGGCGGTAATATTCTGCAGCGCACGCGCTGTCGTTACTTCTATGACAACGCGGCCCGCTGCAACAAGCGCCAGCGGCAGGCCGGGTGTGATGCGTTGGAGGGTTTCAATCGCCACCACGCCATTCTAGGGGCATCCGAGGCCTGCGTTGCGACGCATCCCTCCGACATGTCTGTGGCGCTCGTCGCGCTCGATGCCGTGGTTCACCTGCAGGGCTTGGCTGGCACTCGCAGTATGCCCTTGCGGGATCTGCATCGACTGCCCGGAGAACATCCTGAAATCGAAACCGAACTGCAGCCCGACGAGCTGATTACGGCCGTCGAAATCCCGCCGCTGCCCTTCGCGAGCCACTCGACTTATCGAAAGGTGCGCGATCGCGCCAGCTATGCGTTTGCGCTCGTGTCCGTCGCTGCTGCGCTCGATCTCGACGCGGCGGGCAGGGTGCGCGATGTCCGGCTGGCGCTGGGTGGCGTCGCCCACAAACCGTGGCGGGCCGCAAAAGCTGAAACGGCGCTGAAGGGACAGCCAGCAAACACCGACAGCTTTCGGGCGGCCGCCGAAGCCGAACTGGCCGACGCAGTCGGCCTGCGCGACAACGCATTCAAGATCGAACTGGCGAAACGCACCATTGTCGCGGTTCTCGACGAATTGAAGGGAGACAACGCATGAGCGGTGGACCTCAAGCCGACAGTCAGAAGCCGGGCCGCTGGCAGCCGGCCATCACCACCGATCCGCTGCTGCGCAAGCATGGCGCCCTTGGCCAGCCCGTTTCCCGTGTCGATGGCCCACTCAAGGTTCAGGGCAAGGCGCGTTTCGCGGCCGAGTTTTCCTATGAGAACATCACCTATGCGGCGCTTTCCTTCAGCCGCATCGCGCGCGGCCGTATCACCGAACTCAATGTCGCCGCCGCCGAAGCCGCGCCCGGCGTTATCCTCGTCATGACCTATCACAACGCGCCGCGTATGAAGGCGCCGTCGTTGATGATGTCGTCGCCGACGGCGGCCGGTGCCAGCGACCTGCCAGTGATGCAGAACGACGAGATCCACTGGAACGGCCAGCCGATCGCACTCGTACTGGCGGAAACACAGGAACAGGCCGACTACGCGGCCTCGCTCGTCGAGGCGACCTACGCCTCGCTCCCGGCTGTGACCTCGTTCGACGAGGCGAAGCAGACGCCGCGGCAGCTGGAAACGCTGCTGGGCCAGCCGCCGGTGCTGGAGATCGGCGATGCCGAGGCGGCGCTCGCCGGCGCCGAGGTCAAGGTAGACGTCGTTTATCGGACGCCGCGCCACAATCACAATGCGATCGAACTGCATGCGGCAACCGTTGCCTGGACCGGTGACGCGCTGCATGTGCACGATGCCAGCCAGTTGCTGGATCTGACGGCCGGCCAGCTTGGCGACATCTTCGGCCTCGAACCCGGCAAAGTTCGCGTGACATCGCCCTATGTGGGCGGGGGGTTTGGCGGCAAGTGTCTCTGGGATCATCAGATCCTCGCCATTGCTGCCTCCAAACTGGCGGGGCGGCCGGTGCGCATGATGCTGTCGAGGGAGGGCGTGTTCCGCATCGTCGGGGGGCGCACGGTGACGGAACAGCGGGTGGCGCTCGGCGCGCGCGCCGACGGTACGCTGGATGCGCTCATCCATACCGGCACGGCCGCCATGACGCTGCACAATTCCTGCCCGGAACAGTTCACCTTCCCGGCAAGGCATCTTTATGCTGCGAGGACCTTCAGGCTGGCGCAGGACGTCGCCGACATGGATATGCTGGCCAATACCTTCATGCGCGCGCCGGGTGAGTCGGTCGGCACATTCGCGCTTGAAAGCGCGCTTGACGAACTGGCCGACAAGCTTGGGATGGATCCGATTGAGCTGCGTCGCCGCATCGAGCCGGAAAAGGATCCGACCACCGGCAAGCCGTTTTCGTCCCGCTATCTGGTCGAAGCCTATCAAACGGGTGCCGAGCGTTTTGGTTGGCAGAACCGCAGCCAGATACCTCGTCAGAGACGCGACGGGGAATGGCTGATCGGAATGGGCTGCGCCACCGCGACCTATCCCTATCATCGCTTTCCCGGCGGCGCGGCAAGGATCACACTGACGGCGGATGGCCGCGTGACGGTATCCACTGCCGTGCACGACATGGGTATGGGAACGGCGACCGCTCAGGCGCAACATATCGCCGCCCGGCTCGGTCTCCCAATCAATCATGTCACATTCGAATATGGCGACAGCAGTCTGCCGCGCGGCGTGATTGCCGGTGGGTCCACGCAGACGGCGTCGATCGGCGGCGCCGTGATCGCGGCGACCGAGGTGTTCACCGAAGACCTTATAAAGCTTGCCGGAAATGACTCGCCGCTCGCCGGGCTTTCGCTTGCCGATGTCGAGATACGCGACGGTGGACTTGGGCATCGTGACGACCACGATCGCTTCGAGAGTTACCAGTCCATTCTGCGCCGGGCCGGACGCGTTGAACTGGTGTGTGAGGCGGAGGCGCCGGCACCGGCGGAGATGGAGGCCTTCTCGATGCACTCCTATGGCGCGCAGTTCTGCGAAGTTCGGGTGAGCGCATTGACTGGCGAGGTTCGCGTATCGCGATTCCTTGGCTCATTCGATGCGGGGCAGATCATCAATGCTAAGATGGCAACGAGCCAGTTCAAGGGCGGAATAGTCATGGGCATTGGTCTGGCGCTCACCGAAGAAACCAATCTCGACGAGCGCACCGGCCGTATAGTCAATGCCTCGCTTGCCGAATACCATGTCCCGGTGCAGATGGATGTCCCCAAGATCGAGATCCTCTACACCAACACGCCCGACCCCCAGGCGCCGATGGGCGCGCGCGGGATCGGCGAGATCGGTATTACCGGTGTCGGAGCGGCCGTCGCCAATGCCATCTACAACGCGACCGGCATCCGCGTGCGTGACCTGCCAATCACGCTGGATAAGGTGATGGCCGCGCCAGGGTGATGGATGTTCGATGGCGCGAGCAGGGATTGCATTGAGTCGCTGGCCAATGAAGCAGAGTATTTGTTAGGCTGCAACTCGTAGTGTCTTGTCCGACTTAATTTACCGGCCGCCCGAAGCTATCCGACAACAGTAGGTCAGAAAATGGAGATTATCATCTGGCTGGAAGAATTCGCATTGTTATGGGGCAGGCGAAAACGAGAACACCGAAGACGGCGCGCGGCTATCGCGGGTCGAACCTAGCAAGCATTTTGCGCAACTGCGCATTCTGCTCGGTGAGTTTTTTCGCCAGCTGCCGCCGCAATTCAGCAACATCAGCATCAAGTTCGGCCATTTCGTCCAGGAGAGATTTCGGGCCCGAAGCGTGTGCAGGCACAGGCCCACCCTCATCGGCTTGTTCGATAAAGGCCAACGGATCGGCGACCGGCGCCATCTTCTTTGCACGCGTCCGCGCGCGCTTTTCCGGTACTTCGTCAGTCTCTATTGGTGCGCGGGGCTGCTCCACAGGCACATGCGGGGCTGCCGTTGGCTCGGGCGCCTCGCCCGGAATCTCAAGAGCCGACACAGTTTCAGCGACGTCGTCGGCCGCAGGCTCAGAATCGGAGTGAAGCACTGCCTCAGCGTTTTCAACATTCGCCTCCGCCTGTTCAGGGGTCTGAGCAGGGACAGTTGCCTCCCCGTCAATGTGCGGTTCTTCAACATCAGGCTTGTATTCAAGCGTCACCGTGTCAGGCGCTACTGCACGGACTTCGCCGCTACCTTCTGCTTTCGGCTTACGCGACACCAGGTCAGCCACAAATCTCCATGGTGTTTTCATCGCATCAAACCCTTCAAGCATAGCGGCGGATCTTCGCCGCAGTCATTTTCCTGCCGGCTCCGTTTGGTGCCGACCCTATCGAGCGCAAGAGCGGCGCCTCATCTGTTGGGCAAGGCGCCGCACAAAACGCGTATCAAGCCCTGCCTAGGCGCTTGCGTAGATCGGCATTCTCGCTATGCAGCTTTTCGGAAAGCTCTTTGCGGAGCTGCTTGTTCTCTTCCTCAAGCTTCATTAGGTCGGCGATATCGTCAATCGCGTTTATCGAGGCAGCAGGCGCGGAAGCTGTAGCCTTTACCCGAGGCGCGCTTATTGTAACCTTTTTCGGTTCAGCGACAGTCTTTTCAGCCTTGACCGGGGCAGTCTTGGAGCCGCGCTTCGCGCGCGTCTTCTTGGCAGGCCCTTGCGCAGATGCAGCAGTGGCGTCGACGGTGCTGGCGTCAGCAGCAGCAGCCTTCGGCGCGCGTGGCTTGCGGGTCTTTTTTTCAACGGGGGCGGTGGCCGACGCTTCGGGCGTGGCAGCTATATCAATCGTGGTGTCGTCGGCCATCAGTGTTCTCCTCTGTCAGGCGGGCAAGCATTTGTTTCCCCGCGACTTAAAGTCAATGCAGCGTGGTGATATTTCGGTTGCAATCGGCGTGTTCGACGCCGCATTCGCGAATTAACTTCATTGCGCGAAGAGGGGGACGGTCCCGGGCGGGCTCGATGAGGCATGTCTGATCGAGAGCCGGCTCCGCCTCGATTGTCCTACCGCAACGCCGGCTTCGGGATTTCTTACCCCGGGGCAAGCCCTCCTCTCTCACCAGACATATCCCGAACCCGCCGCCCGCTATTGCATCACCCGGCGCAGTAAGCCACGTTTCGTCATTTTGAACATCAACGACGGCGAGCGGCTAATAAAGGGTGCCGATGCCAGCGCGTCGGCTCGATCGACACGATGTCCGACGCATTGCTTGCTGAAATGAAGCGGACCGTCGATCAAATGCCGATGATGACGAGATCGGTCGATGAGCGTCTACGACGGCATCCAGACCGCGCCGTCATCCGGTATGCTTATCTGTGGAGCCCCGCGCAGCTCCGTAGGGAGGAGGACTGCAACCTCATCGCCCGACAGGCGTGGTGCGGGCTTGGCCGGCGGAAACGGGCTCGGCACCTCCTTCTGCCAGCGCTTACGCTCGCCGTTGAACTGCCAGCGCAGAAGCGCCCGCAAGCCGAGGGGTTCGATGCCATTGGGGTTGAAGAAGCGGGTGCCGTCGAAATGGTCGGTGACCGGGCCTTGGTAGTAGGGGTTCTTGGCGTTTGCCATGCGGTAGGGGCCTTGCTGGATGGGAACTGCATTTCGGTCGCGCGATCGGCTTTTGAAAGGCCGGAGCGCTTGCTCGTCCGGTTCGACCGCATCCCGGTGGAACGCGTTTCGCAACTCTTTGGATTTTGCCGAAAGTGGATGATCGACATCGAATTCGAACGATATATCGTGTCTGCGCATGATGGCGCGAGGTACTTTGGCAGCGTCTGTGGAGAGTGCGTAGGCTCACGGTCAGGCAGGTACAGACATATCACCTTAGGGTTCGAGAAAGAGTTTCTTTCCGGAATGTGACTGCGTGGCCACCCTTGGGGCGGAGGCGAGTATCGGTATTTCGCGTCGTTGCGTTGCTGATCACTCACCGAAGTCGCTCCACAACATTCACGCTTACGCCCCACTTTTGTTCTTCTTAAAATAGGCGTCAAGGCGAACCATTTGAGGAAGAGCAGGTGGACAGACAAGGCAAAGAATGCAGGCAAGGTAGCGTAAGACGGTCACCGATGAGCGGCTTAGGCCCGGTCCTAAACAGTCCGGGCCTTCCTGGGCACCTTACACCGAAGCAAGGCGGCGATCTCATCAGCAGGACAGATCGCAGGCGCAGCCGGGATATTGGCAGACTAGCCAACCGGTAACGGGTCACATCCGATGGGCAGGCTAGATCATAATCTCGCCGCCGGTCACCGGAACGACAGCCCCGGTCATATAGCTTCCAAGCTCCGAGGCCAGCAGGACATACGCACCGGCCAGCTCAGCCGGTTGACCAGCCCGACCGATCAGCGTCTGCTGACCGAACTTGGCGGCCTTTTCGGCTGGCATGGTTGAGGGAATAAGCGGAGTCCAGATTGGGCCAGGCGCCACGGCATTCACGCGAATTCCCTTTTCCGCGACCATTTCCGCGAGACCTGCTGTGAAGTTTGATATCGCACCCTTGGTGGACGCATAGGCCAGCAACTGGGGTGAAGGCTGGCGTGACTGGATCGATGTCGTGTTGATGATCGAACTCCCAGGCCGCATGTAAGGGATGGCCGCCTTCGCCAGAAAGAACGGCGCGTATATGTTTGTGCGGAAGGTTTGATCCCACTCTTCGGCCGGTATGTCCGATATGTCGGAATAGGTCCGCTGAAAGGCCGCATTATTCACCAAGATGTCGATACCACCAAGCTCGCGGACCGTTCGCTGCACCAGTTCCTGGCAATGCTCTTCGGATGTGATATCCCCGGATGCCGCGATTGCGCGACGACCGGCGCTTTCGACCCATTTTACCGTGTCGGCAGCATCGTCATCCTCATTTAGATAGGAAATCAGTATATCCGCGCCCTCGCGAGCAAAAGCTATCGCGACCGCTTTTCCGATGCCCGAGTCTGCACCTGTGATCAGGGCGACCTTACCCTCCAGCTTGCCGTTGCCTTTGTACGACTGCTCACCGTGGTCTGGAACCGGCTGCATCGCCTCGGTCTTGCCTGGTGGTTCCTGATGCTGCTTGGGATAGGGCGGGGTCGGTCGGCGTGTGTCTTCGGCCATATCAATCTCCGTTTTTTGCTCCAAGGCAAACCAAGAAAGACGCTCACGGTTCCGACATCACGTGAGAAATATCGGAACAACGAGGGCGTGTCGAGATTTCGATAGTCGCAAATGCAGAAGGAGCGATGATGACTTCCAACCAGTACGACATGCAGAACCCCCTCACGCAGTATCCCCAGCCGCAGTTTCCAAAGCAGCTCCAGCCGGTGCCGGGGTTGGCAAGTAAGATGGATCCAGTCCCGGATCACGGCGAAACAAGCTACAGGGGCTTGGGACGGTTGAAAGGGCGCAAAGCATTGGTGACCGGCGGCGACTCCGGTATTGGTAGAGCTGCCGCAATCGCATTTGCACGCGAAGGTGCTGACGTTGCGATCAATTATCTCCCTGAAGAACAGTCCGACGCTGATGAGGTGATCAAGTTGATCGAGGCAGAGGGTCGCAAAGCTGTGGCCATTCCCGGCGATCTCAAAAGTGAAGCCTTCTGTCAGGAACTAGTCGCGAAAGCCAATCTCGACCTTGGAGGGCTCGACCTACTCGCCAACGTTGCAGGACGGCAGAAGTCGGTCGAGAGTATCGCAGAGCTGACGACCGAACAATTCGACGAAACCTTCAAGACGAACGTCTATGCGCTGTTTTGGCTGAGCAAAGCTGCACTTCCGCTCCTGCCTGCTGGGGCGACGATCATCAACACCGCATCGATCCAGGCCTATCAGCCTTCGGCGACATTGCTTGACTACGCACCCACGAAGTCCGCAATCGTTGCGTTCAGCAAGGCGTTGTCGAAGCAGGTCCTACCGAAAGGCATTCGCGTCAACGTCGTCGCACCTGGCCCATTTTGGACGCCACTTCAGACATCTGGCGGTCAGACACAGGATGTCGTTCAAAAATTCGGCAGCGAAGTTCCGATGAAGCGGCCGGGCCAGCCAGCAGAATGCGCCCCGATCTACGTGTTCCTCGCCTCGCAGGAATCGAGCTATATCACAGGCGAAGTCTTCGGTGTCACCGGCGGCAACACGCTTCCCTGATGCTTTGCTCGCTGACACCAGAAAGAACCGACGGCTTTCTTCCGCTGGAGCATTATGCTGCCATCGGGGATGGCCGGTCGGTCGCCCTCATCGGTGCGGACGGATCTATCGACTGGTGGTCCGCGCCCAATTTGGACTCGCCGCCACTGTTCAACCGGCTGCATGATGCGGATGGCGGTAGATTTTCGATCACTCCGACCGAACCGTTCAGGATCGAACGACGGTACCGCAAGAACAGCAATGTTCTCGAAACGGTGTTTGTCACGGATAGAGGTCGTGCGCGTGTCACCGAATCCTTGAACAGCGGGGCGGGCGGTCGCTTGCCCTGGTGTGAACTCGCCCGACGGGTCGAAGGGCTGTCGGGAGCGGTAGAGTTCGAGATCGTCGTGGCTCCGATCTGTGCACAGGGAGAGCTTCGCAAGGTCGATCATCCAAACACCACCATCCGCTACATTGGTGAACTGGCCACGACTTTCTGTCACTCCAAAGACGTTACCGTCGAAATCGATGAGGATGAGCGGACGGTTGCTCGTTGGACGGCGACTGAGGGTGCGTCGACCTGCATCGCGCTGCTCGTTGCCGATCAGGCGCCGCTTGCGGTCCCTGAGTTGTCCTCCATCGACAAGCGCATTGACCTTAGCGATGACGAATGGAGACGTTGGGCGGAGCAACTGACATACGAGGGGCCGTTTGCTGACGATCTCACGCGTAGTGCTTTGTCCCTAAAATTCCTGCTGTTTTCGAAAACCGGCGCGATAGCGGCCGCAGCCACGTCCGGTTTGCCGGAGAGGATTGGTGGCGACAAGAACTACGACTATCGCTACGCTTGGGTCCGCGACGCGGCCTATACGATCAAGGCCTTCCTGAGAGCCGGTGCCCTCGCAGAGGCTATTGCTGCATTTGGATGGTTGGTTCGGACGATCAGCGAGGACGGTACCGAACCGAAAGTCGTCTACACGCTCCGTGGCGAGAATGTTCCGGACGAGGAAATCATCGACGTGCGCGGCTACAAGGGTTCGAGGCCTGTTCGCGTCGGCAACCGGGCTCGCACCCAGGTGCAGCTCAGCTGCTATGGCGATATTCTTGAGACTGCAGCCTTGTTCGCCCGCACGGGGCACGTTCTCGACCCGGCAACGTCACGGCTGCTGACGCGACTTGCCGACCAATGTATGGAGCGCTGGCAGCAAAAGGATTCCGGCATCTGGGAGCTGGAAGATCAACAACACTACACGTTTTCAAAGATTGGTTGCTGGCTGGCGCTGTCACAGGCAGCCGAGCTGGCACGGGATGGTCATATCGACGGCGATGCCGCGCGATGGCAGGCCGAAAGCGAGCGCATTCGCCGGTGGATCGACGAGAACTGCTGGTCGGGAAAAATGGCGGCTTACACTTTCTACGCCGGAACCGAGAAGCTCGACGCGGCTATTCTGCTGACCACAAGGTTTGGCTTCGAGCATGACGATAGGTTGCTGCGCACCCGGACAGCCGTCGAGCGCGAGCTGGCAGTCGGGCCACTGGTCTATCGATACAGCGGCGCTAGCGAAGAGGAGGGGGCGTTTGTTGCCTGTTCGTGCTGGCTGGTTGAAGCCTACGCGTTTCTGGGTGATGTCACACGCGCCAAGGAAATGCTGTGCACGTTGCTCGATGCACTCAGTAAAAACTTCGGTATCCTCAGCGAGGAAATCGATCCGCAGACTGGAGCGGGGCTCGGCAACCTGCCCCAGGGCCTAAGCCACCTCGCGTTGCTTCACGCCATTTTCTCTATACAGGAGAATTCATGACCCGGCCTCGCCTACTCGATGAAAACCTTCCGACGAACGAACTCGGTGAAGGCGCATTCTGGGACTCTGACACCGCCGCATTGTATTGGGTCGACATCACAGGTCACGCCATTTTTCGGTACGATGTCAGGGCCCGGGCTCACAAATCCTGGAAACTCCCGAAGCAGGTTAGCTTCGCATTTCCGACCAACGGGCGGTTGGTCGTCTGTCTCAGCGACGGTGTTTACGATTTCGATCCTGGTGACGGAATGCTGAAGCCGGTCGCGATTTTGGATCTGCCAAGCGATCATCGTCTCAACGATGGAAAAGTCGATCCAAAGGGCCGGCTGTGGGTGGGAACAATCAACACCAGTTTGGAGCCTTCGGAGACCGCGGCCCTTTATCGGCTCGACGGTGACCGTCTTCAGGAGATCGAGCCTGGGTATGTGAATGCCAATGGCAAGGCCTGGAGCATCGATGGCCGGATCATGTATCATGCCGATACGGCGATCGGCACAATCTGGCAATATGATTACGACCTTGCAACCGGCGAGATCTCAGGCAAGCGGGTGTTTGTGAGAAGAGAAGATTGGCATCCAGACGGTCTATGCTCGGACAATGCTGGTTCGATCTTCGCGGCGATTTATGGTGGATCGCGAATAGACGTCTTCGATTATCGTGGCGACATCCAGCGTACAATTGACTTGCCGGTACCCAATCCGACGAGCTGCGCAATCGGCGGTGAAGCGAATGATCAGCTGTTTGTAACAAGCGCTTCCGAGGGCATGACCTCCGGGCAGCTGTTTAGGGCACCTTTGTCAGGCCAAGTCTTCATAGTCGATTTGGACCGGTGATGTATTCTCTAGTAGTGCAAGCTATCCAGCTGGCGCTGTTCGACAACCAAGCGGCTGGGTCTTCAGACCCGCGAGCCTCACAAGCGGTTCAACGATAAATACGCCTCCTTGGCTTCTGGGAACACATCTCGACCGAACGTGGTTTGTCCACATTAGCTTCCTGCAGCCCAGAGCCTGATCTCCTGGCGGTAGCTGCCGCCCAATTGCCCTGCTTCTTTCGCGGGGCATTCCTTTGCCGATCAGACTTATGGCCGCGTTGGCCACTTGTGGCATCACTGTATACTTGCCGAGCACAGCATGAGTCGCGACGATGAAACCAAGATTGACCATATAGCTCATGGCGGTCCCTACACCCGAAATTCGGGCGTAGTCGGGCCACTGCCAATCGAATGGCGAGATGTGCGAGTGCTATAGCATCGCTGTGCTTCATCTGCGGAAGCTGCAACTCGACAACGCTGACAGTGAACTCATTGAAGAACATAAGATGCTGGTCTCGAGCATTGAGTAAGAAGTTGCATATTGTCTGACACGGTTCTCCAAGATGGCTAACCTCGGGACGTGAGATCAACACTTGCGCGACGAAGCCCTCACATCTGAAGACCCTGCGCTTTGCAACGCGGTCCTGGACGACGTGTCTCGTCAGTTTGACGTAGCGACTGAACAGAAGACCGCTGCGAGACTTGCCTCCATCACCATCGAACCGTTCAGACAGGGTGTCCGAGATCCGGAAATGCTCAGGATGCTCGTAGCAGCCACGCGAGAAACTGGTAACTGAGCCCTGCCGTGGCGAATCTCTTCCAAATTCGATCCACTTTCCAGAAGGAGGTCCAACGGCTGCGCACCCGCCGGCGGTGGTGGTGTTGGCTCACGGATCCGTAAACGCGTTTGCCCGAATAGTCACCGTCTTGCCACTGGGGTCCTGCTGGAAGACCAAGCCGCCCTTGGCGCTCGAATGTCCCGGCACGTAGTCAAGGACGGTCTCCACATGCTCAAGGACGGAACCCCCGTCGCTGATTTCGCCGAGGACATTTACTTTCGACGCAGTGGCGCTTGAGCCGTTCCTCACCTCAAAATGAACCTGAAATCCATCGCTCCGTTTCTCGGTGTCAACGACTGCGCCTGTAAGGTTCGGTGAGGTGTCTTGGTCCAATATGGCATCTTTGCCGATCCATGCGATTAAGGCAACGACGATGAGGGCTGAGACCACCCCTGTGGCCCACTCGATCCAATGCGGCTTGCTCGCTTCAATGTTCTGCTCGTTCGAGATTTTGGTCATGGTGCCTCACAAGATCAGTCGCGCGGCCGCTGCGCCGATCGCGCCGGGAAAGCTCAAGATAACGATAGCCATGAGAATTTGGGTTGATCCGACGTCATCGGTCCTGTGGAACGTCCATAGGCAATAGGCGCTGATCAGACCAGCGATGACATAGCCGGGGAGGGTGAAACGCACAAACGCGTGCCAGCTTGGCGTACCCTCCGCCAGGTCGTGACTGCCTCTGAATGACAGGGCGTAAACGAACCCATGCATCACTGCCAGTGAAGCGGCGATGATCAGCAGGGCGTGCCAAGCCGTCATCTTGTAGGAGAGCAGGATCATCTCCTCGGTCGGTGCGACATTGAGGTTCAGAAAGAGGGCGCCGACCGCCATCAGAAAGAGCTCACCCGCGTAACTCGTTTCGCGATCATGGACAGGATCGTCTCCGTCTTCGTCTTCTGACTGACCTCCAAGCTGGCTTCGGCCCAACATCGCGCCGATGCTCGCAGGTACAGCCTGAACCGCGATCATTCCTATGACTTCGTGTATTGATTGATCGGGTCTCACCACACCTATCGCAACGAGTATCAGCCCACTCGCCAAAATCCCGAGTGCGTAAGCGATGCTAGCGTCGCGAATTGCCTGTCGCCAGGTCGAGGTCTCCTCGAAGCCAACCTTGTCAGACAAAATCACCAGCAAGGGAATGTTGACGATCAGGAGGAGGAAAAGGCGCGTTCGATCCATGTAGAAACCGAGCTCCCACATTTCCATCGTCATCAACATGGGTAGTGCAAACAGCAATGCTCCGGCGACGCCGCGTGCAATCCCGGCAAAGAATTTGCCCCTGTCAAAATCGCTCCGAGCATTCGCGATGGCCAAAGGACTCTCCCACTTAGACGAAAAAATGCCATCATCCGTAGACTGGCGCGACGGCGTTTGAAGCTCACGTTCCCACTGCGGACGCGTGTGCGGGATGAACAAGCACCCATGCCCGGATAGCAAACCCGTCATGGACATCAACGATGGCATGGCTTCCACAAGGTTTACTACCTGTGAGGGAGAGGCAGTTCGGATTCTGCCTTCGAAAGGCTGGGGGTTGATACGGTTCGATATCGTGCTTCGACAAGGTTGTAGATGCCGAAGGCGGCCAGGCCTAACGCAACAGCAAAGTACAACACCCCGCCTAGAGGAAGTTGCCGCACAAACGTCAGCGCGTCACTCATGCTTCCGGCTTGATCGGCGTCAACGCTGAAGGCAGCGTAACAGAAAAATACGCCGATGATCACGAAAACGATTCCGCGCGAAACCAGGCCATAAATGCAAACCAGGATCAGCGGTCGGCTCTGACCCAGCTTAAGATACCTTTCGAACTTCCTAGAAATCCCCTTCAGAGCGGTCGCGATGCCACCACATACTAATCCAGCGCCAATGGCACCTGCGAGGTAGCGACCATACGGCTGCGACATCGCCCACGAAGCCAGATCCTTTTCGCCTCCACTGCCTGCTGATCCTATCCCCGCCGCGCCTTTGAAGGCGTAGATTGCCAGGCCGATATAGGTCACAGCGCTTCCAAGAAGGGCCGCGCGGATCAGGTAACTTTTTGCGCTTTTGTCGTGATTGTCTGCATTGGCAATCGATTGGGCAAGTCGCCAAGCCACAAACCCCAATAAGCCGAGGCCTATCAACCCGAGCCATATTCTGCCGAAAGGCTGATTAAGCACCGCGTCGAGCGCAGACTTGGTATCCGGTTTGCCACCGCCAAAGCTGGAAAACAGAGCTAGCCCAGCGACAAGAAGAAACACGATCCCTCGGGCGCTGTAACCCGACCGCGCAAGCCATTCGAATTTCGGTGTGTTCATATTCGTTCCCCCGCCGCGTTTAAACGGACAGGTCGGGAAACAGTTCCCCGTCGCCGGCCAACATTGAGGAGTGCAAGTGAGCTTCTGGTCCAGTCTTCATATTGCATCGGCCAAATGAGCGAATTTGGCTCGGACTAGAACCAGCACAAAACCAATGAAAAAGTCCAGCCAATCACGACCCGCGAGATTTCAACTCGTCCTGCGCCGACTTCTTCAACGCATCCATGATGTTGACGACGTTGTCGCTTTTGGTCGCGACCCTCCTTCGCTTTTGATGTGTTTCTCTTTAAAGGCGTTTCGGTGTCTTTCTTCGAGGCTATAAGCTTGAGACGACCCTCTTGGATCGGATCTGTCACTAACTCCGGCGACCATTCCTTCAATCGCTTCTTGATGACCTTTCAAGCGAGGAAACAACGGTTGCGTCGGGTTTCATCGATTTCACTGAAAGACTCACTTCCGGCCGAACTTCGTCACCGAAGCGCAGCGTCCAGACAACGATGCCTGCGCCGCGTGGTCGACGTCCTGCGCCTTCGTGGCCTCTCAGATCACCGCAAATGCCTCATTGCCAATCTTCTCGTCCGCTTTCGGGAAATAGTGGGTGTCGAAATCTGTCCACTCGATATTATCGCGCGGGACGAATTTCTCGATATCGATCGTCCGAGCCGTTTTCAGCTCGACCGTTTCCAGGCCGACACCTGCTTAGCGGCAATTTGTCCGGTGACGCCAATTTTCGATCCATGCGTAAACCCGAAGTGGCGTTTCGCTGAGCCCAAAGTGACGTCATCACGGAACTCTCGCGCCAAATAGGGGTTAGGTCAGAGTGCAGAAGGAGAAAACCGATGGAAAACGCTTCGAAAAATCTGGCAGAGGAATATAGACGCCTTGGTGGCCGCAGGATCGCCGTCATTGACGACAATCTCGGCTCGTCAAGGGACTGGGACGGGGACCCTGCGGAGGCTAAGAAATTCTGGAGTGAGCGGATCGCGTCGTTGCCTGACAGAGAACGGAGGGACGTTGAAACATTCTTGCCGTCCATCAACGATGAGAGCGGTGAGCCCGGTTCGGATTCTGTGCCATGACAACAGGTTGCCAAGTCAATGCGGTGCGAGCAAACACGGGACCTAGCAAATCGTCCGGTTACGCCAGGCGCCGAAGCTTGGAAAAACGAGGGCAGGCGCCATGGGTCCACATGACGAACACTGGCGGCGCGCTCAAGCGAGCACGACGAGACCGATCGTCAAGCGGACGCGGCGGAGACCGACCATCACAAGGCCGTTGCTACTGCTGAGCCGCTAAAGCAGCACTCAAAACAGCTGCCGCTGAATATCAAGCGGAATATTCAAGCGTCTCTCGCGGCTGCCGCTGCCACCGTTCGGAACCAAAAGCAGACGCGGAGGTTCCGTTCCTGTCAAACAGGAGGAATGAAATTGAAAAGTCTCATCAACTCAGTCATCGTTGGATCGATCGCATGTTCCACCGTCGCGATTTCGTATGCGCCGGCGATGTCCCAAGACCTGGAGTTTCGCGTTGGTCCAGGTGGAGTCGACGTTCGAAATCGTGACCGTGACCGTTACCCGGACCGCTACGATGGTGGCAGAGATCGACGTCGCGGCGGATGTAGCCCGGGTGAAGCCCTAGACGCCGCGCGCGATGCGGGTCTAAGGCGAGCGAGAGTTGCCCGCGTCACACCTCGAAGTGTGGTGGTGGAAGGTTTCACCCGTCGAGGTCCTGACCGGATCGTCTTCGCCAACGTTCCGGGTTGCCCCGAGGTTTGAAACTTAACTGGCGTCTATGACAAGACGCCAGTCACTCGCGTGGTACTTCAAGGCGACAGATATCGTGGACGTGCAGCGTTGGCGACACCCCCTTGGTTTGAAATGCGAAGCCCAGCCTCTATTTTCCGTCTTCCAAAATCGCGTACCAGTCCACGTAAG
>Ga0247741_1000958_pt1 | contig 15905 bp, 18 predicted proteins | sample UWRJL213509R2_FD_180945 | JGI IMG/M metagenome (GOLD analysis project Ga0247741, IMG submission 180945) | Plant litter microbial communities from Arlington Agricultural Research Station in Wisconsin, United States - UWRJ-L213-509R-2 | ecosystem: Environmental > Terrestrial > Plant litter >... | reverse complement strand
TATTTCTACGGGTTCGTTTGAGAGGGGACATGTGACCGAGTATGCGGCGGATTAGCCGTCATGTCTCATGCCGGATTCGCATGGCAAATGCCACAAATTCTATGATCGACATCCCCTAGTACGAGACGCTAGCTGTCAGCCCACTATCGCTGCGCTGCGTTGCGCGCACGAGAAGATCTCTCCCCGCAAGTGGCCCGTTGGGTACCTGTTGCATTCGGGAACCTTCAGAAAGGCCCCCTAAATCGATCGGCGCATAACCCATCTGCGCCAACAGCGATTCGAAGGCTTCTTTCGAAGGGATGTCGTCTCCACAGACAAAGAGCACGCGCTTGTAACCGGGGACCGGCTCTGGATCGCGGAGCAGCACATTGGCGAAATGAGTGTTGAGCGCCTTCACCACGTTCGCGGACGGGGCTAAGTCAGCGACCACCTCGCTCGAGGACAACAGCCCGGGAAACGGCGGAGACTGGACCGAGAAGTCGTTCGTCGCGTCCACCAGCGTTCTACCGTCCCAGTCGTAAAGGTCAGCCAACGCTGCAGCGACTCGTGCCCCGGGAACTGCGAGTATCACGGTGTCCTCGCTGGCGGCTTGATACTTCGTGCCAGCGCTGACCCCGGGCCCCAATAAGTCGATGAGCGGCGCCAGGCTATCCGGCCCCCTGCTATTGCTGAGCGTCACGGTGTGCCCCGATGAGATCGCGCGGATTGCGAACGCCTGCGCCAAGGTGCCCGCGCCGATGATGCCGATGCGCAATGTTTCCTGTCTTCCTAGGGCGACTGTGCCCGTTGTCTGGTTAGAGAGACCAGGGTGGCGAGAAAGTCTGACCGCCCGCAGTCGCAGCGAATCCGACCGGGCTTATCACCGTTGCCGACGAAGGCGTGTCCTCGTCATTGCGCAACTCCAGGTCGGTCGACGCCGGCAGGATGAGCACGTCTCCTGGTCCTCCAGTAAGTGCAGTTCCGTTGGCGATGAGAGTCACAGCTCCGTCGCTGACAACCATCAACTGCTCATGATCGAGCGAATGAACACCGCTACTCGCATTCGGTGCAAGTTCGGCGCGCCAGGTCGTGATCTCGTGTGAGCCTCGGGAGGGTGTAGCTAACACCCGGAACGTAATCGATCCGGCTTGGAACGTGGGCGCATCTTTCAGCGTCGCAATCGGCACGATGTCCACCAATCTCTCGTCGGCCGAACCCGGGAACGGGCCAAGCTCTAAGGGCATGAGGTTACGTCGGAAGTCGAAGGTTCGGGGCGCCGATCACATCTTCAGGATTCGGCATGCGATCTTTGCATTCGCTGGCGATCAACCGCATCGAGCCGCCGAACTCCGCACTGCCAGCAGGCCCGCGGATTCGGGCGCCGGCAACGAGGCTCAGGAGGACCCGGCCGGCGGTGGGAACCGCAGCACCGAGTCTCGCCCGTGCCGGAGCTGCGACCGGAATTTCCATCCTTGCAGCGGGACTATTCGCGACAGAGAGGCTGTCCCTCGTCAAGGAAACGACCTCTCTGTCATGAGGAGGGCCAGCGGGTCGCTACTCCTTCGACCCCAACGGTGCTTCAGCTCGCGGTTGGTCCATGAAAGTCCTCGCGGGAAGGAGCACAAATGCTAGGACAGCCGTGATTACCGACAGGAGACCGATTGCCACGGACCCTTCAACCAGTGCGACGGTGAGATTCTGCGAAGTCGCAATTGCACCAATGGACAGCGCAGTCGTGCCTTGACCCAGATAAGCGACGAGATAGGCCGCGGAGAGCATCCCTGCTCGCTTGGTGGTGAGGGTAGAGAGACCGACGACACCCAGCCCGCCCGAGAACAGAAGGCTGTAGCCAGCGCCCAAAATGACGGCTGCTACGAGCAAAAGCGGCAGAGACTGAACCGTCGAGGCTCCTACGATCGACAGCAGACCTGCAAGCGAGCCGATGGCGCCTAGGAAGACGCTCGTGCGCGGCTTGAGCGAGCGGCTGACAATAGCCGTGACCCCGATCGCCAGAGCGTTGAGACCAATCACGCCGCCGTTGACGAGTTCGTTTGTCGAGCCGACGAGTTCTCCGGCAATTTGAGCGCCGAGAGAGATCATCACAACCGCCATCGTGTAGGCGCTGGTAATGGCGGCGGTTCCGACGATGACGAACCGTCTGTGACCGCGGGGAAACGTAAAACCGGTCGGGCGCCATTTCTTTCGAAGTTCGGGCTCTGACCCGGTCGGGAGGAAGATCGCGAATGCGATGACAACAGCGATGACCACGCTGAGCACCCAGAAATTGAGGTGGAGCGGGAAGGGTGCGTATTGCACAAGAGCGCCTCCGACGAGGACTGCGAGCCCGTATCCAACGGCCGTCGCGGCCGTGGTGATGGAGCGCGCAAATCCAGACCGGCCTGGAGGACTGAATTCGATCGCGGCAGCGGTGGCGGGGCTCAACGACAGCGCGACTCCGACTCCCATCAAGCCTCGGCCGATGAACACCCACCATACGTTCGGCGCAACGGCAAAGAGCACCACACCGACCAGAGACGCTGTCAGGCCGAGCAGAATCGTGGTTCGGAATCCTATGTAGTCGGAGACATTTCCGAACAGGATCAGCATGACCACCAGCACGATGGGATAGATCGCAAAGATGGCTGTGGTGACGGCAGCAGTGAGCCCCCACTGCGATTCGTACAGGGGGTACGTCAGGCTGGGAGCGGCGCTGGTCCACAGCGCAATGGCCGCTACCGCCGCTGTCAGCGCGAAGCTTTGCTGGCGGGTAAGCGTGGGCCTAGACCGCACTCGTCTCACGGGGTCTTTTCTAGTCATCGAGGAAGGTCCGTTTCTAGGAGTTCGGGGTGGGCGGAGGTCACGCGTCGAGGAACGAGTGCACGTCTGCTGCGAATTCGTCGTGATGCTGGAACAAGAAGCCGTGTGCGGAATCGGGGTAGATCTTGATCTCGGCGTCACCGATCAGACCGGCAAGAAGGTGCGAGTAGCGGGGGAGAATCATGCGGTCGCTATCGCCGTTGGCGACAAACACCGGAATCCCAATGGCAGTCAGACGTTCCAGTAGCGCCGTATTCGGCACTCCCCAGTTCAGGACTGCGTCATAGTGGGCATTGCGGGTCTGCCAGCCTGTGGCCGTGTCTCTGTTGACGGCCCTCTCCGAGAACCTCAGAAGGTACTCGACACCGGCCTGGTGGCTGGTCGGTGTATCCCGAAAGAAGGCGTGCAGGAAGCCCGGACCTGTCGTTTGCCGCGAGCCGACCGCGTCGATTATGTCTCGCACCCACCCGTGCATCCCTGGGGCCCCCTGGGGTGCGGTCGAGGCAAGCACCAGCCGGTGGAGGAGGTCGGGCCGAGTCAACGCGACCTCCTGCGCAATGAACCCTCCGATCGAGAATCCGAGCAGATCGATCTCTTCCAACTCGAGCGCGTCTATGAATGTCAGGGCGTCCTGCGCCATCTCAGCGATCGTCGAGGGCGTTCGGCCCGAGGTTGCACCTACCCCGACGTTGTCGAAGGTGATTACCTCTCGGTCGTTCGACAAGGCATCGATGAGAGCTGGATCCCAGTTATCGAGGTTCCCCCGGAAGTGTTGAAAGAGGACGAGCGGTCGCGTGGCGGCTTTCCCTTGTCGGCGGTATGCGTAAGAGACGCCGTTCTCGGCAAGAACTGTCTCCGTCGGCGTGGATGCATAGATGCTCATGTTGTGTCCTGGTTCATTGAGGTTCGGCGGTTACGATCGACATTTCACCGAGTGCGGTATACGGAAGGACCCCACGCATGGGTAGGGCGTCGAAGAGCGAACAGAGACAACACCGACAGTCGATCGTCGATATCGCGGCTCGGCAGGTTAAAGCGCGGGGTATTGAGGGGCTGACAATTCCCGATGTAATGGCTGCGGCGGGGCTGACGCCTGGGGGGTTTTACGGCCACTTCGCGTCGAAAGCGGAACTTTCGGCGCAAGCTGTGACTCGAGCGTTCGACATTCAGTCGGACGCTCTCCGGGCAATTTCTGATCGGAGTCCAGGCGGGCATCCCGCGGCAATGAGTGCGCTGGTGGATTTCTATTTCTCCGACGTACACCGGACGGACCTTGAGCGAAGCTGCCCCATGGCTGCTCTGAGCGCCGATGTCGCGCGCGAGCGAGACGAGTCGCCTGCTCGATACGCCTTCATAGACGGAATCGAGCGCAACCTCAGCCAAGTTGCATCGCTCGGGGACGGCGAAGATGACTCTGTCTCGGAAGAGCAGCGCGAAGAGGCTCTTGTGGCGATCGCCACCGCCGTGGGCGCAATAGTGATGGCCCGCGCAACTGCCGGCCGTCCAATCTCTGACGAGATCGTGGCGGCTGTCAGGCGCGTTCTTCCCTAAGTCCGACCGGAGTTTGCGAAGGCGAGCACGCCTCGTCACGTCTGCATCCTCGCGCCCGATGGTGCGGGGTCTGTCCGGCGCTGGACGAGGTCGACAATGGCGACCGCCAACGCGACGACCATGAATCCAACGGCAATCGCGACTCCGTTGCGGAAGCCGTGACGAAAACCGTCGAGGGCTCCATCGGACCCGCTCTCACGAAGGACAGTTGAGAAGAACACGGCCGATGCTGCGGCGGTACCGATTGATGTTCCGATCCGTTGCCCCAATTGGGCCATGGATCCTGCGGTTCCGGCCTCGCTGACGGGAACTTGAGCAAGGGTGAGGGTTTGGTTCGGCGCGATGACGAACCCTCCGCCCACCCCGCCGATGAAGAGGGCGGCCGCCATCCAGTACGGAGCGGACGCGGGGGGCATCAGCTCTGCCGCCGCCACATCGAGGACATATCCGATGATGACGACGGAGATCCCGAAGACGACGAGTTTGCGACCGAACCGTCCGACCAGCCGGCCTCCGAGGTAGGCGGTCACGGCGGAGGTGAGGGCAAACGGGATACTTACCAGCCCGGCGAAGAACGGGGCCAGGCCGAGGCCTTGCTGAAGGAAGAGTGTGCTGATGAGAAACACCGCGGGGAGGGCGGCGAAGTAGACCGCTCCGACGAGAAGGCCATTGCGGTATGAGCGCGACGTGAACAAAGCGAAGTGCACGATCGGCGACTTTCCGCGGCGCGTATAACGGCGCTCCCAGAGAGCAAACCCGAACGCGGATCCTGCTGCCAAGGCCAGCCACCACCAGCGATGGGGATTGTCGGTCGAAGCGCCCGTCGTTGTGATGAATGGAACGAGCAAGCCGAAGGTCGCAAGTCCGAGGAGAGCTACGCCGATCAGATCGAGATTCTTGGTGGCTGGTGGCGTCAGCGACTTCGAGGGGAGCCACCGGATTGCGAGCACCAGCGCCGCTATTCCCAGCGGCACGTTCATCCAGAACAAAAGACGCCAGCCCGATTCGTCGCCGCCGATGGCGATCAAGAGTCCTCCGAGCGTCGGTGCGAATGCGGTTGCGACGCCGACTGTCGCCCCGAACATGCCGAAGGCGCGGCCCCGGGCGGGCCCGACAAACAGCTGCTGAATCAGCCCGAGGACTTGAGGCATGAGTGTGCCAGCCGACAGCCCCTGCAATACGCGGCCCAGAACCAATGCCCACACTCCGGGAGCGAGCGCGCAGACGATGCTGGCGACCACGAATCCCGAAAGACCGATGATGAAGAGCAGCTTCCGCGAATGGATGTCGCCGAGCCGCCCGGCCGGGACAAGGGCGAGGCCGAAGGCGAGCGCATAACCGGCAACGATCAACTGCAGGTCGGACGAGCGCGCGTTGAGAGAGTGCTCGATCGAAGGTAGCCCCACGTTGACTTTGGTCAGGTCGAGGATCGTCAGAGCGGAGACCGCGACAGCCACGGCGAACGATCGCCAGTTGGCTCGAGTCGCCTCGGTCGAAGTCACCTCAGCGCTCCACGCCTGCGCCCGCGGGCTATCGCCGGGATGGCGAGGGTGACAAAGGCGACAGTTATCACTGCGGCAGTTGCCAAGCCGACAGCGACCCACGTCGTTGTGACCGACCCGGGGAAAGGTTCGATTTCCCACCAGCGGATCGCGAAGTTTGTCGTTGCTGCGACGGGGAAGGTGAATGCCCAGAACGACAGGGTCGGGCGCAGTCGAAGATAGTTCGGGAGCAGCACGAGCTGCACCGCCAGCAAAATCACCGTGATGCCGACAAAGGCGTAACCCACGACGTTGGCCGTGCCACCGCTGATAAGCAACGAGGCGATCCCGCCCACAGCTGGTGGAGCGAGCAGGACCGAGAGCGTCGGTTTTACTCCGTCGGGGAGCGGCCCTCTGGTAATGAGTCGGCCCGTTACGACGGTTCCGATTACGAGCCAGAAGAAGATACCGATACCGAAGGCCGCGATCGCCACTTCTGGAAGTCCCGAACTGCTGAATGCGATGCTGGCCACAAAGGCTCCGGCGACAACGGGGAGGAAGTATCCAGGGTGGATGGTGTCAATCGAAATGTCGCCGATGATCCAGTGGCCCACCAACTGGGCTGCGACAGTCAAGAGCGCGGCGCCAAACGCGGCCGCGAACCATGGGGCGAAGTCCCCGAGAAACCCCGCATAGCGGCTTATCAGCAGTAATGCGATGACGGGAACGTACGCAGCAAACGGGCCGACGATTGGATGAGTCAGGTCCGCGCGAAAGCTTCCCGAATGTCGGAACCGTTGCAGAACATAGCCCGCGGCAAAAGTAGCCCAGAGAACAGTCGCGATCGCAAAAAGTACGTCGGCGACGACCGGCGACGCTTCGACCGCGTTCTCCGACGCTGCCCATGCACCGCCGAGCCCGGCAATACCGAGCGGAATAGCAAACTGGTTCAGTGTGAATGACGCTGGCGGGCGCGGTGTGCTCGATGACATTGAAGAACTCCTCACGAGCAACGAACCGATGCGACCTCAAAGCTAGGCAACTACCGCACCGAATCGGGTCTGAATGCAGGACCGCGATTCGTTCATGCGTCTTCCACATAGGAAGACGACCATTTCGGACCCGAATGCGACGCTGTTCGGAGGTCGACAGTCGACCCGCAGTTCTCGGCACTCGCTTCAATTGAGGATGTCGAATCGAGAGTGAGGCAGACGATGCTGATGTCGGAGAGTGGGGCTGCCACTGGTGGCCAAAAGGGTCGGATCCTCAACGACGGCAACATAATCCCGTCGATCGGTTTGGGGACTTACGCGATGGTTGGCGAGAAGGGCATTGCGAGCATTGGCGGGGCGCTACACGCCGGTTACCGAATGCTTGATACGGCGCTGAAGTACGGGAACGAGTATGAGGTCGGCGAGGCCGTGCGGCGCTCGGACATCCCACGCGCGGAGATCGTCGTTACGACAAAACTTCCCGGCCGCTATCACGGGTACGACAAGACGCTTCACGGTTTCGAAGAATCAAGATCGAACCTCGGCCTCGACTATGTCGATCTCTACCTCATCCATTGGCCGCTCCCGCGCTTGAACCTATACGTCGAGTCGTGGAAAGCAATGATCGAGCTCCAGCGTCAAGGGCTCATTCGCTCGATCGGCGTTAGCAACTTCACTGCTCAAAATCTTCAGCGTGTCATCGACGAGACGGGCGTCACTCCCGCGGTCAACCAGATCGAGCTCCATCCGTATTTTCCCGAGTCAGCCCTGCGCGAGTTCAACTCTTCTCGCGGAATCGTGACTCAGAGTTGGAGTCCGCTGGCGGAAGGGCGAGCTCTCGGCCGAGAGCCCGCGATTGCCGCGCCCGCGAAGCGTCTGGGTATCTCGCCGGCACAGGTCGCGCTGCGCTGGAACATACAGCTCGGTGCAGTTCCAGTTCCGAGATCTGCCAACGAGCATCGTCAAAAACAGAACCTCGACGTTTTCGATTTCGAGCTCAGTCAGGCTGAAATGTCCGAAATATCGTCGCTCGGTCGGGGGCGGCTCTGGGGCGCCGACCCCGACACATATGAATCTTTCTGACCTGCCGGGGTCAGACCAGAAGGGCCACCTTGCCCCCCGCATGACCTGACGCTACGAGCGCGAGGGCGTCGGGGGCTTCTGAGAACGGGAACGTTCGAGCCACTGGCACAACCAGCTTCCCCTTCCGGGCGAGGTCCACCAGGGGCTGTCGAACACGGTTGCGGTATTCCACGCTGCCAGACTCGTAGCCGACGATCCAGAATCCCTCTCGGGGGGCTCGGTCGAACGCGGCGCTGGACGCTATGCGGCGCCTGTCGGATACGAGAGCCAGCGACACATCGATCGCTTCATCCGTGCCCACCGCATCCAGCGCCACATCGACCCTGTCGGTTAGAGCGCGAATGCGCCCTTCCAGGCCGGGTCCGTACGCCACGGGCTCGGCGCCGAAGCGGCGGAGCAGATCCCAGTTCTTTTCAGCCGCAGTTCCGATCACTCGAGCTCCCTGCAAGCGCGCTTGCTGCACAGCGCTGATTCCTACTGCGCCGGAAGCACCATGGACGATCACCGTGTCGGACTCGCTGACATGCGTGCGGTAGATCATCTCCGCTGCCGCGGACCCGGTGAGCAGCAGGTTTGCCGCCTCCGCCCAGCCGAGGTCATCCGGCTTGGCGAAGACGTCTCGAGAAGGGATTACCAAGGACGTCGTGTAGCCGCCGTGCACTCGGAAGGAAATCACTGCATCTCCTACGGATCGATCGGTCACTCCAGAACCGACTGCGTCGATGGTTCCGGCGATCTCGTACCCGACCTCGGTAGCCCCGTCGGCCAGATTTATGGCGTCGACGGGATTCATCCCTACCGCCGTCACCGACACTCTGACATCGTGTGGTCCGGGATCGGGAACCCGCACATCGACTATTTCTAATCCGGCTCGGCGCGATGGGTCGGCTGTCCACTTCTTCGCGATGGTGCTCATTGACACTCCTCTTTCCTTCTAGCTGAGAATGTTGAAAAGGCGCTCCTCCCCGCCTGTCAGGGCAGGGGGAGCGCCTCGGTTCAGGGAGCTCTAGTTGCTGACGGACTCGGCAGCGTCTCTAATCAGGCGAGAGACCTTGAGCGGCTCCGCCAGCATCGAGAGGTGGGGAGCGTTGCCTTCGACCACCGTTCCGCCAGCGCGCTTCGCGAGTGCCTGCTGCTGCGCGGCCGGGATCACTTTGTCGGCAGTGCCCACGAAGAACCAACTCGGAATCGATTTCCACGCGGGAGTTCCCGAGAAGGGCGTTCCGAGAGCGGCAAGGGTCGCCGGGCTCTGCCCTGCGCCGAGAACGGCGGCCTCGATGGCTGGGAGGCTCGCCGCGAAGATGTCGTGGAACTTGTCTCGCTTGATGTAGCTGTCGTAGTCGCCCTGGGGCGAGTCAGTCGCAGGGAGCACGAAATCGAACACCGTAGTGGGGTCAGTGACGTTCAAGAGTGAGCCGGGCAGCTCATTGGTCAGACTGGTTGCGCTCTCGCCGGCGTCCGGGGCGTACGCATCGATGTAGACGAGAGCCTTCACATTCGCGTTGTCGGAGGCGGCTCCGGTTATGACGACACCGCCATAGGAGTGCGCGGCGAGCACTACCGGCCCTGTCGTGGCCTGGGCGAGGAAATCCGACACAGCTTTGGTGTCGTTGGCAACACCGCGGAGCGGGTTCGGGGCAAGAAGCACGGTGTAACCGTGGAGCTGTAGATCAGCGGTTACTGCCGCGAAGCTAGACCCATCGGCCCAAGCTCCATGGACTAGCACGATCGTGGGCTTGTCATTAGAGGTTGTCATTCTCGAATTTTCGCGCGACTGCTCGAAACACAAGGGGCGATTGCGCGATGAGTATTGGCTCATGACAGTCCTGCATGGGAGACGCAGCGAGACTGACCCCCATGCTTGACTCCTGACCTCGACCGCAGACGAAACGAGGCACCGATGGGTTCTGCCGTTGACGTGTCGTGGGTGGTGGCGTTCGCGGTAGTCACCATCACAGTGTCTGGGCTGTCGGGTAAGGCGCGGCTGTCCGCACCGGTCGCCCTGGTAGTGATCGGCGCCGTGATTTCGTTCGTGCCCGGAATCCCGCCGGTTCGCGTCGATCCGGAGCTGCTGTTGTTCGGGTTGCTCCCGCCGTTGCTTTTCGCCTCAGCGATTCGGTCGCCGTTGCGGGACGTTCGAGTGTGGCGCGATGGCGGCAGCATTCTGCTCCTGTCAGTCGTGCTGGTGATCTTCAGCTCTCTCGCGGTGGGCTTTGCGTTGGCTGCTGCCGTGCCTGCGATCGGAATCGCCGCTGCGATTGCGTTCGGCGCGGTCGTGGCACCAACCGACGCGGTGGCCGTGGGTGCCGTGTCCACGAAGGTGAAGCTCCCCCGGAGGATCGACGCGAACCTGCAAGGTGAGAGCCTCCTCAATGACGCGACGTCATTGGTCGTCCTGAACGCGTCGGTCGCTGCGATCGCGGGTAGTTTCGATCCCGGACGGACGATCCTCGACTTTGCGATTGCCGTCATCGTGGGAATCGGGGTCGGGCTTGTTGTGGCGGTCGCGGTGGCCGCGATCCGAATGCGAGTCAAGACAGCAGTGATCGACACAAGCCTTTCGCTACTTATCCCTTATCTCGCATTCATACCAGCTGAATTCGCGCGCGGCTCGGGCGTCCTGGCTGTGGTCGTGTGCGGCATTTACTTGAGCCGCCGATCGGCCGTTGTGCAATTCCCCGAGGCCAGAATCGCCGAGAGGTTCAATTGGCGAACGATCAGATTCTTGCTCGAGAATGCGATCTTCCTCTTCATCGGCCTCAATCTGGCGTCGATCGTCGCGGGCGTCTCGCGGTCGGGTTTAGGGCTGGTGGCGGTCATAGGTCTGTCGGTGGGGGCCCTCGCGCTCATAGCAATCGTGCGGTTCGCCTGGGTTATGGCTGTCACGGGCATCTACCGGATTGGGCCACGCGCACTTCGGTCACGGTCGTGGCCGTGGCGAAACGGAGTGGTCGTAGCGGCGGCTGGAACTCGAGGAGTGGTGACGCTTGCTGCAGCGTTCCTGCTCCCTCCGGAAACGCCTCTGCGGCCAGTGCTGCAGTTCCTCGCCTTGGTCGTCGTGATCGGCACCCTTCTGGAGACCCTGCTTCTTCCAACGCTCCTCCGAGGCTTGAAACTGACGATGCCGGATGAAAGCGAAGAGCGTGAAGACGAGCGCAAACTGCGAGTAGTGGCAAATCGGGCCGGACTTTCCTGGATTGAGTCTCAGCCTCCTACGCCGGAAACAGCGTTACCCCTGAAACGATTGCTCGCCGATTCCACCTACGTGGGGGACGCATTGTCAGTCGCGACGGACTCTGAGGGGAGGTCCGTCGCCGCCTACGGCGAAGTCAGACAGCAAATGATTCGAACCCAACGCTCTGCCGTGCTCGCGGCGGCGAAAGACCACGATTTCTCGGATCGGGCGCTTCAGAAGGTCCTTTCCTCGCTTGACGCGGAGGAGACGGCTCTGACCTCTAACGGCGGACGTGGCTCCCCGGAAAGCTCGGCGCCAGAAGCCGACAAACACGAAAAGAAGGATAGATGAGCGCATCACTGGGCCAGATGACGACGAGAACAGTCGACGTGGAACGCTGGGAATGGACCTCGCGCCGTGACTTCACTCGTGTTCTCCATGCCCTCCACCTTGGCCTCGGTCGTCCCGACTTCGCCGAATTCGACAGGACGATCGATGAGATCAGCGACTGGACGATGTACACCCGCGCCGTCGAAAAGGTCGCAGGGAACTCGGGTCTGATCGTCTTCCTCGAACTGGACATCGGGTCCGTGATCAGTCGGGACCCCGACGCGAAGCCCTACCGTGCGGTTCGGATCATCGCCGGCAATCCAGTCACCATGGAGTCGATGACTCGCTCGAGCCCAGCCGCCGGCGCCCTCGCGCCCATCACTGTCTTGCTATTCGAGACCGCCGACGGTGTGCACCTCAGGTATGACACCGTCAGCAGCAGTGCTGCCGGCGAGCTCTCCGAGGAGGCGGCGACAGTCGCCCAGCGTCTCGACGAGTCGGTTAAGAGTCTGATCGACTCAGCGGTATGAACCTCGGCTCGCCGCTGAGCGCCTATTCTCCGCGCTCTATAAGAACTGCGGATACTGCTCTGAAAGTGGGAGGGACAGACCCGACTTGTAACGCTGAGTGAGCTCATCAGCAATCACCTCGATCTGCCCTGCCTCAAGTCCGTCGTAGATCGCCTCAACGATCGTTGCAGGGTCTGACTTATCAACGCCAACGAAGCGGCTGGTCATCGGGGTGTCTGCGAAGGCAAAATGTGCGCCGAGAACGTGTGTGTTCTGCTCCTCTAGTTCCAACCGCAACGAGTTGGTCAAAGCCCAGAACGCCGCCTTGCTCGAGCTATACGCGCCGGGACCGGAAAGCCAGCTTCGTGCGGAGTGGATATCGATGATCGCCCCGCCGCCGTTGGCCGCGAGCACCGGCGCGAAGTGCTGGACCATAGACAGGGGCCCAAGAACGTTGATATCGAAGATCTCGCGTACTTGATCCAGTGAGGAGTCCAGCAACGGGGTGGCCGAATTGACGCCGGCGTTGTTGATCAGGATCGTCGTGTCAGATGCTTCCCGCGCCACCCTCGCGACGGAGCCTTCGTCGGAAACGTCAAGCTCCAGAGGAACAATTCGGTTGTCGTCCCACGTCCGTGGGGAGCGAGCGGTCGCGTAGACGCGTTCCGCACCTCGGCTGAGCGCCGCCAAGACAAACTGAGTCCCGAGCCCGCCATTTGCTCCGGTGACGAGGACGGTGGCACCTGAAATTCTTGTCATGCCAGAGGTCTACCCGAAATCCGCGTAGCCATCCGGCCGTCATGCAATCTGTGCATCACTCGTCAGCGCAATCGTGATTCGTTTCTTGCACCCCGTCATAGCAAGTCTGGATATGTCGGTAGGCGACCCGTATTTTGCGCGATCGTTGCAGGATCGAAAACGCCACACTCGAAGGGACGCACCGTGACTGAGGCTATTACGAACGAGGATCTGCGAAGTGAGGTCATCTCTGCGCACGGGGGTTCAGCGTGGTCCGGCACCACCGCGCTCTCCGCCAGCGTGAAGATAGGTGGCCCATTCTGGGAGTTCAAAGGTCAAAGGGAGCTCTTTGGACGGGAGATCGTGTCGCTGAGTACTCACCGGGAGCGCATCTCGCTCACAAACGGCGACGGTAGACGATTCGAGTTCGACAATGGGGAAAACGTGGTGCGTCTTCTCGACGCGGAGGGACAAATACTCGACCACCTACCCAGCCCACGAGAGTCGTTCGAAGGGTACTCGACCGCTTCCACGTGGAGCCGACTGCAAGCTGCCTATTTCATCAGTTACGCGCTCTGGCACTACCTCACCGAACCGTTCCTGTTCGACTACCCCGGCGTAGAGGCGGAGGAAATAGAGCCATGGGACGAGGGCGGAGAGACGTGGCGACGACTCCAAGTTCGGTACCCGACTTCGATAGCAACTCACTCGCACCTGGAGACTTACTATTTCGGCGCCGACTTCTTGCAGCGCCGAATGGACTATTCACCTGCGATCAATCACGGGGCCGATATTGCGCACTACACGCACGAGTATCGAAGGTTTGGGGCGTTCTTGTTTCCCACTCAACGCCGGGTTTACCCGCGCCTCCCGGACAATTCTGCCGATATGACCGTTGCCCGGATCACGATTGACGTCGCCGCTATCACTGTGGAGTAGATCCGGACCGCCCACCAGAGGGGATAAGCCGACCGGAGTGCCGCTAGCTATTCGAACGACGAATGCGGCGATACCGGGGACGCATGACAGATGCCCATTCTGTGTGCGCTGAGCCAACGTTGTGGGACCAGCACGGAATCGATGTCTTCCCGCATCCGGGCCGCTTCAATCCATCCAGACAGATGAGGAATCACAATGGACGATCTCGAATTCAACTCGGCTCTCGCGGCAGCTCGTGAATCGGCGAGCAGCGCGAGTTTCGACATCCAGCAGCTACGTGAAGATTCTATTGAGCGACAGGCGCTTCATAACCTGATCACGGCGGTCGATCATTTGATCCAGGCGGTCGATGCCCAGCAGTAGCTCGACAGCGCTGCCGCGAAAGCCAAGAAATGACTCGAGAGCCGCCGTGAGCGGAAGACAGGGCTTGTACAGATTCCCGATTGACCGCGGGATGTCGACGAACGCCGTTACCGTTGAGCGCTTGCGCTCAATTGGGTACGAGCTCACGACGCTGGCAGAAATGGCGACGCAGCCGGACCGGTACGACGGTGCGATCCCGGTGCTCCTCGAGGCGTTGAGCGCAGAGCAGGATCCTTTCGCAAAAGAATGGATTGTTCGGGCGTTGAGCGTGCGATGGGCAAGCGCGGAGACCCTCACGCCGATCATCGACGAGTTACTCTCCCTCAAGCATCAAGCTGGCCGAGGCGTGCCCAACCTCCAGTGGGCGCTCGGAAACGCCATCCAGGTGCTATGGGACGATCGCGAGTTCGAGCGGCTGGTGAGTATCGCTGTGACGCACGGGTTTGGTGACGGTAGACGAATGGTCGTATTCGGGCTTTCAAAGTCGACGCGGCCTGCCGCTGTTTCTGCGCTCCTCTCTGTCTTCGAACAGCCGGAAGTAACCAAACTCGCCACCGATGCGCTGATCAAGCTGGGGGCGGAAGCCGCCCGACCTGCTCTGCTTGAACTACTGAACGACCCTCGCGATTGGGTTAGCCGGAGTGCCGCGCGCGCCCTCAGAACGATTGGTTAGTTCCCGAACCTCGTGAAACCGCTGGTTTGGTCGATTCGGGACTGGGGTATCTCCCGGATTCGGCGTGCTTCCCACGGTGGTGCTATTGCAGGACCGAACCACCGTTGCGAGGAGCACCCGATGCCCGTAGTCACAACACCCGATGATGTTGACATCTTTTACAAGGACTGGGGTCACGGCCAGCCTGTCGTCTTCAGTCACGGGTGGCCTCTCACCGCTGACGCCTGGGACGGCCCCGCGAAATCCGTTGCGGACAGGGGATACCGCGCGATCGCCCACGACCGCCGTGGCGGCGGACGATCGAGTCAACCGTGGGAGGGGAACGATCTCGACCATTACGCCGACGACCTCGCGGCGGTTATCGAGGAACTCGACCTACACGACATCGTGCTGGTCGGCCATTCGACCGGCGGCGGCGAAGTCACGCGATACATCGGACGCCATGGCACGAACCGAGTGTCGAAGGTCGTGCTTCTGAGCGCTATACCGCCTCTGATGCTGAAGACCGACGCCAATCCTGATGGGTTGCCGATCCAGCCGTTCGACGATATCCGGTCGGGCGTGGCCTTTGACCGCTCGCAGTACTACAAGGATCTGGCCTACCCGTTCTATGGAGCCAACAGGGAAGGTTCCACGGTCTCGGAGGGAGCCCGCGATGCCTTCTGGCTGATGTCCATGACGGTCGGCATCAAGGCCGCCTATGACTGCATCAAGGCGTTTTCCGAGACCGACCTGACAGAGGACCTCAAGAAGATCGACGTCCCGACTCTCATCCTCCACGGAGACGACGATCAGATCGTGCCCATCCGGGCCGCCGCGCTGCACTCATCGAAGTTGGTCCCGAACGCGCGGCTCAAGGTCTACCGAGGCGCGCCCCACGGGCTCACGGGGGCACATGAGCAGGAGTTCAACCGCGACCTCCTCGACTTTCTCAGCAGCGGAACCGCCAATCCAGCAAAGGAGCAATGATGGCCACAATCACCGTCGGGGAAGAGAACTCGGCACCCATCGAGCTGTACTACGAAGACCAGGGCACGGGGCGTCCCGTCGTCCTCCTCGCCGGCTGGCCCTTCGACGCCCGGTCATGGGAACCGCAATTGCACCCGTTGCTGGACGCCGGGTATCGCGTCATCGCTATTGACCGTCGAGGATTCGGACGCTCGAGCGCGCCGATCACCGGCTACGACTTCGACACCCTGGGTGCAGATGTCGAGAAGCTGCTGCGGCAGCTGGACCTCCACGACGTCACCCTCGTCGGTTTCTCTCTCGGCACGG
>Ga0247741_1000955_pt1 | contig 15912 bp, 13 predicted proteins | sample UWRJL213509R2_FD_180945 | JGI IMG/M metagenome (GOLD analysis project Ga0247741, IMG submission 180945) | Plant litter microbial communities from Arlington Agricultural Research Station in Wisconsin, United States - UWRJ-L213-509R-2 | ecosystem: Environmental > Terrestrial > Plant litter >... | reverse complement strand
CTAGGAAAACCACCCCTCAAGTCGAGGTGGTGGTGGTATAATGAAGTAGGTAGTAAACGGGTCTGGTCACGCATGTGTCAACTCCTTCCCACGAGAAAACGTACCCGTTGGCTGCGCCTCCGGGTACCTCACAGATGCGATATCGGACAATTCGGATTTTGCTATCCGGTATTAAAACTCCGCTCTTGGCCAAAATTCTTTGAACTCGAACCTCCGTGATCCTACTTGCTATGACGACCTCAATCACGCCCGCCTAGAGCCGCCATCGACTCGCTGCCAATTCCCGAATTTCAGGACTCTCCAGGAGCGCCGTCACATGTGTTGGCTCTCTTGGGCATGGAGTTAGCGATCTTGAAGATAGGTTTCTAGGTGCATCATATCTACTCGTCCATCTAGTACATCTAATATGAGGCCCGTTCATCACCCAGTGCTGTACCCCCTTCAGAAACTCGGGCCTACAAGCGGTCAATTACCCGTTTCACAACCCTCGAAACATCCCAACGCACATTCTAGCGTTGCTACCTTCATTGCCCGCATGTAATGCCATTTTCGCTGGCCGTACCGGGAATATGCGCTGCTGGGTTTCTTTACCATCCCTTCGATAGAGTGAATATGTGGTTATTAATATGAACAACATTCGGTTTGCCGCTCAATCTTGTCCGACCCTTGCACCACTGACGTCGAGCTGTCCCGGTCACCACATGCATTTTGAAGACACCTTGCACGGCTTTCAAGTCTAACGTAAAAAACCGAATATTCTCACCTCTTGGTTTGCTGCCACCTCGAGTCATTCATCGTCATCCCGTGCTTCTGAGTCACTGAATAACATCTCTCGCCATCTCAGGGAGTAACATTTCTATTCGGCCAGCGCAAGTCATCCGACAATGGTGGTTTATGATTCTGTTCTCGGTACACGGCGAGCTCTGCGCTCATTAGACGTTCGACCGAATGCACGGGCCTTGACCCGCTCTCTCATGCAGGGCTGCCACCGTGAACGACCAAAACCCATTGGCTTGGTCGAGGTCAGCTATGTCTAGTTCTACCTTTCCCCTGGTATCGTGAAGGGAAATAGGCTGCTGTACTACCCGAGGCCGTACACCCGATCCAACGTCCTCACGCAGAGCTCTTCACCCTCGGGCTACGCGCGCGTCTGTCTCTACATCCGCTGTTCCTTGGTCTTAAGCTTAAAGCAGTCGCTCTATACCTTGTTCAGCATTATCTGCAATTCGTCGTTTCCGTGAACGGGCTGCTCAGCTAGGCTGCCCACTGCCGGCGCGAGGAGAGCGTCTTGGTTGTCGCTTACTCGATAAGTTGATCACAGGTTCTTGAAAGACGGCTTGCTACTCACTCGAAGCCATGTACTTGCCTTGTGGTGAAACTGAAATTTGAACATATTTAGCTTGACCGACCATAACTGGACTAGCAGACTATAGATTTACAATGTCGAGGGGCTCTTTGGGGTAAGTGACGCATTCCTCCCTGACCTACTTACCGTCTGATATATTCCCAAATCCTCAATATTCATACTACGGTACATAGTCCCACCCTACCGCTTGTTAACCCCAAGACACCGCATTTGTGAGCTCCTTCCCTCCATCGAATGAAAAGGAAACTTACGACTACCTCACACAGGCAGGTTATCAATAGCACCATCTGTGAGCAATACGGAGTGCTTCGATTCAATATCAAGCGATTTAATCCGCAGCATAATCGCATCTGCGATGAAAAGAAGAATAGTGGTGCGCAGTCATAATCCTATACAAGAGCTCAGCCCTGACTGACCAATGCAGATGGGAACGTCGCTTAGTACTGCCAGAAGAGCATTACAAAGAAAGCGTCTAATGATCGCGAATGAATAATACAATGCTCAGTGCTGCCCGTATAAACGGAACCAGTACCTTCGTCTCTGTTCGATACTTCTGAAATCATCACGATCATCCTGTATGACATAATATTGAGGGTCCAAGGTATTATTCTGCTCAGCCCATCGGTCTAAGTAGCAATTGATAATGAGTATATACAAGAACTTTCAATGTAACGCTCTCATCCTAAAATTAAGACATCAGCTGTTGTGCCAGCATCGTCATGATACATGCGACATACTCTGGTAGTATTTTTTTAGGATTCTTCCATAACTGCATCTGCATCCCTCGCTGGGCGACTGCGCCCTACGTCTGTACTATTGTCGATCCTAGAAGGCAAACTTCTCGTTCTCAAATCCAAGTCGGGCAAATCGTATGCTGCATCACCAACTGCCCGCTCTCGATGCCTTTTTCGAGATGTCAAACTGATTGCGGAAACGTCAAATCCCTGATCAACATGAAACCACGGGAGACGGCTCACATGCTGACCACGCAGAGAACATATACTATAATAACACAGAGTAGTTAGTCAGATCCTGCGCTCATGGATAGGCTGCCAGTTGTGGAATATACCCAGCTTACTATGTGTATTCGCAGATAGTGGTATCATGCTATTGCAGAAGGCGCTCAGCGGGAAAGAATTGTGTAACGATGAAATTTAATTACAAATAGTAGGTCCCGGCAGCGAAACAGAACTTGAAAGGAAAAGTAATCAGAAAGCTGCTCAAGAAGCGGATTCGAAACACACCAAAAGTACGCCGATTGCAGCGGAGAGGCTAAGTAAAGATAAAACTATGTTTGGGATAGATTAACGAGAAAGGATAAAGGTAATGGAACCTTGTAGCTATAGCACGGTGAAGTGCGTAGGCAATCAGCTTGTTGATCATCGAATTAGTTCTGAGGAAATGTTATCAGTATACCCAAATCGCTCAGGAGACAACCGTGTTACAAGTAAATAGCAGTCACCTTTCGAGCCCAGAACGATGCGTGTCAAGGATGAGACATAGTGTACCAGAGATGATGATGTCGCAGAGAGCTGCAGATGTTCCTTGTAGAGCGGTCATTCTCTATAGTAAGAGGAGATAAATTTGATGTGACCATCGGCAACTGGGTCCGGCCGGAAGGAAGACGACCAGACAGACACGCACAACAAGAAATGGGGTCCTCAGTTTGATTTTCGAGTAATTTTTGCTTATAGCCCTAATTTTTATGAATCAGATCAGTATTGATAGCGAAGATTGAAGGGGATAGTCTACATGAAAGACAACTGGGCTTCGGAAAGTATACCACATCAATTAGCGTCGCGAACTTTCATAGCCGGAACTTTCAAAAGGCTCACCGGATCCAGCAGCTATTTGTCAAATGGCATCTTAAATTATCAACTCCAACTGGTGTCGTCTTATAAACGAGGGCTTACCCAGTTGGGTCAAGGATAAGACAGCCTACATAGGGGAAGAATGAAGTTGAGCGGAGAATATTTAAAACTTTAGTTCGTTGACGTACGGCAGGGATTGCGAGATAGTGGAGATGGGTTAATCGTAGGTTCCTACCGACTGATTGTTGGTGTTAGATGGGAACGATATAGTCGAATAATGATGATTGTACCAGCCCAGATACGAGTGCAGTAAAATCTGCAGAAATGATATGTTCTAAGTCATTTAACACCAGATTGGCAAGACCGCCAACGGTACGAACATTTGTGAGATGAATGCTGTAAGATACTTGGGTTTACAATCAACAAAGGGGCTTTTAGAGACCGAGATATCTCCGAAAACTCACTATACAGAGATATTTCGCCTTATGTTGGACCGGCGGTAAACATTATTAGTTGGAAAGAATGCAAACATTAAACAAACGAACGGAAACAGAGCTGTGGTAAACCGAGTTCAGAATTCATTTACCCTATGACATAACACGATCAACTTACAACACAATTTCGTCGAGAAGGGCCAAATTCCCTCGTTTCGTGATGAAGATGTCGTAAATTTCAAGTGCGTTGAATGTTGTCTCCAGTGTCGATAGAAAACTAATAGCAATTGATAAGGTGCTGCTTGCCAATATAATATAAAACTTACCCTAAGACACAGACAGTCATCTTTAGAGATAGGGTATCATTCTTAGCATGGTGTTTGAGGTAGTTGTAGATCGTGAGCTGTGGCCGACAGTGAAAGATCTCCTATATTAGTAGCTACGGAAGACATAAAACCTGAGCGGGCTCTGACCAGCACGATTCCACAGAGACTATAGAGACATTTACTATCAGATCGGCGTATATTGTAACTTTAAACCAAATTAAAACGTACAATGCGTTAACCATAAATGCGATCAGCAATGCTCCATACGTGCGAGCAAATGTGGCAGGAACTCTGGCGCCAGCCTTAAGATATATGGCATTGATGATGGTGACTAACATGCTGGATGTGATAGGTATGGTAGACGAGTGGCAAAGGCGTGCTGAGGTATATATATTATGCGACCCTTTAGGACAGAACAGCAGAATCTCCTCAGAAGCGTTAGAGCTTGCAGGAAAGCTTGAAGGCGTTGCATCATGACTGCTTGCACCATGCCTCTGCTTGCTGCATGTCAGTCTGATTTAGATCATACGTAAATTTGCATCGGTTTCTTAGCTATGGGTATTGAAGAAGTCCGAAGAGCCCTTATCAGATGATTGTTCACCGAGATGAGCACGAGTTCCCTCGAGCCAACGGGAACAAAGATAATCTCCCGATGAGTATTGTGTTGATCACCCACGAGGGAGCTAGAAAGAGAGGAAGCGAGGTGAGAGCAGAGGGAAATGAAGTGAACAACGACTTCGGAGTCTCCATTGGTCAGTCACGCTCTGATCCGGCTGCGTACGAAACATTGCGGCTGCTGACAAACCCACAACCAGTCCATTAGATTCTGGGTGCATGTATAACTGTAAGTGAAGTACCCGGAGGCGCAGCCGACGGGTACGTTTTCTCGTGGGAAGGAGTTGCCGCATAGGCAGCCATCACACGACGTCTAAGTCGTTCCGTACCACCACCTCGATCCAGAGGTGGTTCCTCGTCGCTCGTCAGAATCGAGCTCGGTATCCGCACTTCCTTTCAACAAACTACCATTCTACTACTCTGCCACGTATACAAACGACTTACGCTCCTCCAACGAACTAAACTTCCAGTACTGGCACCAACTGACTGATAGCGCAGGAATATCCGAATCTGTCTGCTTCACGGCCATATTGCGAATGCCAACTAGCCTTACTCACGGCACCAATTCCCTCCTCTCGGCCGTTTCCTTTCGGCCAAGCCCTCAAGTTTTCTTTTGCGGTACCAGGAGTGATAGTGGATGATGTGTGGTGACGATATGGGCAATGAGGACGAGATTGGAGGATAGAATCTACCCCTATAGATGACCTCCGACGATTTCCCCCCGCAATGGGGCTGTGCACCAGAAACTACCAACATTTACGCCCCAATCGTTTCGCTCGCAGGCAGCCATTGCCGCTTCCAACGGCGCTGGAGCTCATGCTCGCGCACTACCTCTATGGCCGCTAGCAAATCATGCCCGAGCCGAGGCTCTCGCACTGTCGATGCAAACACATGCACGAGCAGTCCCTCAATCACGCAAGTTTTCGTACCCGCGAATTCAGCTGCTAACATGGTTATAACGCTGGATTTTATGCTCGCGTGATGCCGTGCTGGGGTCAATCCTCTCGCATCGCCATAGCTTTGTTAATTTGGTGACTAGGATTATGGGGACACAGGACCGGATGCGTCATCATCTTCAAAGCTCCCCAAGAGCAACTAACATACTGATTTACTGACCTAGTACTGACCCGCAAGAGCATACTAACCCCAACAGGACACATTCTTCAGCCAGTGCTGACTCAGATGCACGCAGGAGTCCACACTCTCATGCTACTGTTGCCGTCACCGTTCGCACTGGAGCCCAGCTCGTACCCTACCGATACGAATGCATGTAGGAGTCACACTCCCATGTTACTGTTGCGGATTACACTGGAGCTCACGCTTATGTATTGCCGATACGGGTGTACGCAGGAGTTTTATACTCTCGTACTGCTATCGCTGTTCGCACTTGAGCCTAGCTCGTGCACTGCCGATACGGATGCACGCAGGAGTTCACACTGTCCTGCTGCCGTCGCCGATTACACTGGAGCTCATGCTCGTGTATAGCCGATACGGATGTACGCCGGAGTCTCATGCTCTCATACTGCCGTCGCCGTTCACACTGGAGCCTAGCTCGTGCGCTGACGATGCGGATGCACGCAGGAGTTCACACTCTTGTGCTGCTGTCGCCGATTACACTGGAGCTCACGCTCGTGTACAGCCGATACGGATGTATGCCGGAGTTCAATGCTCATGCTGCCGTCACCTATTACACTGGAGCCTAGCTCGTGTACCCCGACACAGATGTATTCAACTCTTCAAGTCTTACCTACCACCGCTGAGTGATCTCACTACTATTTTTCTTTTCCTTTTCTGTCATACTCCTCAAGGGTTATGGGTGTTTTGCTCTACCAGGTCTGGCTTTACCGCACACGTCGTATGACTCCTAAATATTGGGTGTGGTGTCTCAGCTCAGACCAGAGATTTTGGAATATATTTCTCGCCTGAAAAGTTGCCATCCAACGGCGGCCTTTTCACCCAAACCCTTTTGTCCATGTTTAGCTTTCTCATCTAATCTGTCTCCAGAACCATGTGACTAACGGTGTCGGCAATTACGAAGAGTAGACACCAAGTGTCCTCGCAATGTCCAACGCCAGTTCGCAACAATATCACCCTATTGACAATAACCATCACGTCGTATCAGCAATTCTTACCAACGGCGAGGATCATTCTGTCCTTTAACGATGGTATCCGCTCCCTCGTCCTCTACGACTATTAACATATCTGTCTTTTAACGACGATATCAACCACGTCCCCTACGACGTTTTTAACATATCCGTCTTTTAATGACGATTAACATATCTGTCCTTTAACGACGATATCCACTCCACGTCCCTTACGACGATTAACATATCTGTCCTTTAACGACGATATCCACTATCACAGCCTGTATTGACGATATCAATTGTCGTGTATTACATGATATATATATATGCAGGTTCTACTCTTGATCTCCCATGGTGTGTCCTACCATGTGTACCAATTCAGCTATGCATTACTTACACCGCTTTTGGGGGCGAGCCGATTGCATTGCTGTCGGCTGGGCGGCGTTTTGTGGGGTCATCCGCCAGCACCTCCATCGTCCTACGCCCTGAGGAGACACGGTTCACACCGGCTGCTCTTCACGCCCAAAATAACTACCACATACATGGCCGGAGGGGCACGACGCCAACCCTCGAGATCCTACATTCTCTTAAGTGCTTTTCTCTCTAGAAAATAGTAGGAATCTCCAAATTTAATTAATTCTTGTGATAAAGTAGGTACATATGGGTGTATCAGATATTATTCATACCCGCAATTCAATCCCCACAGATACGGTCGTTCGTGCTCTGCCATACTGTTCTGAGTCATGACTTTAGCCTCGGGTTCCCGATATAAAGTTTCGAGTAAATGAATTTTACTAAATGACCTTCTAGGGAACACCGCCGCACCTAAATGAAGAGGTTCTCTGAAGCTCACAAAGCAGTTGAATAAGTGAACGGGTAGATGTGCCCCATAACCACACCTGAAGCGGGGAGACCACCATGAGCTTCACTCATATGCTAACAGAGACACGCCTTACATTTACAAAGACCACAGTTTTACAATTTCGCACAGATTTTAGACCAAAAGTATACTCCAGTTAATTCCATGCTGTATCGATTCAATTGTGAACTAATGACACAATCTAAGCACCGAATTTTTCAAGTATCGTACGTTTCTAAGTATGTATAGGACCTTTAGATTTGGTTGTACACCCTTTGATAATAATGAAAATAGATTGGTATCAGTTCCAGTCTGTAGGAAATTTAAAACGAGGAAGTCTAGAACTCACCAACGTGGTTGGCAATATTACTAGCCGGCGCCGCAGCCCCGGACGATATTGGCCTCAAAGTTGGCAGCAATGTGTGAGTTGGCGGAGATAGAGAATTAGTCCGACACCAATCGGAGGTGGGTGCATGTATGATATAGTATTAGCCGTAGAAATACTTATGGGTCAGATCACATGATGGGCATTCCTGAGAGAATGACAGGGCTGCTCGATGATCAGGGAGGATTTGGGTGGATTGACCGTGTGGGACCTCTAGGATACCGAGTTCATTTTTATGTCGTTTGACTAACGAGTATCAAATAAATCGTTCAACGATTAGAGGGTAGAATATAGGGAGAGAATTCCGGAACTAGTTCAGTCGTACTTTCAGGGGGTTGAGCGATGGTAGGATGCGAGCGGAACTGGAGGTCAGAGGATCGAAGGTGGATAAGATGTCGCTTGCTAAGATTAAGGAACATGAATTTTAGTATATTAGAATGTTGAAAGGCGTTGTTGCCAGGCAGATGATGCTATTAACCCTGCACCAGGGAGCATGGCGGAAAATGAATGGAAAAGAGTACAAGCGTCGACAAATTCAATTAACGTAAGAGAGGATTCAAGATTTTGGTGTTTTACCGCAGAAATCCAAGATGAGAGTTTAACGAAGTTCATATACTAGTAATCAAAGTAGCCGTCCATTCAGAGGAGCTTACCCGCTTGCGCCCATTCAGCAAGATTAGAGAATCGAGACTGATGACATTTATGATTTCAAGTCATGATACACCATAGATTACGTATAAAGTATCAATGGCGAGCTACCTAGAAGAGACCCTCAATAAATGGGGGATTACTAGCAGACCGTTCGGCGGATCGGACTTTGCCATCCGTTTTGATGTCAGAATTGAAATACCGCTTTCATCATTTTTAATGCATGCATCACTGCTGGCTGGATCTGAGCTTAATCTTGATTTTGGTCCCTTGCATGAAATATGGTCTGGTCTTCTCCAGCAGCCTCCTCAGATCCGGTACCAGTGGTCCGCCAGCTAACTCACTCGCAGAATGCCTTCCTCCAGTCGAGCCTCCAGTATCGACTTTCAAGTCCAGTCATTCATGTCGACATTCCTGTCGTGAGTGGTCTTGGACTGGTCATTTATGTGCGCCGTCTCTGCTCATTCATCTACTATAACTTGGCTAAATTCCGTCTATCAGCCCAGTGTTGTAGACCCGATGAAATAAGGTCTCCTTCCATATTCAACCTCCCGAATCTCTACCTTCAAACCCTCGAAGCTCCCGGTACGCGACCTCCGACTCTCTTCCTCTATGCTGTGCGCCATTGACTGCCATCTCGTCGCACACACTACGATTTTCAGTCCGTGCCGCATTGGGCTATATCTTGAATTACGGCAGTGGAAGCAGAAAACAATGCGTTACTAGCGTTCTCAATGCTACGGTGTGGTTTAGTATATGCTGAAAACCCGGTGCTTTACTTATTCACGTCCATTCCCCCGGTACTTACCGATTTAATAATTTGCCCACGACCTTCGACAGTGATGGCGGAAGACCTCAGATTCGTGTACTCGCGCGTGGCCTGCTACCCTCTCGTATTTGAATAACACATCTCACCTCTGCGTTATCAGAGAAGTTGAAGATCTGAACACTGCCCAATCCTCCTTATCCTCAGATTCTCAGCATTTCATGACTCTAGACACCCTTCCTGGTGGAAGCTTACTTAAATCTCCGTCCCCTTCTTCATCCTCCATCCTCGAGCTCCGCACCCCATATATACATACACCTTCCCCTCCACCTGAAAGCAGCTCGATATCCAGCCTAGCAATTTTTTCATATTCGTCTTCTGCGAACGTGCTCATCTGCCGGGCTCGCATACTTGGCATGATTTGGACTGCAGAGAATATCTCGTTTCTGCAGGAAGATTTTCTCATTCGTGTAACGTACTTAAAATTTATCGTTGTCTCGACCGTACCGTTTCCCTCCTTGTTCACTGAAATGTTGTAGAGCATCCCTGGAGCTCTTTCATCTGACCAGAGATTGGAGAATGGCACCAGCTTTTATACCTGATGAACTCTACCCGTCTTCTGTTCTATCTAGCCCTCTTTTATTCGCGCCGTCCTTACCTTCATGTTGTCGACGATCCAAATAAATGACCTCCCTGAGCTTCTTTCTTTCCCCACGAAACTAAGAGAGAGCCCACCACTATCATTTAGATATCTGTTCGAGTAGGCTATAGAGCGCACTCTGTTAATCTGATTTTTTGAGACATAACCTACAGTATATGAAGGACAACTGAGCTTCGCATCATGTATCATAACGAATTGGTTACATGGAACCAGTAACTGAAGCACCATCATCTTCTGCAACTATCTACGTATTCAGGATACTGTCGTCTTCAAGTTGATACGGACACATAGCGTCAAAAAATTTGCTTCGCCGAAGGGCTTCAGTCAGAGGCCTAAACCAGTATTTGAAGTTCTGAAGCACAGTTGACTAGACAATAATAATGCAACCGGATATCACTTTCCGAATTGACAATTATACGGATATTAGAAATATTGTAGACCCTTGCAGAAAAATAATCCCGGCATTCCACTAAACATAGATCCATGTGCCGTAATCAGACCGCTCGGCCCTCCAACTAAGGACTACAATCAGAAGTCTTCGAACAATGAAGATCTGCACCATCCTACCTTCAAATTCATGTTTTGTCACTCCACACCGAACAGAGTTCTTTCAACTTCAGACAGGTCTCTGGCTCATGTTTCCATTGCTGGTATACTGAGAACCAGTCCCTATTGATCTCAGTTCCAACTCGGGGAGGTCGCATGTTCCGTCAATGACGATTTGTTCTTCTCGGTGACTTTCTCGAGAGGTTAGACTAATCATGTAAAGCTGTCAGCTTTCCAAATGATTTCTATATCCAGAAGGTACCTACATGCTGACGATGCATATGATATAAACTTTGAAATTTCATTGAGGTGAGAGTCGGTTGGCCAGGTCTAGGTTTTACAGTAATGAAACTCACTGTGCGTATTTGCAGATAGGGGTATCATGCTAGAAAACAAAATTCATTCAGTCAAACTTGTGCCGGCGTAGAAAATAAATTTCTGAGGGACGAACAAGTAGTATGTGCCCGAAGCAAGGGAAAACTGTAATATTTGATTAATTTGAGGTCAACGAAGGAGATACCTGCAAGTAGAGCGTATGAAAAGGCACCAGAAGGACGGCAAGTACTGCACAGAAGCTATGAAGGAGTTAGACGACGAAATTTGTTTACACTATGAAGACTGATAAACACCTGGTGGCCATTGCACGGCGAATGGTGTAGGTGATTAATTTGTCGATCGCTGAATCGGTCCTGAAAACGATATCGTAGTGAAAGAGGCACGGTTCGTGAACGTCACCGAGAAGAGGAGATATGTCACATACCGTTTCACACCCGATCGATGAGCGTCAAGTAGCAGGCAGAGCGTTACGGAGATAATGATATCGCAAAGAGCCGCGGTCACTCCCTGAAGGCTCGTCATCGTCTGGAAGGGGAAGGATGAGCGCAGTACGAATCGATTGTGATTAGCACGAGGTGTCCAGGACTTACGACCAGAAAGTCTGTTCTTAGTCTGATTCTTGAGTAATACTTACTAATAACCCTTCGAATTTCGAAAATTTAGTATTAAAATGGAGAGCAATCAGAAGTAATAACTCACATGAGGCCTGTTTGAGCTTGATAAGACGCCATATGTATATGTATTAAACAACCTCCAAATGATTGACCACGGGTTGATGAACACGCACCAAATCCGGTACCTAAAGAACGTGCGTGTCGATGAGACTAGGTCGCTAAGTAGATGAGCAAGAGCAAGCTGACTGAGATGCGTCAACGATAACCCAGCCTGTATGTCGCGAATCATCAGCTCGAGCGTGAAACATATGTGAAGATATATAAAATGAAGACGTACAGCAGGGATAGCCAGGTAATGGAGGCGAGTGATCCGCAGGTTCGTGCCAACTAAAATTCAAGGAAAAACATGAAAGTAGGTTAGCCCACACAAGAGAGCAAGGTCGTTAGACACATTGAAAGGATGTACATACCAGTCCAAATCCGACTACATAGGAACCTAGAACAAATATTTACTTCATTGATCTACATACCATAAAATGGTGAACGAACGGCTAGGAAACTATGTGAAGAAGATAAGTGACCAAAACTTGGAATCAACTTTCGTGAACTCAATCATACAACTTACCTGAGGATACAGACGGTCGCTTTGACCTGCATAGAGTCTCTAGTGGCATGTCTTTTGAAGTACTGGAGGCACATAAGCTGCGAAATACCATCATACACGTTAAGACGCAATGTAGAAAGAAATAGGGTAAGAGTCATCTACCGAGGCAATACCATAAAAACTATTGGAAAATTCAAGCATATTACATTAGCGTTAGGTCCTGTAATATCAGATGATAAAACTCACAACATGTTAGCCATTGATGCGATAAGCATCGCACCATAAAGACTCTCAAAAGTTACCTGCACCTTGACGCCAGCAGGGTAACTGGGATCCGCGGCGGCGGCGACTGGCATGGCGAGGTGCAAGTAAGGGGGTAAAGTAGACGATATCACGCAGAGGTTCATATATGCGATTTCAGTTGCGTAGAGTTAAAGTTTTTAGGTTCAGGCTGGGCATTACGAAATCAGGACCCGGACACTTGCCAATTCATATTACAACCTGTTCCGTTTATGGCAGATTCCGGGAGCACACTTTGTTGATCGGGGCGGGGCCCGCTTGGTTGGAAAAGCAGAATTTTCAACATGAGCATCGCTGACTCGTCTTGGAACATGTTACACCGTAGCATTGAAAGACATGGATTCCTAATCTGAAGTAAATGTTTAATTAAGGCCAGTTCATTCGTGTATGGACGGAGATCGACTGTGGTAGGCACACAGACTCGGGCTCAATGTATGCCATAACTCAGAGCTCCGTTGCATTCTTGTCCACTCCACCCTCCTGTTCCAGAGTCTGCAGGTTCCGTACGAGGTTCTCGCGGTTCTTCACCCCATAATGTCACATAAGTATCACGCTCTCCTGCCAGCGATTCGGATTCTGTTGCTCTCAGTTGGGATTCGAGTTGAAATGGGTGCCTTCCCGTAGCGCTAACTTGATTTCTGACTTCAAACCGCCACAATCAAGGGTCCTCTGCCGACTTGCCGATGTTAAATTGGTCGCGCTAGGCATCTGTGCGAACGCTGAGGGTATTTCTAAACCTTGAGTCTAGAGAGAGGGTCGGTACCCCCTCTCCAGATTCTAAACGCTCAAATGAACCCTGCCCAGCTGATGGCGATACCTTTTCTGTCCGCCCCGCCCCGTTTGGGTGAGCGCTCTTGCCTTGGCATTCTTCCTCCTCTCCTCGTGTTATATCTTCTGCCTCTACTGTGCCCTCGATTGCTCCTTAAACACCGTGTTCACATAAAAGAGTATTTATTAGAAATTTACCGCATTTCCTTACCAGCCTTAACGAGCTTAAATGTACATTTCCATATTTCACTTGCTAAAATAGCTCTCAATCGTCAAAAAGAGAGAATCTGGCTGGAGGTTCGCCATTCAAAAATAATCTGTAAATAAGTGACTCGATTTTGAGCCGTCTATATGCATTTCGGTGTTCATAGCCCATTTCTACAACCTGAAAGCGAGGTAAGTGGCCGGCCGGCGTTTCGGTCAAGGTGTCGGGCCTTTCAAGAAAGGCATTCAAGTTAGAGCAACATTTGATGCGCGGGATGTCGTTGTGGTTTGGAAATATTCTGTACAGGGTCATATTCAAACTCCGAAATTCAAGGTTTAGAGATAGATATCCGTTCCAACCTACGGGAAGGCACCCAATGTCGGTTCGTAGATATGGCTAATCGGAAGTACTCTGATGCGCCAGTCAACCACACGGAGATTAATGACGCTGTCCTGGAAGTGACCGCAGATTGCGTTCTTTACTGTGTGACGCGTGACGTTGGTCGACACTGTTGTGCCTCTCCTCACCGGTTATTCAGATTTGGGCGGTCCTCGAAAGAATTGAGAGACTGGACTTAAGTTTAACTGGCTGTATCACGAAGGCCACCCTTGCCCTTGAATTTGAGAGAATCCACTATCATAGTTACCTATATTGAGTAGTAGGAGTATGGTGGCCCGCATTCCTGATATGGAAGTATATCAATCTTCCATGATAGCACTGTGCTACTATTGAAGGACAAAAAAGCTGGTCCGCATGAGCATTTTGTGTAAAGGCGTCTAGTTATATCAGAATGTGACTCGTTTACATCCCTGCTGTCAGAAACTCATAAAATTTTTGAAAGCAGCTTTGATAATTAGTGCCTTTCCATTTCCTCTCAATTCAAGTTGGTGGGGATACGACACCGTCTTGCATTATTCAAGGATGTAGGTAATGCAATGTTCGTGGCGGAGTAGATTTAAAGAGACTATAGCTATGTAGACATCCTGACTGGATCTACAGGCATTATTCCTCCTGATGCCACTAAACTGCGAGCGCCAAGCAGCACGTTCTTTCCTGAGATCCATTTTACGTAGAAATCATCTATTCCAGGTTCTCTTAAACGTCATCTCGAATTCGTCTAGGATAATGTATAAAGTGCTTTTGTAGGTGTGAAGTGCCCTCCCTGCCTACGCACGGAAATCAACTCGAACACAAACCCAATTAGCGCCCAGCATCCCAATTCGGAAACACGCATCAAAATCACGCACGCATTCGCCACCCCGCAACCGGCAAACCCTGCAACAATATCACTGCCTAGAACCTCTCGATCAGCTGCGCTATCATTTATATCTATCTTTTTCATTTATTTGTGACGCGATCCATGTTGCTTTCCAGGTTATGATCTTTTTATTTCGATTTTCTATGATTTTCCAGCTCATTTATATAACACCTAGTACTGACTTACTGCGAGAACTTACCTTCGCGCGCAATGGGGTGAAAGGAAATGTATTATAGATAAAACCCACGATCTTATACAATACTTACAATGAAGCCTCATAGAACACTATTGTACGTTCTACTACTATATAGAATCCCTCGATGATTCGATATTACCTGCGGTACTTCCCGGTTCTTCGTGATGTGAGGCTCTGATTGGACAGTGATACTTAGTGCCATAGATCACCCAGACTACTGTCTGACTACACTATTGCTTATGAATAGGAGGTAGGCTAGACGAAAACGAAAGTCGAGTGCAATGAAGTTAGGCGCAGCAGGCCCCACGTATATAGCAGCATAGAGCGTCGTTGTTGAAGTTCTCAAGTTGAAGAAAAGGGGCTTGATCTACACACGAGCCACTTTCACAGTTTTCCTAGTCACCTCAGCGGATGAGGTTATGAAAATATTTCAAAGACGAGGTGTATGTGAACAACAGCAGAATCTCGGTACACAGTGCTAGGTACTAGCCTTCGCTAAGTTTTTACGTCAACCCAGAAAGCCTTCCAGTTGATCATATGCTATTCATGCAGCTTTCCGTCAACGGTAACTCAGCTTCGCGAGGTGGAGTGAGTTTGTTAGCCTGGTGACTCTGAGACTCAGATCGAGGCAGATCAGATCGGTCAAAGCACGTGCATTCTCGGCTGTCATCAAATGATATGGTCCGTGCACGTTCGGATCACGGCTCTGGGTGCAGACCCCGATCGAAAATCGCCGTTTGCTTCCTTACCTGACCTCGAGTACCTCGAGTCCGGATCGCTCCTGGCCACGGCCAGGCCTGGCAAGGGCGGTTAAGGACAACTTTCTGAAGCCGATCGAATGCTGATTATTTTCTTGATCCGGGTCTCAACTCGTCAATTGCAACCGGCCCCCTCAACATTGCATCCTCGAAGTTCGATCTCGTCTCGTCGTCTATAGCTATGGCCTAAGACCTAAGGCCTAGTAGTGTTTAATGGACCGAGATTCATTTCCATCAGCTTAAATAACCCAACCCTTTGTCCAATACCCGTCGTCAGCTACAGACTAATCCCTCAGCGCCTCAGCGCCCATTAGTTTGGATCTACTACCATTCAATATCTGAGGATAGGAAAGGAACGCCACCCCCCCCCCC
>Ga0247741_1000954_pt1 | contig 15913 bp, 16 predicted proteins | sample UWRJL213509R2_FD_180945 | JGI IMG/M metagenome (GOLD analysis project Ga0247741, IMG submission 180945) | Plant litter microbial communities from Arlington Agricultural Research Station in Wisconsin, United States - UWRJ-L213-509R-2 | ecosystem: Environmental > Terrestrial > Plant litter >... | reverse complement strand
TTATATGTGATACTTGAATATGAGACATAATGACTATAGTATAAATTTTTAAAGGATAAATAGTTCTGAGATATTTAGAACTGAGCTTTATTAATAAGATTTGATAATCATGGCAAAGAAGACAGTTGATATCTAAATCAAAACATAGAGTTTTATCTAAGTTAAATTTAAAGTTTATGCTTGTAGTTTTTATTAGCTCTGTGTAAGGTTTATATATTGTGTATAGTGTATAGTTTTCTGTGTATGGCTTGTATATTGTGCATGGTGTATAGTTTTTTTGTATAATGTTTGTGTGACACATTTGCCAACATGTTGTAGGTTGCACACATCAGGAAAAAGCCTTTGATCCTAGGATGTCCTTGATGTAATGGCATCATCTGAAGTTCTCACAGGGTGTTATACTTACTTATCCTGAGGACACCCTGAGATATCCTTATGCATCCCAGGATGTTCCAGCTGGTCCTGGGATGCTCTAGCATGTCCTCTTTCTCAATAGAATAGTTCTATTTTTGCCATTATGAGTCCTTTTAAAGGACTCATTCTTTATAAACCCAGGACTTAGACAGATTTTTCATTCATTCATTCATTTCCACTCATCACTGTAGCAAAATATTTCCAAAAAAGGAAATTGAAATCAAAGTTGTAGATCTTGCCCAGGTGATTATAAATCTAAAGAAATTATGTAATTTACTCTGTTCCTTATTGAGATATAGCTGTTTTAAGTTGAAATTTTGCAAAAGTGTCACGTTTAAAAGTGTTTTTTGAGTTTTTCTCGCTGATTAAGCTTCCAAATCACATGATTCAAACTGATTTGTAATCAGAAGAAGATTCTCTATAAGTCTATTTTTGGAAGGTTTTTCCCACGGTCAAATACTCTGCTTGTTAATCAACAAAATCACTAGAAAAGTGAATATTTTCATAAGATAAGATAAGATTAGATGCCTACAGTCACATGTAGGCTATGGCTGTGCAGCTGGCCTTATCTGCCATCACCATCTGCTGAAAACTTCTTTCTTACTTTCCTCCACCACCAATGCACCTACTCACCTGGTTCTTTTTGCTATGGCCTCTTATCACCCTCTGCTATCATCAGAGGGTCCTATCTTATCTCTGGAGGCCCCAGTTGTCCCAAAAAATCAGCAACATTCCTGATTCTTATCTAGATCTTACTGATCTTTACAGTAAGTGGTCTATTCTGCTATTTTCTGAGTCCAAATGTGCTTATTCTGAAACTTACAATCTAGACACTTCTGTTTTTATGCCTTCTGACTCTTCTATGACCAGAAAATATGAGTATTTATCTAATATGCATTATATAGACTATACTGTTGATGACCCTGATCGTAGCCACTGAAAGTTGCGCATGAGATTTCTCAATTTCAGACACTTCTATGCACAAAAAAATTAGACAATCCTGTTGTCCACCTCGTAAATATTTACTCTTCAAAGTTTTTCGATTTTAGGATAGCTCTTTACTGGGCTGTGAATATTTTGGTCGAGTGACCGTCATTTGAGTTGCTGTGCCAGAAGTTGGCCAGACATGGGAACCACCGTTGCCAGCTCATCAGATTTCGCATTCCTTGCAATCTTTGCCTTATCCTCAAGGCTACGATGCGTGCGCGCCCCAGATTTTTTGTAGAAAGAGCTATTTCGAGCCATTTAAATCATATTATGTGTCTAATCATGCTATTTCTTCCCAGTACGTCTCGGATTTTGTCGAGGACCATCAGTTAATGCAGCTTCCGTGGCTACTGCATCTGCTGCATGTTCTGTCACCTCTGGATTATCGATATGAGTGGGAGTAGGTGCTGGAGCAGGTGTTCGATATGTAGGACGAGGTCTGGGGCGTTCAGGTGCCATATTATCAGTCACTAGTGCAGAAATATCGCCCTCACAATCACTTTCGGTGTCATTCTCAAACTTGGAGTCACTCTCAGATTCCTCCGGCTCTTTCCTTTGTGTCAAGCGACCACCACCTTGTCCTTGTCCTCTGGTACCCCTTCCTCTGGCACCTCTTGTGCTGCTGCCTCTTCCCCGCTTTGCAGCCTTCTCAGCGGCCTTGGCAGCCTTCTCTGCTTTTCGCACCTCTGCATGCTCGAGTCGTTCAATACTCTTTCGAACCTTCTCTTCTGCCTTCTCTGCTTCTTTTCTCTGCTTTTTCTCCTCCTGCTCACGTTTCTTCACCTCATCTGCTACCCATTTCGCATCTGCAACCACTCTTTTCTCCTCAAGCTCGATCAACCGCCTCTGTTCTTTGAAGACACTGGCAGAAGCCTTCAACATCATCTTTCAGCCACCTTTCCATTCTGCAAATGCCAAATGATCGAGCATCTCCTTGGAAGTCATGTGCCGAGGCTCAGACGACGAGTAAGTTTTCTTCTTACTGGCGTTCTTGTGATAAAGCATCTGACGTAGGCGCTGGTTTTCCTGATCCATCATTATCTTGTGTGCATGATCGCACTTGAGCTGATCCTTGACATCATCGAGGATTGTACGTAACTGGGAGTTTTGCCGACGCAGATCTAACTGAGATGCAGAGTAGGGCAATTCAGGAGGAATACCAGCAAGCTGGTAGTGAGTCGATCGAGTAGACAAGTTGGAAGCGTCAGAAGCAAGAGTTGAAGAGGTAGCAGTTGACGAGGGTAAACTGGGGGCATCAGTTAAAGCAGTAATTGCTGAAAAATTAATAGATTCTTAATCCTCATCAACGACTTCAAGCAATGATAAAAGCATAATGGGAACGGGCATTGCTGCCTGTGTCGTGGTTGCCTTTGCGGGCTTGAAAGCTTCGACAGGAATAGCCGCCTGGTTCAGTGGCCAAATACCTGATTTGGCAAAAGAAGATATGATTGTCGTTGGTTTGAATGCCTTGTTACGAGCCATGTGATAGTACTCGAGAAAGTTGCGCTTTGAGATTGGGATACCATCACGCGTACATTTGTTGACAAGCATTTTCCAAGCATTAGACAAAGGACTGAAGACGCCAACGTTGCAGGGCTGGAGTGCGTGAGTGGTGTGCGATGGAAGACAGAGAACAATTATGCGATTCTTCTCAGCAAAACAGCAGAGTTTGTAAGTGCAGTGGGAGTTATGTCCGTCAAGAATAAGAAGTCAATATCCATCTGTCTTGTTATGCTCCTGTGATGTGGGGTGGAAGTCATGCTCCATCCACATTGAACCGAGCTCCTGGTCAGTCCATCTGTTCTCAGAGACAGAGACGCTGAAAGAAATTCAAGATTTATTGAACATAGACAAGACGACTAAAGGAATCAATCTGACCTAGCATTAGATGGATTGTTTTTCCCCCACTCTAAGATATGTCGCTTGCCTTGAAAGATTACAGATGAGCGCAATGCCAAACCATCAGCGCTGACTGTCTCAATAATGGTAACCATCTTGCGGTTTCCATTCTCCACCTGTTGTACGTTCTTCTGAGTTCTGTCCACAATCGTACTGACGCTCTTCCCAACACCAAGTTGTATCCCCTTCTCATCTGCGTTGTATATGTTTTCCAGCTCAGGGTAGAGATGCATGGATCAGCAATTTGACAAGCACCACTCAGGGACCGATGCACCTCAATCAACTCTTCAAGCAGATCAAAGAATTGATTAACAACTGTTTGGTTAAGAGAATGGGCACGGCATTCCTCCAAGGTTGATGTCTTCTTAATCTTGAGGTCTGGATGTCGTTCCATGAACTTTCTAGGCCAGTTTATTCCTGCATTGACACCAGCAATGTCCTAGCACATGTATAAGGCAAACACAACAGTGATACATACCGATGCATACTCTCTAACCATATCTGCTGTAGCAGGTATTCCCCAACGACCCAGAGACTTTATCCATTCAACCAGAATCTCCTCTTCTGCCTTGGAAAGTAGGCATTCATGTGCATGGGCTTCTTGATGGGTCAATTTCCCTTTGAGGCGGTTGTCGATTGTACCACGTTTAACCTGGTAAATTGTTGCTGCCGAACGCGAAGACAGTTTATGGTAGCCATTAGGTAGCAGTGGAGATGCACGAATTGCAGCTATAGCAAGTTGAACCTGTGCCTCTTTATCAAGGCCAGTCAGGTCAACAGGTGTTGGTTCATTGGGTTTATTGCTCGGAGGAGGGGAATCCATTGCACGAATCGAATGTCCACATCCAAATATGAGTTTCTAATATATGGGCGAAGCCATCTAACAATATAAACCCAGTCATGATCTCGCATCAAAATTGGCTATTTCTCGCTGTTTTCGAAGGCTTCCTGTACTTGAGATATTGCTGTTATTGTTACGAAAACTATCCAAGACGATGAATTAGACTATAAATTAGTTATTTTCTGGGCCTCAAGGATCATGAACAATTTTTGCGAAAATTCCTCCATTTGACATTTGCCTATACCCAAAACGAGTGATTTTCCATTAGAGCAAAGTTCTGTATGGAAAAAAATCATCAAAGATATGAATGTACAAAATTCTGATAGCCCTTGAAAATGTCTTTAAGTCAATACCCGCACTATCTCCTGTGACGTTCTCAATAAGAAGGTGCATCCATTGACTTTTGACAGCTCTCAGATGCTATATTCTTGGACACCTGCATAACTTTGGGATATAAATCGATGTTCAGGCATTCTCAGATCCTTCTACTATTGTTATTCGCAGCCCATGACCTCTAGCTCCAAGGATCTGTCACAGTTTCTGCGAGCGACCTCGGATTCATGGAGGTAGGCTGAAGTCTTCAACCTGGCAGGCATGAGAATGATAACAAATCAGTGTGATCATGTCTTTTGGCCTCAATCTTTGGCTCACATCTCAACAAGTATTCAACAGAATCATCAGAAAATTGGTATAGATGTGTGAGACTTAGTCTTCATGCTATCCGTATAGAAAGAATTATCAAAAATGCTCAAAAAACACTGGAATTTTGATGCTGGCTAAGTACATGGGGTGGCTATGTTCAGGGTCATCAACAGTATATGGGCCTATATCTATGGACTTGGACTGATTATTTTTCTTTTTTCCTGTTATAGTTGGTCTAGACTATTTCCTAACTATTGAGAGTTCTGATTGGGGTGATAATTTAGGTCAGTTATAATCAGATATTTTAATATTTCTATTGGTTTACAGCCGTTCCTGAAAATAATGACATTTGTGACTCTTTTTTCTTGGTGAGGTCATCACGTGTTTTGTTGATTTCCTTTTTGGGAAGACACGATAAAACACGTATGTGCGTCCTTCGCTGACCATTTCTTCTTGACCTCAACTTGTATCGAAATTTATCCCTCTATCATGATGGATTCTGAGGAATATGATCAGCTTGACTCAGACGCTGCTATAGAAATGGATGCTGATCCCACAGCCAACGATATTGAACAACCCTCCAAGTCCGCTGAGGACTACTTTGATGCCAACTTGACCACCAATGAGATTATGCAGAATGAGGTTATTCCTCAGCTGTCTGCTTCAGGTGAGCTAGCTTATTCTTGCCGTCAGGTTTTGTTTCCTACTAACTGAGACACCATCAACAGCTTGTGAATTCTTGGTCATGACTCCAGAGTTTGCTGTAGTGCAGGAGAAGAAATGTGTTACTGCTGCCAAGCGCAAAGCTAAGGCTGCCAAGAAAAAGCTCCAGAAAGCAGAACAGAAAGAAGAAAAATGGCCATCGACCCGAGGACAGAAGTGCAAAGCATCGACTGACAATGGTGCTGCTGGAGATGAAGGAACTGCCACTGCGTCGATCTCGAAGCAGGCTAAGCAGCTAAAGGTGGACATTGCTGCCACTGCATCTGAACCTTCTGCTGCTGCTGCATCAAGTTCAAAACAGTCAAAGCAGCCAACAGTGGATGCCACCACCTCTGAACCTGCTGACGAAGCTCCAACCCAAGCAACTTTTTATGTATACGTTGAATCTCTCCCAATGGTTACACGGAACAAGAAAGCAGTAGCGCCAGTTGTCGTTATGTGAGGACCATTCTTCTCCACTATCAAAACCAGCTACGCGACGTTCAAGTGTTCCCTGGCCAGGACCCTGCTGTGCAAACCTGCCAATATCCTGGAAAAGCACCTTCAGTGGAAATACGAGAAGCCTAATAGCGACCCAAAAAAGCCTATGGTGGACTTGACAGGTTACGTGGCGATGATCCATTCGCTGAAGAACCATACAAAGGATCATGTCATCAATCTCTATATGCCCCCTCCCCAGAAGAAGGAAGTTGTGAGTTCACTATTTATCTACTCAACCCTTGCTCATTCTTGTTGGAAAGAACTGGGATACTGGCGATGAAGATCATGTGGAAAAGCCATTCAATTTTGATCAGGAAGCATCCACTGCTGTCCCCCCAGATGCAGTGTCGGCTAAAGAGCAAATTGTATGGTCCTATCCCTTGGCAAGAGCAGATGCTGATGTCCCTCAGGCTGCCATTGGTTCAAATTCTAGGCCGATTGAAGAGCAACTTCAAGAGAAGTACCCGATGGATAATTCACCTCTGTTTTCAGGAAAGCGCATATACCAGAATGGGCAGCACTACTGGGAACTTACAACGCTGCGACTGAAAGTCTGGGCAGCTGCTATCGTACGTCACATTGCGTAACCCTTCATGTTGTTTTATGAACACTATTACAGGTTGCTAAGACTGCAACATTGGACTCACCCCTGAATTCTGTATACTTCAGTGAATCTCAGAAGTTGAAGGTCCCAAATGGCCAGGCCCCACCTCCAAATACATTACCTGCTCCCTCTCAGCCTCAGCCCCTGTACGCCATGCCGCATGCTACATATAATCACTATGCACATGGCCCGCCACCACCACTGCCAATGTACGTGCCTCCATACTACCCTTACCCACAGTATCCACTCCCTCATTATCCACAACCTGGCCCATACAACCATCACGGCCAACCACCATATCCCACCAACCCGTTCCTGCTGCACATGCAGGCCAATCCTGTGGTACATGGCGCCCTAGGTGCTGTTCCATTGCTGCAACCATCTCTGTGCAAGGCGCTTCGGCTGAAGATTCCCTTATTGTCATTCTGTGCAAAGTATGGCATTGCAGATGCCAATCAGGAGAAACTTGCTCGCATGGAGTACCAACCTGGATTAGCAAGCGTTGAAAAAGCCCCAGAACCCTATTGGAAGGGTGAAGGGTTTACTTATTTGACCTGGATGTCATTTATCAAGGCACATAAGCTGTTTCTAAAGGATGTACGCAATGGGAAGTGGGATGGCCCTGTGTAATGGTATTACTGCTCTCTATTTTTATTCGTATTGCTATTTGCACCTCCAGCGCTCTGCTTCACTTGTCACTCCTTGCTCATCCGTTGCTATAACTGTCTGACTCGCATTATCATCCTTTCTATCAGTCTCTCCACATGTCCATTGCATTACACACACATTCCACACCTTGCACTGTACCCTATGCACCAAACAATCGAAAAATGGTACTCTATAGTTGTTACAGTCGAATGTAGCCTGCATGTTTGAACCAACTCCTCGCCTTGTCTGCCGTAACATGTCCACATGCCTCATAAAGAGCCCTGATTGCATTGCCATTCCATCTGATAGCATAACCATGGCGTTGGATAAATGCTTTGACTATTCAGATTTGTCAGAACACAGAATAGTCGTTGTATTGAATACACACACCACTACTGAATGACTCTTCAATAGGATTCAAATCAGGTGAGTACGGAGGTAGATATAGCAGAATACATCCTGAAATACGAATATAAGCATACCCGCACCGTCACTCATTTGTCAACGTATCTGCAGCTGCTACCAGATTGACAAGGGCATTGTTGTGGTAAATGCGACAGTTGTCTAGTACCAGAACAGAACGATCATCAGGATACGGCTTCATTTGTGGAAGCTTTGGGGGGATGAGTAGACTTTTTTTTTTTTTTAAAAAAAAAATCAAAAATTTATTCTGCGGTGCTCAATTGCAGTCCGCATGCCCGATACCCAAAGATACAAAGCACTACTACCCACGTCTAGGTGTTACTAAAGCAAAGTAACTACGTGAAAGAGATCCGACTACTACAAATACCCGGTTCTAGTGAGATGTCCAATGGCGCTCAGCCTGATAGCGTAAGCTTCACGGTGCCTGGATGAAGCATGAGTTTGTTTGGGGCTACTGAGCCCCACAAGTACCAACCTACTAGGTAAGTCACTGAAGACAGACTCTGACAACTCGACCTGGAGTCCATTGGTACAAGCGCCAAAGCTCCCATTGGACTAGTCCATTGTGGCCTTGCAGCCATTACCATGTAATGGCACAGGCATTGTTACTTGCCAGCATCGAGAGTGGTTAGCTCCCACACAAGATTATTAGTCGAGTGCGTGGGGGGCCCGCAGGTGCCCCGTTACCAGCTTCGAGTCTCTGTTTGGAGGCGCAAGGGGACTGGTCACCCCTTGTTGCTCATCCGACACCCTCGGGCAGAGGCCCAGGGGTTCGCTGGGCGAATGCTTTCGGATTTGTGTCCAGGAAATACCACAGTTCCCGGATGTATTTCAGGACTCTGCGATCACCGCTTGTGCTTTCTGCACGCTACAAAGATGTGGTCGCATGTCTGGAGGGGGACTCCACACTCACATCGATGGGACTTGTTGATATTGAATCTTTGGAAGTAAGATCCAATAGGTGCATGCCTGAGTATAGATCGGCACATGCGTGTGGTGACCGACAAGCGGCCTGCCACTTCACCTAGCCAAGACCCGCCCTTGGTGTAAGTTGGCTGTACGATACCTCCATTGAGGTTCTGGAGCAACAGGAAGTTGTGGCCCCGGTATTTCTCATTCTGGAACATGGTAGACCATGAATCCAGACAAGTGGCTGTGGCCTTCTTTCGAAGGCTATCGAGAGATGTTGCCATGCATCTGCTGCTGACAGGTGGTAAGCCATGAACGAATTTGTGTGCCTCATGATGCGGTCCCCACTCGAAACAAGAGTGGACCATGACAAAGGTGACACTACGGCTGCCATTGGCAAACCATTGTTCAAGGGCGCGACACACAGCCAGGGAGTGTCCTTGGCCTAAGTGCACAGATGGGTTCACAGCTCGCCTCACAGATGCGATTGAGTCTGTGAACAGGGTAATGTTGTTAACATCAGGAAGGCTGCAAGCCTTCACGATGGCAGCACGAATGGCATAGAGTTCCGCATCTGGGGTGGTGACTCTGCCAGCAATGTATCTGGCTCTCTGGACCACATCTCCTTGCCTGTATATCAGGTATGCCGAGGCGGCCTGATGCCATATATTGGCTGGCAAACTTGCATCTGTTCCACAATATATGGCGTGTTCGTCATCCTTGAGTTCATCCATTAAGGCATCAAGTTCGATCTTTCAATTAGCCACAGAGAGCGCCTCATTCTCCATGTTAATCTTGAAGTCGTTGAAAGACACTTGGGCTGCAAAGCGGTCCATAAGTCTGAAGCCTGGACGGTTCTCTGGTGCACATGGTTCAAAGACCTCCGTCAGTTTATGGTGATGGTTCTCAATCTCCATGATAGTACCATGGACTTTGTCCTGCATTGCAGGTGCCATGTTGGATACCAAGCAGTGGTGAACCTCTGCTCGTTTGACATAATCCGCGCTCAGAAGCGACTGGATTGGGTGGGTGTCAGAGAGGGTAGTGATCCTCAGATTAGCACGATCTGCTAGCTTCCTCAAATGTAGATGGACGGGTATGAGGCCTGCCAGGGCCTCTGTACCTCCCATTGGGGAAGTACGGAAGGCCCCTGTGATCCACAGAGCAGCTTTACGCTGCATCTGTGTTAGAATTTTGAAGGTGGTCTTGTTCTTGGCGCCTTTGAAGAACCAGAGTCTAAAACCATACATTGCAATTGGAAGAATGCAAGCATGGTAGAGGAGGCACTTTTGTTAGAGTGTGACATTAGCACTCTGCATGGTGAACACTATAGTGTACCCAAGTAGATGTCCACACCTCTGCTATACAGCACGTGACAAAGGAGTACTCAAGTGGATGACCACACCTAGGTTAATACCTACCTATAACCCAATATGACTGGATAGCTCAGTACAGGGCAGAGCCCTGTCCCACTCCAACATCTGCTAGTCTGAGATCAGACACAAAGGTATTCCACGTGTATGACGTGGACCTTCCTACAAGATAGGATGCAAAGAAATTCACCACAAGTGGCAGAAATCCTTGCTTCTGGAGAATTGCTATGAGGGCGTCATGGTTGATAGATGGGAAGAACTGAGCGATATTGAAAGCGATAACGCTAGTTTTGAGACGTTGGGCCCATCCTGTGCAGACGAGACGTGTGAGGTATAAACCAGATCTTCGGTGGATCGTTGACGAATCCCCCCGAACTGGTTTGGATCAACAAGATAGTATGCAATCATATTGTGTTGGATGCAGTTAGAGAGCATCTTCTCGATGAGTTTCCCTAAGGTGTTCAGGAGCGCAATGGGCCTGAACACCTTTGGGGCGGAGTAAGAGGGCTTGCCAGGCTTCGGTATGATCACTGAGACCAACTCCTTGAAATGTTTTGGCCAATGCCCAACCATGAGGCAGGCATTTGCCAGCTTGATGAAGACGTTGAGACTCAGCAATGATCTTCTTCAGGTGGAGCCATGTTACGTGGTCTGGACCTGGGGACGTGAAGCTAGAACAGGTGGCTAATGCCTCCATAAGTTCTAGTGCTGAAAAAGGCGCCCACTCCTGGGCCGGTATGTCCAGGAGTTTGTCAAGAACTAACAGATCACAAGGACGATCTGCTGCAGAGTTGTATGTGTTGTGGAGCGCGTCCCACAACTCAGGCATAGTGTGACAGGGCTGTCCATTGTACTGGATAGCCTTGCACAGAGGGAGCTTTCGCCCTTTGACTCATTCCATCAGGTCCTAGGGGCGTCGGTTGGTTTTAGCAATCTTCTCGATCTTTGCATTGAAGAACTTGCGTTTCGCAGCTCTAGTGGCTTTGCGGAAAGTGCTCCAGTTCTCGGGTGTTATGTCATCCCAGTACTGAAGGAGTGTTTCTGAGCATGTGTCATTCCACCATGGCTCAGATTGACAGGTGATTCGCTTCTCTATGGCATTGTCTGACCAAGCCTTAGAGAAGATGTCCGCAACACCTTGCGCCATTGCATCCACCTCAGCAATTGTTGTGGGTGTTTTGAGGCAAATGCCTCGAATTCCCCCAATGAGTTGTTCAACAAACTGTGTTTCCGCGTCACTGCCCTTCGCAATGGATACCCTCTCAAAGTCTTCCAGCTCTGAGGGTAGTGAGAATTTAGACGCCAGTTGGATATGATCCGATGGCCCCTGCCACTCAAGTAGCTGGCGCGGTTGTACCAGTGACTTGGATGCTTTGATGAACACGAGGTCCATAACAGAGCCTTGGAGTTCCACATTATGTGATAGGAAGGTAGGTCCGGGGTTGACAGGAAGTGTCAACTCTAAACCTAGTCTGGCTGCTGTATCAAGCAGTGAGATTGCTGTCGTTCGGTGATGTGGGACCAAAGGGTCCCACTCATGTGAATGGCAGTTGAAGTCACCTGTCATGAGTATGCATGCAGGGAGGGTGGGCGCGCATTCAGCTAAGAGGTTGATCGCGGTGTGTTGATCGTCTGAGTAGACGTTCATAATATTAATGGTTCTTCCTTCGGAGAAGAGTGAAAAAATCAGGATATCGCAGTGATCCATAAGATCTCAACGGTGACTCAGGCAAAGCTGGGTGAGCCTGTTATGCACGCATGCCAGAACTCTCGTGGCCTCATTGTTAGTGGGTGGGCGCACAACTGATAGCCAGTTGGGGTGCTTAGGTGCGCCAACGATCTCGTCTCCCTGCCTATTGGTAGTGGAGGGTACTCTACGAATCGCCCGCCAGGGCAGTTCTTGTAGGAATATTACGTCGAACTTATTTCTTAGTTCAGACAGCAGGGCGTCAACGCTGTAGTTTACCATCCACCATACTTAACCACCACATCCAGTGGATCCAGTGGAAATCCAGCAGAAATCCAGTGGAAATCCACCAGACATCCACTGGATTCTAATTAATTCAATACAAAATAATTAAAAGACTACATTTTTATCCACTGGATCCAGTGGATGTCTGGTGGATTGGTGGTGGAATACTGGTGGATGTCCAGTGGATTGCTGGTGGATTACTGGTGGATCTGGTGGACATGTGGTGAATTGTGGTGGATTGCTGGTGGATGTCTGGTGGATGTCTGGTGGATTGCTGGTGGATTACTGGTGGATCTGGTGGACATATGGTGGATTGTGGTGGATTGCTGGTAGATGTCTGGTAGATGTCTGATGGATTGCTGGTGGAATGCTGGTGGATGTCCAGTGGATTGCCAGTGGATTGCTAGTGAATTCACAATTATAGTGGATGTGCCTCTGTAAGGCTATGCTGTGGCTATGATAGTGCCAAAAAAAGTGGTTTTTTCTCATGCCTACTAAAAGTATGGAAACTTTCAGTGTCTATGTGGTTGTGCATGGGAAATTACCAAAAAAGGAAAGTATACAAAAATCATTAATACAATTATTTACAACAGATATATAGAGAAATCAAGTGTATAGCTATTGTGGTTATGAAGATACAGCTGTTTTGATGTGAATTAGATTATGTAATACACCTGTCATTTGGATCATATCTCAACAATGAGTAGGTCAAATCAAACAATTTTTTCTGATTTGAGATCAATGAATATCTGAGAATTTTTTGAGAAAATTTTGATGGTGGCTGCACATTATTTGTATCAAGATTTCTCAATTAGGAAATTTACAAAATAATAGCCAATAAGTGACTGAACTGAAATTTGCAAAAATGATGTGATTTGATACAGTTGTTATTGAGATATAAGAGAAATATTTGAAATTCATATTCTATTACAAATCTAGTGCAAATGTATCATATTTATAAAATAGATTACAAAACCTATAAAAATACACTGCAAATCAACTATAATCCATTCCAAATCCACAAATACACCAGTAATCCACCACAATCCACCACATGTCCACCACAATCCACCACATGTCCACCAGATCCACCAGTAATCCACCAGTAATCCACCACATGTCCACCAGATCCACCAGAAATCCACTAGTAATCTACTAGCAATCCACAATAATTGAGAATCCACTTACCAGTAATCCACCACAAATCCACCACAAGTCCACCACAATCCACCAGGAATCCACCAGATCCACTGGATATATTTGTAGTCTTTTAATTACCACAATGTAGTCTTGTTGAATCCACCAGAAATCCACTAGAATCCACCAGATCCACTGGATTCCAGTGGTTAAGCAAGGTGGAGAGTAAAGAACTCTGTCAACGTGCAATGCATTCTTGGCTACATTTTGACTAAATACTTGAACCACTGATACATTAAGTTGTGCGAGGTCTCCCTCTATCAAGCTATGTTTTGGTTGTTAGAGTTGGTCCAACCGTGAGCTCTGTGCACACATACCTCGGCATACTTTGCGTTGATCCACTGGGGGTCGTAGCAGTGGCGCCAGAACAAACACTTGCGGTCTGTTGCTGGATGATGTTCTCTGCAGTTAGAGCAGCGTGCCAGGTAAGGGCAGGGCTGGTCTGTAGCAGTGGGCGGGATGGGCGGTTTAGCTTTGAGGTTTCCCTTACAAAGTCTGCACACATGACGATGGGATTCCGACTCATGAGGGCTGGAGCAATGGCTGCAGCGCAGCTGGGGTGCTTTGCACCCTCCAATTGTGTGGCCCCAGCACCAGCATCGCTGACAGAGGGGAGCACCAGCATTGGTGGTTGCAGCACGTACATAGCAGCTGCAAGTGCTGAAGAGGAGGGGCTTGTCAATGATGCCCCTGCTTGGGAGTCCCAGATGTTGATGTACACCTTAGTGGTTGTACTCGCGTCAGAATTGCGTACGGTGCGGGGTTCTGCAGCGTACTTGAAGTTTTCAGTGAGGGGGGAAGCTGCGATAGCAGCTTTTACCTCAGCAATGGTAGTTTTGACCTTGTTGACAAGGTTTGAGTAGTATGGAACATCGATGATTTTAACAAATGACGTGGAGGTGGGAAGGCCAACCCAGTACTGCAACCCCATTGGTAGAAGGGGAGCGACTGCGCCGCAGATGATCTCCAAGTCCTTCACTTCAGTGTACCCATAAATAGTACCATCATGGTAGGTTTAATTTGACATTTTAAACCCACCATGGAGGTGTTTCTATACATATTTATGCTGTTTTAACTATTTTATTATGACTATTTCTGTTAATACATAGTTATGTAGGGGGGTTCCAGAAAGTATAAATAGATGCCAGTTATACATAGTTATGCAGATAAATAGTTCTTTGTTTGTTTGGGGTGTCAGGGGTCCTAAAATCAATAACCCAATAGCTCGCCAATGGGTTTATCAATTACAAAAGCCAAAAGTGTGATCTGCTTCTTTTTATCAGGGCTATTATATACTTTGATACCAAACAAATCTATTAATTACAATTTGCTGCATAAATTGCTGCACAGGTTTGCAATAGCTGTACACATATACCAGGTATAATACCAAAGCATTGCTCTATACCCCCACATTATCTACATCTGGACATTATTCCCACATTCTATTTATGCCTACCTGTACTCGTTGTAGTACCTACTTCTCATCTCCTCCTATCCAAACTCCCACTTCCAAACCAACTATCTGACTTATCTGACCCAACCTGACTTCTCCAAATTAGGACTCGGTGATCAGCGAGGGCACAACACAAGACGTTGAAGCCAAAGTCCCACTCCACCTCTATGTCCTTGCCTTCCACCCCAACCCAACCCAACCCAACACTGGCACGAGTCATAACAAATAGACTATATTACAACTTTTTTTTAATGTTATAACTAGTTACACTTTAGAATATAAATATTTACCAATTATATAAAGTATTTATTAGTAGATCATAAATAGTTATCAATCAAACAAAGTATTTATTGACAGATTATAAATAGTTATGTATCAGAAGATGAATAGTTATTGATCAAACAAAGTATTTATTGACAGCTCGTAAATAGTTATGTATCAGAAGATGAATAGTTATCAATCAAACAAAGTATTTATTGACAGATTATAAATAGTTATGTATCGGAAGATGAATAGTTATTGATCAAACAAAGTATTTATTGACAGATCGTAAATAGTTATGTATCAGAAGATGAATAGTTATCAATCAAACAAAGTATTTATTGACAGATCATAAATAGTTATACATCAGAATGTAAATATTTATTGATGGATAATAAATAGTTATAGTTTATGCATACATAGTTTTAAAGATTGTGGAAACTATTTACAAGTTTGTCATGATCTGTTCTGAGCCAATCCAGTCTGGACCCTGCAACACATGTTCCTATTGTTCCCATTATTTATTATTGTTTCTATTATATCATGCAGAATAACAAAAACATCAATTGTTATAACAGCACTAAACGGCAGTTGAATGGCCAAAATCATGGCTGGAACAAATCAGAAACGGTTTAGCACCTCAGTCTGAATATCATACTTGACTTCTCTTCTCTCCTATTTCTGTCTCCCACTTTTGATCCAACTTGTCCAATTCAATCCAACTTTCCCAAATCAGGACTCAATGATCAGTGAGGGCACAATGTTACGATTTTTCCTTTCTGCTTTACGGACTACACATTCCTCTACCACGTGATTCAATCACGTGTACGGCTGCGCTCACCTTTTCTCCTTCTTATTGTACAATAGTGACTCGTCTCGACTCTTTTCTTTTCGTCTCCAGTTATGCTTGACTCATACGGACTCACAGTGACTCGTACCTTCTGTCAAGTATGACTCCATCATTTACTATAAAACACAGTAGAGAATAGGGATGTACCTTAGCTAGTTCTTAACTCGCAAACCTTGCATCTACTCTAACACAGACAATACCTCATCTGAGGCATTCTGTTTATTGAGATAAAGGCCA
>Ga0247741_1000953_pt1 | contig 15919 bp, 12 predicted proteins | sample UWRJL213509R2_FD_180945 | JGI IMG/M metagenome (GOLD analysis project Ga0247741, IMG submission 180945) | Plant litter microbial communities from Arlington Agricultural Research Station in Wisconsin, United States - UWRJ-L213-509R-2 | ecosystem: Environmental > Terrestrial > Plant litter >... | reverse complement strand
TCGCGCATTTTCAACTTGATCGGTATAAACAGAAATTGAAAAACCAGCAGGTAGAATTAATTTTTTTAATTCAGGATAAGGATCAGCTTTTGAAGCAGAGTTTGTTGCTACCAGATTAGTCGCCGCTGGATTTAATAAAAATTCGGCAACTGCAGCAATCTTTTCTTTATCAAGAACACTTTGCCAGGCAGGCATTCCTGCCGCCACCGCACCCTGGTTGATAAACTTCACCAAGTCATCTTTTTCTGGCTTTACTTTTAACCATACTTTGTCGGCTAAATTTACACCAACCCCACCCTCTCGATTTAAACCATGACAAGCGGCGCAGTTTTGCTTATATATAGCTGCGCCATCAATAGCCCCTGCCGCAATGCTTGACATTGCGGCTGCCAACATCAAACACATAATTACACTTCTAAAAATCATATCTTTCACTCATCAAACAATATTAAAAATTAATAGGTTAATTTTATTAATGAAACGGCTTGACGAGGCAATTGCATTTTTAAAGTCGCTTGATGATTTTTTACCTTTATCGTTGTAGGTTTTTGTAATAAAGCTAACTCACTTGATTTTTCCAAGGTTTTAATTTGTTCCGCAGTTGGCTTCTGAGGCGATCCCATCGCTTTCCATGTAGTGTAAGAATTGCTATTTTCAGTATCGATGCGGTAATGATTAAGCTTTACTTCTTTAGCATCAATTCCAGTTATATTTATTTCAACTGGTGAGCCTGCATCCAAAATATCGTCATCGTGATAATTCCATACCAGAACGCTAATAGATTTTTTATCTGCAACTGCCAATGCATTAATATCAGTTTTTACATCGCGTACGCTGGATGCACGGATAGATTGCGCGTTGTAAGCTAGGTCGCCACTTACAGCAACACGATTGCCTTGCATCATGCCCAACATTCTAAATACGTTAAGCACGGGTTTATTTACACCGTTGGTTGCTAAATCGCGGTAGCCTTCAAACCAGGGTTGATCTTCAAATTCGAATGACCAATTCACCGCACCTAATAAATTTACGCCGTACTCTTCCATCAAATCATATTCACGTGCAATCGAAGCTGCTGTGTAACTTGAATAGAGCGTGCCGTTGCGATACGCATTTTCTGGATTGGTTTTCATTCCGCAAGCAGCGCAACCTTCAGGATCTGATTCACCAATAATCACCGGAATATTTTTTAGCTCTGGAAATGAAGCCACAATTGAAAAACCATCGCTAATATTTTTGAAGTGGCGACTCATGCTCATTTGCACACGGCCATTCACAACACGCGGTTCGCCTTTCGCATGAAACGCCAGAAAATCAATTGGTGTTCCAACCGCTCCAGTAACGTAATTTTTTCCGTGCAAACAGTGTTCGATAAAATGTTTAAAAAAATTATTACCGTGTGCTGTATGTGGCCCACCCATACGCGCGCTCGGCAGTGCGCGTTTCACGGCGAAATATGCGTAGTCATACATCTTGAAATACTCTTCTTCAACATTGGGCGCGATTAAATAAAAACCGTCTGGCTCATTCCACAATTCCCAATACCAACTTTCAACTTCAGTTTTACCGTAACGTTCAACCGAATGGTTTACCCATGCGGAAATAAGGTCAGCCCATTTTGTGTAATCTTTAGGAGGATATGCCCAACCGGTCATAATTTCGGGATAAGGCTTGCCTGGCGCCCAGGTGTGTTGATAAGGCTGTGGTTTTGCAGAGAGCGCTGCAGGCATAAAACCAATTTGAGCAAGCGGTTTCATATTGCGTTCAATGTAGGTGTCAAAAATTTTATCGACAATCGTCCAGTCATAGATTGGTTTGCCGTCCTTGTCTTCGGTGTACATATTGGTCGAACCCCATTTCAGGGCTGCCGTACCATCGCCGGTATTCATCAAATTGTGGGCGCGAACGTACACAGGAACAGGGCTGAGTGCCGATATATCGGTAAGCAATTTTTTGCCGTCTTTCATGTAGGTGTAATTGGGTTCGTCGTAACCGAACCAAGCCCAAATGGGCTTGAGAGGCGCTTTTTGTTGGGTGACATCGACATTAATGGCGACTGGCTTTGACGCCGCGGTAGCTGAAGTAACGGTTGTTTCGGCAAGCGAAGCAACCGTTAAGCACAACACAAAAAAGGCAAAAATGATCCGTTTCATTATTTTAAGTCTCGATAGGCATGCAGAAATATGACAGCCCAAAGCCTCAAGCTCGGGTGTCGTGATGAGTAAAAATGAAATGCGTTAAGGTGCTTATTGCGAATTTATTTGTATTACAATAATACCTATTAAGAAACTTTAACATAGACAGAATTTGACTGCCAGCCCTAGCTGGCAATCAAATTTGATTAAAATGGAATCACGCGAGGGTAAATCAGAGACTTAAAACGGCTTCCCATTGCTTGTCTAACCGCTTCGGGGATATGGGGATTTGGGTTTTGAGAGTTTGGGCAAACAGTGAAACACGCAATTCTTCTATCCACCAACGGTACTCAACTAGCGCAGAATTCTGCGTTATTACATGCGCGCCTTCTTTCTCGATAAATTCTTGCAAGCGTTGCCAATAAGGTTGAATTTCTAGCAGAGTCAATTTGTCTTTTTGCGGATTAAGCGACGCTTTTTCCAACCGCAGTTGAATCGCACGCAAATAACGCGGGTATTGGCGCAACCATTCATCTGGCGTTTTATAAACTAGCCCGACATAAAATAATTGCTTTAATTGTTCTTGAATATCGCCTAATGCAAACGCCAAAACCAATGCATTTTTTTGTTGTTTTATGCTTTTTTTAACATCAACTAGCAATTTTAAACTCGACAGTAAATGACTACAAATTTCTTCTGCTACTGCGACTAATTTGTCTTTAATGCTAGCGACGCGTTTTTCAAAGTCAGTTTTATCACGAGGCAATTGCGATTGATCATTTACGCTCAATTGTTTTATCGCCGCGAGAATAATGTCATCAACTACTTGATCGCGCGAACCAATTCCGGCAAATGTCAAAGCAATATCCTGCCCTTTCAGTAATTCCTTTTGCAAATATTTTACGGTTTGATTAAGTTGTAAATAGATTAAACGCGCAAGCCCACGTTGCGTTAATTCCAACGCTTGTTGCGGATTATCCAGGACTTGCAAAGCTACTGAATTATTCTTATCAACAAGCGCAGGATAAGCGCGAATACCAATTCCGTTGCGTTGCAATTGGATTGCCTGCGGTAAAGATTCCAAATCCCATTGTGTAATATTATCACGCTCAATATTAGTCGCTGCGGACTGAATATTTTGCTGCACTTGTGCGCGATATTTTTCACGCAACGGCAATAAATCGCGACCACTCGCAATTACTTTTCCTTTATCGTCCACCACTTTAATGTTGAAGCGATAATAATTATCAACCTGTGTTTCAAGCCATGCGTCAGCACTAACATCAACACCGGTTTGGCGTTTTAATTGCAAACCTAAAGCATCTGTTATTGGTTTATTATCGGGAGACATTGCTGCTAAGGCTTTATCAACGACATCGGGCACGGGCACGAAATGTTTGCGTAAGGATTTCGGTAAACTTTTCACCAAGTTAATACATTTATCGCGCAACATTCCCGGCACCAACCATTCCAAACGTTGCTCCGGTAATTGGTGCAAAACACTCATAGGAACGTGAATACTGACACCGTCATCAGGATGATTTGGCTCAAAATGATAAGTTAATGGAAACACCATTCCGCGCCATTCCAGCTCATTCGGAAATTGCGCGTGCGTAATATCAAGCGCGCCATGGCGCATTAAGGTTTCACGACTGATATATAAAATTTTAGGATTTTCTTGCTCGGCTTTTTTTCGCCAGCTTTCGAACCCGGTTAAATTGATAATCTGCTCTGGAATCACCTCATTGTAAAATTCAAAAATAACTTGCTCATCCGCAAGAATATCGCGGCGACGAGATTTTGCTTCAAGGTCATCTAATTCCTTTAACAAATCTTGTTGATGTGTAAAAAAATCATTTACTGGACCTTTATGCTGAAGATTCTTTCGCTTTGGATGTTGTGCATATTGTCCCTCCAGAAAAACAGCGCGAATAAAAACTTCACGCGCTACTATTGGATCTATATGCGCATAGGGAACAGATTTTTTTTCTATTAACGTCAAACCATACAAGCTAACTTTTTCATACGCCATTACCTGGCCCGTGTGGCTGTTGTAGTGCGGTTCAAAATATTGTCGTTTAACCAAATGCTCTGCAGCAGCAAGCGCCCACTCAGGTTCAATTTTGGCAACCGTGTGTGCAAACAATTTCGACGTTTCAATTAATTCCGCAGCCATAATCCATTTAGGAGTTTTTTTAATTAAAGATGAGCCCGGAAAAATACTGAACTTTCGATTACGTGCACCGAGATATTCACGCTCTTCGTGATTGAAACCTAAATTACCGAGCAAACCACTCAACAGGGCTTTATGTACTGCATCATAACCAGCAGGCACCGTATTGGATTTAAAACCCAATTCTTTTATTGCTAGCGATAACTGATGGTGAATATCTCGCCATTCGCGTAAACGTAAATAATTTAGAAATTCTTTCTTACACAACTTTCGCAATTGGTTTTGCGATAATTCTTGACGCTGCGTTTCAAAATAATCCCAAAGATTTACAAAGCCCGCAAAGTCAGAGAACTCCGCCCAAAAGCGGCGATGGCTTTGATCAGCCGCCTGCTGTTTTTCACTTGGGCGATCACGCGGATCTTGCACCGATAAGGCGCTGGCAATAATTAATAACTCTCGGATACAAGAATGTTCTTGTGCCGCCAACATCATGCGCGCAAGACGGGGATCAAGCGGTAATTTGCTAAGTTGAGTACCAACCGGCGTGAGTTGATTTTTAGTATTAACAGCCTGCAATTCTTCCAGCAATTTATAACCGTCGCTAATTAAGCGATGATCCGGCGCATCGATAAAAGGGAACTTATGAATATCGCCCATGCGCAATTGCAACATTTGCAAAATTACGGCTGCGAGGTTGGTGCGCAGAATTTCTGCATCTGTAAATGCCGGGCGATTATTAAAATCTTCTTCGCTATACAAACGAATACAAATACCTTCCGCAACACGACCACAGCGGCCTTTGCGTTGATTTGCGCTGGCTTGCGAAACGGGTTCAATCGGTAACCGCTGTACTTTTGTGCGATAGGAATAACGCGATATGCGTGCAAAACCGGGATCAATTACATAGCGAATTCCCGGCACCGTAATTGATGTTTCCGCCACGTTAGTTGCCAACACAATTCGGCGCCCAGTGTGAGCTGCAAATACGCGTTGCTGTTCTGCCAAACTTAAACGCGCGTAAAAAGGCACGACCTCCATATGGGCAAATTGCGCTTTGCGTAGAGCTTCTGCCGCTTCGCGAATTTCGCGTTCACCGCTGAGAAAAATTAAAATATCGCCGCCGCGCTTACCGCTTCCGGTTTTTTCATGCAATTCAATTTCGTGAACTGCCTCGAACATTGCGCTGTAAATATCTTGTTCGGTATCTTCACCTTCATCATCTTTTGCTTGAGATTCAAACAATGGGCGATACCAAACATCTACAGGATAGGTTCGACCAGAAACTTCTATGATGGGCGCGTTATTAAAATGCTCAGAAAATTTTTGTAGGTCGATGGTAGCCGACGTAATAATTAATTTTAAATCGGGGCGGCGCGGCAACAGTTGTTTCAAATAGCCGAGCAAAAAATCAATATTTAAGCTGCGTTCGTGAGCTTCATCGATAATTAAAGTATCGTATTTATTTAAGTAAGGATCGTTCTGAATTTCGGCTAATAAAATGCCGTCGGTCATTACTTTAATTAAAGTTTGTTCGCTGGATTGATCACTAAAACGAACTTGATAACCAACTTTTTCGCCAAGCTTGGTTTGTAATTCTTCAGCAATACGATTGGCAACCGTATTTGCTGCGATACGACGCGGTTGAGTGTGGCCAATTAAACCTCGCGTACCACGCCCAAGTGTTAAACAAATTTTAGGAATCTGTGTGGTTTTACCTGAACCTGTTTCACCCGCTAAAACTACAACTTGATTAGCCGCAATAATTTGTGCAATTTCTTCGCGTTTTTCACAAACAGGAAGATCAGGAAATTGAATATTAGTGGGAATAAGTTGTTGACGATTTGCAACGGCAGTTTGCGAGCGTGCAAGTTGCGCTTGCCATTTTTCCAAGGCTGGCTCGTAAGGTTTTTTCGCGCGCGCAAGTTTTTCCAGCTCACTCACACGGCGCAGTAAACGATGATGGTCTTGTGCCATTACGTTTACAATAGCTTGTTTATATTCCAACCAGATATTCGTCATGCAAACCGCCCTTAAATTCAGGTGCGCATAATAACATGAGCGATAAACCGACGCGAAACCAAATCCTGTTACTGTTTTCTGACCTTCAATCGCAAGACCGCATTATTTTGATCAATCACAAAATCAAATCTGCCCAGAATATCCACACCGAGTAAACCATCAAAGCCTTGGGAATTATCCATAGGCAACTGCGTTAAAATATGCTGGTTAAACGCCAAATCGCCGATAGTCATTGTGGTTACCGTAAATAAAAAACTATCGTGCGTACCGCTGGCAGTATTTAAACGAATAGGCTTGGTTGCTTTAAGCAGCGAAGGATATTTTGCAGTGTAGCTTGAGGATAAACCACTGAGTGATGCACCTGTATCCAATAATAATCGCGCGGAATTTCCTTCAATATTTGCATCTACCAAAAACTGATTGCCGAAACGCGTTAGCGCAATAGTTGTTTCGTCCGGTGCATTTTCGCCGTTCAGCTTCGCCAGTATGGCTTCAGCACGTTTTTGCACGGTAGGATCATTTGCGGCCATAAGCGCATGATACTGCGCTTGATAATCGTCATTTAATTGGACCAATAGTGACGCCAATATTAAATGCAGTTCTCCATCATTAGCGCGATATTTTAACAGTTCGTCAAACTGCCCTATTAGCCAGGAATAATCTTCATTAAATAACGCTGGGTTTTCCTTTAATTGCACTAAATAATTTTTGATATCTTTTAGCGCTTTATCTATTTTTTGATCATCTAACTCTAATTTTAAATACCGAAACCAGGCGTCTACTGCTGCTATAGGTTGTGAATGTTTTTTGTAGATAGACGCTAACATAAGCCAAGCGCGCGCAGCATCTTTGTTGTCGCCCATTCGGGTTTCCAATAAACGAATTGCATCGTCATAGCGTGAGCTTGCAATAAATTGATCGACTTGCGCCCATGAAAACTCTTCTGCATCCTTCTCGCGTTGAACACTTTTTTCATCATTTATTAGTGCAGAATTTGGTAACCTAGGCTCGTTCACTGATTGTGTTTGATCGACATTTTTAACAGCATTTTGCGATTGTACTTTTATTTCAGAGGTAGAAACCTCATGATCTCGCACACTTAATGTCATGCGATATTCGCTCAATGCAAATCCCAGCACAAATGCGGTGACAGTAAGCAACAAAATTTTGGCTGTAGACATAATGTTATAAACAAAGAAATAAATGGCAGTTAAGGTTTAATAGTACAACTTATGTACTGTGCAAACATCTGATTAGGTATCGAAACCATAAGTGTTTTGTTCAGCCAAGGTTCTGCCGGGATATTTATAATGCGAATATTTCTGTCAATTCGGAAACTGTGGTTTAGTGATCTTGTCTGAATAATTATTCGTAAATTGTCACCATGTATTCTGTTACGACGCAAGATGCTTGTCCATTAGCACCTATCACATTACCCCGTTATCACATTAGGTGTTATGAATAGAACGATGAATTTCACCTAAGTTCATAGATGTAATACAATTAACAACCTTCAACTTTTCCAATAAGTAAAAGCGAAGGGCCAACTTCCTCGTACAGTGATCTCTTTATGAAAAAATGGTTAGCCGCTTTAACCCTATATCCGCTCAGCGTATACGCCTACGCTGATATTTTCGCCATTTATAGAAACCCAGACGGTACCACCAAATGGCAATGGGTCGCCAATAGTGCGCTCAGCCTGCTAATTATTACCTTGCTCGTAGTAGCCATTTTTTTATTGATTGCGAATAGCCGTGGTCGTCGAGTAAATCGCGAACTAACCGATATTAAAGCGACACTGGAAGATCGTGTAGCTAGGAGAACTGCTTCTTTAATTGAAACTACAGAAGTTTTACAAAGCCGCGAGCAATACATCACCAATATCGTTGAATCTCTTCCCTTGATGCTTATTGGCCTGAATCAGGATATGCGCATCACACAGTGGAACCAAGTTGCTGAAGCGGCAACGGGTCGCTCAGTTGCCAATGTATTGGGCAAAAATTTGTGGGAAGCCTACCCCACCATTACGCTTACACCAGACCAGGTTTCTGAAGTATTCCGCAGCAAAAAAACGGTAACAATTAAACATAGCCAGCGCGACCAATATTATTTTGACATTACTATCTACCCATTAGCGGACAACGACGAAACCGGCGTAGTAATTTTGGTCGACGATATCACCAAACAAATGAAAGCTGAAAACAAGGTATCCGAGCGCGATAAAATGTCTGCCATGGGCGAACTTGCATCGGCGATGGCCTACGATATTAATTTGCCACTGCAATCTATCTTGTCCAGCTTATTAGCATCGCAAGAAAAGCTTGCTGAAAATGATCCCAGTCAAATAAAAAATGAATTACTCAAAACCTTGAAAGAGGCGCGCTTAAGCGGCGAACAAGCGTCCTCAATTATTCAGAATTTGTTAGATTTGGCTAATAGTCACAATGATGAAAAAGCACCGGCCGATATCACGGTGTTAATGGATCAAAGTATCAAAGTCGCCGATAATTTATTTACCGATTTATCGGGCTTAAAATTTAGCGCAATTGATTTGACACGTCATTATCATGAAGGTTTGCCTCAAATTCCTTGTTATCAATCTGAGTTGCAGCAAGTATTTGTGCGTTTGTTGCGCGCTGCATTCCATTCGTTAAATCACAAAGAACAGGAACACCCTGCTATTAATATAGAAATCAGTGAGTTTTACGATTCGCTGTGGATTAAAGTTCAGCATAACGGCAAAGCTTTGAGCCCGCTTGAACAAGAAGATATTTTCCAACCATTTTTCTCTATTTCAGATCGCGAACCCGCGTGCCCGGTTGAGAATAGATTGTCTTATTCCTATTTTATTATTACCGATCATCATGACGGGCAAATGTCAGTAACATCCGACGAAAAATTTGGCACCTGTTTTAATATTCAATTACCAATTTCTTAAAAATTAGAAATAAAATTTCCCAAATAAAAAAGCCGGTGAACTTTAGTTCACCGGCTTTTTTTTGTGTTGAGTAATTATTAAAACTTACTCTAATAAACTACGAAGCATCCACGCAGTTTTTTCGTGCAATTGAATTCGTTGCGTTAGCAAATCTGCAGTTGCTTCGTCGTTTGCTTTTTCAACCACAGGATAAAGCGAACGTGCTGTACGCACCACAGATTCCTGCCCTTCTACTAACAAACGAATCATATCTTTCGCCTGTGGAATTCCATCCTCCTCTTTTATACTGCTAAGCGCGGCAAATTGTTTGTAGGTACCGGGAGCATTAACACCAAGGGAACGAATTCGTTCAGCAACTAAATCCACTGCGAGGGCCAGTTCGGTATATTGGGTTTCAAACATAAGGTGAAGCGTTTGAAACATGGGGCCAGTCACGTTCCAGTGGAAGTTATGAGTTTTTAAATAGAGTGTGTAAGTATCCGCCAATAATTTGGATAAGCCATGAGCTATATCCTGACGATCTTGTTCATCAATGCCAATATTAATGTTCATAATGATTTCTCCTTCCGGGTTATATAAAACGGCTTACCAATAAGGTCAGTCAGAGAATAACGCGTGAAGAAGCGGGAAACCAGTTAATTTTGCTTATGATGCCTATTGCCTAACCACCCTAAACATTTATAAAGCCCATCAAAATCCACCCGCGCTTACGGGCGCAATTGCGATAGTGTGCCTCCGCTATTTGTGGAGGAACTTGCTCAGGGTTAAGATTTTTAAACCCCAACGCGAGATAGAAATTTTGCAGATGAGGCAATGCAAAGCAGTAACAATTGACAGGATTTTGTACAGAACTTAATTCAATAATTATTTTTTCCAACAGATGAGTTGCTACTTTTTGATTGCGTTTCTCAGGAGCAACGCAAAGATTACGTAACAATAAATGACCTGAGGCTTGTGGCAACAAACGCGCTGCCGCAATTATTTTTCCGCAAAAACTCAGGCTATACACGCAATCTAAACGCCCACATTTTACCTGATAATTACAATCTGAATAAAAGCGATTCACGAGCGGTAATCGCAATTCTTCTACACGTTCGAAATCAGTATTTTGTAACTCAATAACAGCAGGTTCAGCCAGCATTATTTTTCATCAGTGTGATTAGGATCATCCAGACTATCCAATGGAAATAAATTATCCATATCATCGTCGTCATTGTTCATGGGAATGTGTGCGGGGTCTTCATCCGACAAATCAATTTCAGTTTTTTCCGGCGCTTTTTTTACTTCTTCTTTTACAGGTGTAGGAGTTGGATTTGCCTTAACGGTAGATAAAGTTTTCTCAAACTCTGCCAGCTCATCTTTAGCTTTGCCCCCCATAATCATTCTGTAAGCAAAAAAACCTGCTACCAATAGCAGCAAATTGCCAATGCCAATACTAATGTAAAGCAATAAATTATTGTCATCTTTTGGTTTTTCTTCTTCAGCTTTTGGCTCCTCTTTTGCTGCTTCAGATGACGCCGCATGTTCTGACTTGGCTATGGCATAAGTAAATTTATCTGCATGTAAAGTTTCATCGACTTTGTCACCATTCAATTGCTCGCCTACCGCATGAATATCAACTGTGTATTCACCCTCTTGTGCTGGAGCGAACGAAAACTCCCAATGATTGCCATCGACCAGGTTAAGATTTTTTTCAACATTATTATTTTGAGTATTTTTAATGCTGACACTAACCTGCATTTTTTTTACATCAATAGCTTTTTCGTCGGTTGAAATTTTGTAGCTGTATGTCAGCTTTCCATCGTCAGCTTTGGCGTTATTTTTTTCCAACACCATAAGACTGTCGCGCACGCTTAAGCTGTGTTTGAATTCGCGCTTAAAGGTTTTTCCGTCTACAAAAATATGGATCTCGTAATCACCCGTGCTTTTAAAGTTGTTTAGCGTTTGGTGGAAAAATCCATCCGCTGGTGGCGTAGTTGTAGTGAAAGAATTGTCAAAATTTTCTTCAGTTTTATCTTTCGCAACTATGGCATTAGTTTCGATTAAACCGAGAAAATCTTTATTGCTAACCGTTTTGCCGCTCTCTTGAAATGAATAATTCACCGCCAACGAATCATCGCTGTGGATATTATTTTTTAGCGGCTCGACAACTAACTGCAAATCACTTACAACTGTAATACGACTCTGCGGCGCTATATCCGTTTTTATTTTCCACTGCCCTGCTTTTGGTGAGTCTGCAGTAATCAAATCATAGGTATCAGTGCGATACCAATTTATGCCTTCAGCGGGATTGGTTCCAGAATATTCTTTACCTTCGGGAGAGATAATAACTGTTTTATCTTCGCCGGGTTTTCTGAAAATTAATGCCGTAAACTCTTTAATGCTGGCATCCACTAAAAAGCCATTGCTATCTAAGGGCACTCGTTCAGCGGGTACTGCTTGATCAAATATTTTTAAGAACACACTCATTAATTGGTCGGCGGAAATAGCTGTGGTAAATACGCCGTCAGTAGCTACTGATAATTTTTTTAGCAAATCTGTATCAGCATCGGGCGAGAGTGCAATTGTGTGGATGATATAACCCGCCGCTTTTAAACTGGGCAAAATGTCCGTGAGAATGCGTTGACGCTCTTTATTGTTGCCGACCGCGTCCTGACCAATATCCACTACGCCATCCGTTAATAAAATGATATGTGTTTTAAAATCTGGGCTTAAGGATTTTTTATCGAAACTAACTTCTTCCAAGGCTTTGCCAATGTTAGTAAACATGGCGACCGAATTAATTTTGTTGGCCGCGGGCGCAGCTTGTTTACGCCAGTTTGCGTCGACAGGCTTAAAGGGAACCAGCATATTAACGTCATTACCAAATGTCCAAAGACCGGCGCGACTTTTATCGGGTAAGAGACGAACAATTAAATCCACTGCTGGTTTGCGTAAATTTTGTGGATCAGTTTTTTTCATACTGCCGGAAACATCAATCAGTACACGAACATCTGAAGGTAAAATTTTAGCAACTTTAGTTTCGGTCGCGAGTTTTGGTTCTTCTTTTAATGCAGAACTTTTTGTAGATGACGACTCTGCAGCCAGCGGCGCTGAAGCAGCTGTTGAAGTTTCTACCGAAGAAATAGTTTTTGCCGCATCGTGAGATTGCGCTTGTGCAAACGACGCAAGTGCGAGGAATGCAGGCAACAAGACAACAATGAATATTCGATTTCGCATATAGGGGCCTTTAGGCAGGCAGAGGGAGAAAAACGTTATTTTGTTAGAATATCTCCCTTCATTTATAGCACTTAAATGGCAATTTTCCATTTACTGACGGCCTAAATAGAAAAAGCCAGCTTTTGCTGGCTTTTTTTCTTTTAGATCACAGCAATGCGATATTTAATCCCTCAATGCACGCATAGGCACTTCGCCTTTGAGTAACTCTTCGCGTGCTTGATATTCATCGTTACTCAAACCGCGCGTTGAACTTTTAATGGGGTTTTCATGACGGCGACCATCATGATGTTCCAGACGACGCGATTGTCTTTTAACTCGTGGCGCTGGTTCTTTGTAAGTTACCTTTTCTGCTTGATGCTTGCGTGTTAGAAGAACAAACACTGCCACCAAAATAATCGCAATCAACCAAATTCCAATGATTAATTTTATCAAAGGTACTATAGCTTTTGGGCCTTGCGACATACCTTCAAATACAAGCGAATAAATCGCGGGCGCCATTGTCATTGTTTGCGCATCTATAGCGTAGGGCGTAAATAAAATTGCTATGACTGTGACGACAGCAGCGTAGCGAACAAAACGCCACGCCCATAAAAAAAGCCACCATGCAGCTATTGTGCAACCGAGGCTACCAGCAAAATAAATGATCCAGGCGTATTGAATACTGGTTAATTGGCTCATGTTTTTTTCCTACACCCAACGCGCGATTTATACCCAACGCACAACGTAATCTTCAAGATCATTTATATCCACGGAGTTTTCATGCACAACTTGACCTGCCACTGACATACCCGCTTTGTGCACTGAATCAGGGTCGCCGGATACCAGCGGATGCCAATCAAATAAGGGAATGCCTTCAGCAATTAAACGATAAGCGCAAGTTTCTGGCAACCAATAAGTATCTTTCACGGTTGCAGGCGTTAAGGTCACACAATCTGGAATATGCTTTTGGCGCTCTTCATACACCTGGCATTTACAAGTATCGTGATCGAGAAATCGGCATGCGACTTTAGTATAAAAAACATCGCCAGTGTCCTCATCTTCCAATTTGTGGAGACAACATTTTCCACAGCCATCGCAGAGTGATTCAAACTCTGAAGATGACATCTCATGTAACTTTTTGGCAATCCAAAACACTTGTACTGGCATTTAACTAACCTGCGCCCTCTTTGAAAAAACTGTTACTGCGATTAACCCGAAAGCTTGGAATTATGCGCACGCATGGATTGCATTTCAGGATCTTGTTCAGCGCGCGGTGGCAATTGCAAATAGTAGCCCTGCGAATCCAAACTCTCGGCGACTTTCTCGACACTAACACGTGCTAGTTTTTTTTCGGGCGTAAGCAACAACACCATTGCCGGTTGCGGAACGCCGAAAAGTTTTAACAGCTCTTCTGGAACTTTCGTTAAACCTTCTTCTTTTTTAACGTAGAGGTACATACCCTCTTCTTTGGGACTGCGATAAATCTGGCAAATAATTTTCATGCGTAAACTCGTAAAATTAAAGTGGTTCTACATCATCCAGAACAGGATTTTCAGTTACGACCAATAATCCTTTTCCTATCACCTCAAAACGCCACCCCAATAAGCGTTCAGATAAAGTATAGACGCCACCTTTCATTCCAGAGCGAACAATAGCTTCATATTCTTTTTTGCGAATCAATAACTCCGGCGGCAGCTTCAAAACTTCCGCCGTATCGCGAACATATTTTTTCAGCGCTTTTAGCAAAGGAGCATCTCTCGGCGCGAGCGGTGCATCCAGCCGTGCAGGGAAATTTGCCGCATCGGTGGATGCTGACTTGCGAATAATCTCAATCAGAGTTTCTGTATCTGTGCGCAAGGTGCGCGATGGAATATCTTCAATGCGTTGCAGATGCGCCGCATCCTGTGGCTTTTTGCGCGCCATTTCGAACAGCGAACTTTCTTTAATCAAACGATTACGCGGAATATCGCGCGCGCGGGATTCAACTTCACGCCAAATACACAGATCGCGCAAAATGGCTAATTCTACTGGTCGCAATTTCCAGGCGAATCCTACTTTTTGATATGCCTCTTCATAATGCTCTGACTTGCGCGCGTTAATCACTAAATCCGCACAATCACTTTTTACCCACGCCAAACGCTCGCTGGTTTTTAAAATCTGCAGTAATTTTCCATACACAATTAACATGTGCGCAACATCTAACGCCGCATATTTTATTTGCGACGCACTGAGCGGTCTTTGCAACCAATCGGAACGAGTTTCGTCTTTAGGAACTTCAATATTTAAAACCGCTTTAACGAGACCGGCGTAGCCCAGCGAAAATCCAAAGCCAGCAAAAGCTGCGGCGATTTGCGTATCGAAAATGGGCGAAGGAACAACATCAAGCAGACGCTCGAAAACTTCAATATCTTCTGAACAGGAATGTAAAACTTTTACAACATTTTCATCGAGCATTAATTTGCGCAACGATGAAAAATCGGTGATGGCTAGCGGATCAATTAAATAGCTAATTTTTCCATCGCCAATTTGAATTAAACCGGCGATGGGATAAAAAGTATCTGTCCGCATAAATTCGGTATCAACTGCAATAGCTGCTTGTTGATGCAAACGTTCGCAGAGCGCCGCAAGCTCATGGTCTTGCGCAATCCAAACCGGTTCAGTGGAAATAATCATATTAGAAGTTTCTGCGACTGGAAAATGCGTGAGCCAAGGTTCCGCCGTCAATAAACTCAAGCTCGCCACCTAAAGGCACACCGTGAGCAATACGCGACACAACAACGTTTTGATGTTTCGCGCGCTCGCTAATGTAATAAGCTGTTGCTTCGCCTTCTACGGTAGGATTGGTTGCGAGAATAATTTCTTTAATGGGTGTTGCATCGCTCGCTTCTTGCTGCAGCAAATTAATTAGCTGATCCACACCTATATCTTCAGGGCCGATGCCATCGATGGGTGACAAATGGCCAAGCAATACAAAATATTTTCCCTGATAGGTGCCGGATTGTTCTATCGCTAAAACGTCTGCGGGAGTTTCAACTACGCAGATAATACTGTTGTCGCGGCGACTATTATTGCAAATGCCACACAGCGGTTGCTCGGTGAGCGTACGGCAACGTTTGCATCGGCCCACGCCCTCCACTGCTTTATGTAAACTTTGTGCTAAACGTTCAGCACCTTCACGGTCGCGCTCCAATAAGTGCAACGCCATACGCTGGGCGGATTTGGGGCCCACGCCGGGCAAGCAGCGCAGTGAAGACATGAGTTCGTCGATTAAAGGGCTGAACATTAAAGTGTGTTATCTCGATTAATAAGTGCGTTTATTGTTTTAAATTTTTTGCATCAAAACGGCATTTTGAAATCGGCAGGCAAACCCATGCCCGATGTCATCTTCGCCATGTGATCACGATTTTGCGTTTCTACTTTTCTAACGGCATCGTTGACGGCTGCGGCTAATAAATC
>Ga0247741_1000950_pt1 | contig 15923 bp, 15 predicted proteins | sample UWRJL213509R2_FD_180945 | JGI IMG/M metagenome (GOLD analysis project Ga0247741, IMG submission 180945) | Plant litter microbial communities from Arlington Agricultural Research Station in Wisconsin, United States - UWRJ-L213-509R-2 | ecosystem: Environmental > Terrestrial > Plant litter >... | reverse complement strand
GTCGTGCGATGGCCCCTGAGGCGGTAGGCTGTATAGCACCGGCTTAGCCGGATCATGGCCTGATGCACGTGGGTTAATTTTTTATTTTCTCTTATCTACAACGTTGTTGCTGACAAGGTCGATTTTCTCCCCAACTTTCCAGCATTCACGATGCCTGTTTTTGCTCTATAGGCTTGGGTACCGAAAGACCCTTGCCATACGCCTTTTTCTCAGCCACATAGAAGACCATAGAAACTAGAACGACCTTTGGGGCCGAACAATCACATAGAAGATACCCAAACGTAGAAGGATCTCGACACGATATTATATTGGGACGGCTCATATTTTTTGGGCGTTTTTGGAACCATATAGGATGGTTTCTCCTCATAGCACGCTACGCATGAAGCAACCTGCTCGTCTGGTAGCTCCAATCGCACCAACCCAATCACTTCCCCCCCTTGGACGATTGTCGACGCATTCTACCCTCCGTGTTAGACAGAATCTCCAGAGTCTGCGCAGACTATACTTCCAGGCCTCCATCTCGATCCCTTCGCATGCTGCACTATCCATTTGCAAACGAAGCGTCCGACATACCGTTCAGGACGACATGATTCCTGATTCCGGCTATGCTTCTGCAGAGGATGATAAAGATGAAGACGGCGAATCTTTCTCAGATGGAGACAGTGACAGGGAAACAGAGGTGGATTTACTTCGCGCAGACCCCATTGAACGCACTTTTGCAATCAAATGGGTAACCGGGTTCGTTGCGCGCTCCGACTTATGGATCAGCGCTGGGGCAACCGAAACCGAGTGCGACGAACGGGCCGAAATCTTGGAAGATGCGGTTAGCCTGCTTTCAGCGTTCACAGGGAATGGACAGGAGGAAGACGTGTCCTTGACTAGGACGTTCACCTTCCCTCTCGGTGTCGTACCTAGCAGCAGCATCCAACCCAAGAGCGCAATCCATGTCGAGCTCAACGATGCGCCGCTGTCCAACGACGATCATACCTCTGTTGGGTTGCAGAGCTGGGGAAGCTGTATTCTCTTTGCTGAGCGTATCTCGCTTGATCCCTCGGCTTTCTCCCTTTCATTGGATCCTCCAACCAAGAAGCTACGCATTCTTGAGCTTGGTGCCGGCACAGGCATGCTCAGTATTGTCGCCGCCAAGATTCTCCAGGCGTATTCGATACACAGTGAAATTATCGCGACCGACTACCACCCCCACGTGCTGGAGAACCTATCTAAGAATGTCAGAACTAACTTCCCATTCTCGCCACCGATTTCCGTCGAAACGCTCGACTGGGAGCACCCCGTGTACGATACAGCCCCTTTTGATGAACCGTTCGATGTCATCCTCGCGGCGGACGTAATCTACCACCCGTCGCATGCAGAGTGGATCAAACGTGTCGTTGAGCGCCTCCTTGTTCCAGGCGGCGTGTTCTGGCTATTTATCCCTGTTCGTACGACAGGGAGGCACGAAGGCATGGCTGAGACTGTCGATGCGCTATTTTCTAATTCAGGACCTTTCCACTCCCAGGAGGCGGAGAGGCTAGAAATCCTTCACCATGAGGAAGTTGGGAGGCAAGGCGGAGTGGGTAGGGCAGACGAAGGCGCTTACCGGTTATTCAAGATAGGCTAAATGTGTACAAGTGCTAGATTTCGGAGCAGTAAATATACCGAATCAACGCGCAATATATGTCATGAGGGCCGTAAGCCCGGCGTTTTGTGTAAACGTTAGAATCCCACAGCGCCCATATACACCTCAGGCTTGCCTAATAACGTAGCAAGGGACTACCGCCAAGAGGAGCCGGTCAAGATCTGCCCAAGTGTAAGTGTGGTCAATGAGGTGAGAAAGCATTCCAATGCACGATTCGATACACTATGGTCGAAGCTTCGTGAACTTAAGGATGGGGAGCTTTATGACAGGTTCAGAAATTGGCGGAAGTATACCTTAGGATCGTACCCAAAGTCAATTAGATGGGAAATCGACTTCAAATTTCAAAAAATTCGATTGGTTATTTGTTTGCATCCACGGTCTCCCTGGATAGTGGATGACTTCCCGTAGCTTTTGGAGACGTAGATTATTTTCTAAACATCCCTGACGCGGTGCCAGCATCGGAGACTCAACCACCCGATGGGTGGGGCAGAACCCAAATTTGGGGGACCTAGGGGCGGGATGCATCGGCAGACAACCGGCACCCGCCAACAACGTTTAGAAACGCGGTTTAATCTGGTCGAGGGGGGGGTGGGGGTACCCTCGTCTAGATTAAATTTTTACGAGCGCAAACGAACCTGAATTGTTTTCCGGGGGCTCCAGAAACTGCTGACTAAGTGATGGCAACTGCCTGAAATGGGTCATTTCGATGGGTTTAGAAATAATCTGCGTTTCTAAATGCTGCGGGAAGTCATCCAGTAGTGGAGCAGAAAGCCATCCAAATTTAGTACGGCGATCACTAATGATCAGCAGCCGTTCTAAAATTATCACCCATCAGCGCTCAGCGCTCATGCTGCAAAAATTGGCGCCGGACTCCTGACTGACCTACGTCGCGAGGTTTTCAACATATTTCTTCCTCTTTGTTGAACCTGCAGGATCTATGAAACGTTTACTAAAGTAAAAAGATCCTGCAGGGTTCTGAGGTTCTGAGAATCGAATTGTCAAGAAAGTATATAAACCCTTCGTCGAACAGACAATGAACCCCAGTGAGCTGGACTCATCCCACATATTCATCTTCATTCCTTGCCTTGTGCCCCGGTGGCTCTAGAAAAAAATCACTTGCAAGCACATTATCTCTCCTCACCGCCATGTTCCGTTCAATCTCGATATACCTCACTGGCTTGCTACTGTTGATTGGTACAGTGTCTGCTGTGCCTGTTCAAAACGGTGGTTCTGTGGCTGGCACCCTCGTTGCTCGTGGAGGTGGAAATTTTGGGGTGAGCACATTGTGTAAAATCTTCAAACATTCTTATGCTGACTGTTAGCTATGTGGCTCACAGGTCGTGGCATCCCACCATGCGCACCATGCCGTATCCCACAAAGCACATGCACCGCCAGAGCCAGAAGTGGACGCCCGGGATGTGATCGGCGACGAAGATTCTGAAATCCTCCAGCGCAGTGAGTATCGGTTATCGTCTTGTGCAGAAACGCAGCTGTCTAACCTAGATCCATTAGATGTATGGCACCAAGCCTCTGCAGCACACGCCAGGGCATCCCATGTGCATGCTGCCGCATCAAGAGCCCATAGCGCCGCCTCCTCCGCCTGGCGAGCAGTGGGATCACACAACCGTGCTGGTGCCCATGCGGCGGCAGCTACTGAACACCACCACATCGCTGCTGATCATGGCGCATCAGCGACTTTTTACCACCAACAAGGGAATCTCCAACACCCCGCAGTCAGCGCCAACCATGCTGCTCTCTCAATGCACGATGCCCACGAATCAGAGCAGATGGGTGGTCATTCGCATAACGCTGCAGTCGCATCGTATAATGATGCACAACATAGGGCTGCTCGTAGGCATTGAGTGATTGTAATTGTGATGCTAGTGGACCGACGAATAAAACGAATAATGGAATAATTATGGTGATGAAGTACCGCTGAAAGACAAAGTTCTGGTATTTAATCTGCTTTGCAAATAAGAATGGATCATTCAATGGCAATGGTATCAGACATGTGTAAAAGCATTGCTCTGGGGGACGGTTGTGAAACTGCCCCCCTTCTTCCAAAATCCAACAAATTTTCCATGTAGAATGGTATCTTGGACTTCCTTCTTTTTCACGCAATAAATGCGCCTTGTGCATCTAGGGAGATCTAGGGTAGTTTGGTGTACTCGTGGGAACATGATGACGGCTGGATGAATAAACTCATGCACAAACTCTCCTCTCTCGGCTGGCACTCAGCAGCCATGTAGATCCGCGCGTAAAGAAGAACAGCCGGCCAACCGCCAGACAAGAAATATCCGCCGTCACGAAGTGCAGAGGTTCGAAATCCCGTTCTGGCGTCTGCCTTTGGGAGACTAGGCCAACCGCCAAGCTCCTTCACTGTTCTGCCAGATTCCCAAATGGTATTGACATGCAGTTACAAGCCGGAATTTGCGGACATCCGATCTGTCACGAATGTAAGTACGCCAATTATAGCTGGGAAATACTTGAAGACCTTAAATAGGCCGTTCTCTCCAATGGCTAGAATTGTCAAGAAATAGGTTATGTCCTCACCTATGTTACATGACGACTCCGAACGGAAGCCGGGCTTCCAAGTTCAAGTACGTGGATCCTAACAGCCCTGTCGATTGGACCTCGTAGCTCTAACTTGGGATTCCTAACACCAGGTAGGGGCCAGCTCGCCTCACCTTGCGAGCAACACGGTATGTACCATGAGTTTTGTGCATTGTGGTTAGAACATCATACCGTACTACTCTAGGAGCTACGTGACAGCAGTGAATATGCAGGGAGTGCTCAAGATCAGCTACCGCAGGCCAATAAGATGGTGAATCCTCCTCGTTCTACATCATTCCTCCAGCAAACTAACTTGTGTCTCGGAGACAAAGTCAATCGCCGTACTCGAACGAGACCAGTTGAATGATCCTGAAGAAACTATCTCATCACAGGACGGAGAATTCCCAATCCCCCAGGTGTCCGATGGCCTGTTGTCGATTAAATATCGCACGACTGCTCTTTTATCCCATTATGCGCAACAAAGGCAGCAGCATGATGTTGATGAGGGTATATCGTTATTGCGGGAGGCTCTCGATTTGTGTCCTCAGCCACATCCCGAGCACGCTTCGTGCCTCGAGAATCTAGCAGACACCCTGTGGATCCGATTCGAACATGTTGGCGAACAGTCTGACCTTGACGAAGTCATCCAACTCATAAGCCAGATACTCGGTCTCCTTCCTCTTTCCCATCCAGAGTATTCTTCGATTCTGAACAAACTGGGGTTAGCCCTCAAGGCTCGTTTTCGGAAGTACGGCCAGCTCCCTGACTTGGACAATGCAGTCACAACACTTCGGAAAGCTCTTCAACGTCGCCTTCCGTCTCATCCAGATTACTCTTTATCTCTCAACAGCCTCGCCAATGTACTTTTGGTCCAATTCGAACATAACCATCAAGACAGCGCTCTTGACGAAGCCATTGATCTCTACAGGCAAGCCCTCGATCTTCGTCCCCCTTCACATCGCCCCCGCTTCGACCGCTTCTTGTCTCTGAACAATCTTGCAAACGCCATGTGGACGCGCTTTTCTCATTCTGGTGGTCGGCGTAATCTTGACCAATCAACCCAACTTTTCCGACAAGCCCTCGATCTACTTCCACCTACCCATCCAGACTACCATTTATCTCTCAACAAACTTGCAACTGCTCTGAATGCGAAATTTCGGGAATCAGGCAAGCGTCGTCATATCGATGAAGCTATCCTATTATTAAGGAAGGCCCTAAATCCATCTCACCTGGGTTACATCCATTGCCTTGAAAATCTTTTGGACGCACTGTGGGACCGAAATCAGGATGGGGAGCAACGGGACCTCGAGGAAATCATACGATCCAGCCGAGGGGTTATTAAGGCTTTACCTCCAACTGACCCAAATTGTATTTCGTTTTCTAGAAGACTTGGATTCGCCCTCATGGCTCGTTCACGAATACGGGCTCAACCTGATGACCTGAATAAGGCCATCCTGTCGTTCAGGAGGGCGGTCGATCTCCTCCCTCCACTCTATCCTAACCGCTCCACCGTCCTCGGGGACCTTGGGACTGCGCTACGTAGCCGATTTAACAAGGGAGAGTCCCTAGACGATATCAACGAAGCTATCTTATTTCATAAAGAAGCTTTTGATAGCTGTCCTCCATCTCATCCAAACTACCGCTCGTTCCTCGCACAGGTCGTAATGTCTATGAAAGTAAGGCTCAGGAAAGGGCCTCAGGAGAATGATCTCCGCGAACTTTTACCCCTGCTTCGTAAAGCTGTGGACCTTTGTCCTCAATCCGACCCAAATCGATCCGTGCTCCTCGAAGATCTTGCAAGAGGTTTGATGACCGAATATATGCGGGATTGCCAGATCTACGATCATGACCTCGATGAAGCATGTGTACTTCTCAAAGAGGCGTTCCGGCTTGATATGAACTTCCCTGATAGGTTGATTGACCGCCGGCCTTTTGAAGACCTCGCAGATATGCTGACTAACCGCTTTGATCAGACGCACCGAGGGAGCGACATCAAGGATTCAGTCTTGATACACAGGCATATCCTTCAGCTCCTTCCCCCATCCGACCCTAGTTACTCTTCATCCCTCAATAACCTCGCTGTTTCATTGGAGTCCCGCTTCAATCATGGAAATGTCCTCGATGATCTTCATGAATCTATTAGGTTACACCGACAGGCTCTCCAGCTCCGCCCTCAGTCTCATCCTGAACGCACCCAGTCTCTCGAAAATCTCTCCAAGGTGCTAATCGCCAGGTATGAGGAGGACGGTCAGCATGCAGACGATCTAGACGAAGCAGTAGCTCTGCTCAACCAGGCATTTGAACTCGAACGTGAACTTGGCCCTTCCGATGGAAAACTAGATCATGAATTCTTCAGCGACCTCGCAGATCTCCTGATGGACCTATACGATCAAAGAGGCTACCAGAGCGATATCGACAACGCGGTCGTAATGGACAGGCAAGCCCTTGATCTTTGTTCTCTGGACGATCCATTATATCCCGACTTTCTCAATGACCTCGCAGAGACATTGGAAGCCCGCTTCAGACATGGCAACATGTTGAATGATCTCCATGAATCCACCAAGCTACATAGAGAGGCTCTTAGCCTACGTCCTCGGCCCCATCCCGATCGTGACGAATCCCTCGAAAATTTAGCGAATAACTTGGTTGCCGAATACAGATCTGACGATGGGCAGCAGCTTCATATCGACGAGGCCATCACACTTCTTAGAGAGGCCCATGAAACTCATCTTCCAATCGTTGGTCATCGCTTGTCAGTGATGAGTAGCCTTGCAGATGCTCTTCTCACTCAATTCAAGTCGCAAGATCCTGCGGGCAACCAAGAGATTCTCGAAGAATGCATTTCGTTGTACAGGGAGGCTTCGATACTCGCTTCTACCGACCCACCGTCTCCCTATCCTACATTCCAATTCGAAGGTCTGGCTGAGGCGCTTCATTCCCGGTTCATCCGAAACGCAAACCATGGTGATATTGAGGAAGCCATAATGCTGCTCAAGCAGGTATTAAACAGTCCAAACCCAAACCCACGTCGTCCATCTGTTCTCTTACAATTAGGCGAGGCATATACGGCATACACCGAAAAACTCGATGGTCTGGGCAACATAGAGGAGGCAATGTCCCTATTCAGAGAGGCGACTCAACTTTCTCTTCAATCAGCTGAAGATTCTTTCAATGCTGCCTCAACCTGGGTACAATATGCCGAAAGACATCAACATCCGTCCACCATTGACGCATATGATGCTCTACTATCCGCGGTACCTCGGTTAGCTGCTGTCAGCCTCAACGCTAAACTACGTCGCAATAGCCTTCGAGCGGGTACTGACGGAATAGCAAGGAGGGCAGCGAGATGGGCAATACGGGCAGGTCACTTGGATAGAGCAGTGGAATACCTGGAGGCTGGACGAGGTGTCTTCTGGTCGCAATTTACACATCTCCGGTCACCATTCGACGACTTAAGGAGTGTTGACTTTGAGCTGGCGAATACTCTCGCTAGTGTCGCATCCGATTTGGAATCTGCTTCGCATCGCGCAACCCCATCCACGAAGGCAGATAATCGGCAGAAGATTAGGTTGCAACATGAGACATCGCGCATTAATCGGCTTGCTGAAAAATGGTCAAAACTACTCGATGAAGCTCGTTTGAAGCCAGGATTCGGAGATTTTCTAAAACCACCTAGGTCATCGATACTAATGAAGGCAGCACAAGGGAATCCAATCGTACTTCTTGTTTCTAACGACGATAGCAGTGATTGCCTTATCATGACGTCGACAAAGGTTGATCATGTCCCTTTACCAACTTTATCCGCCAGCGTTTTAGGAGAACTGGTTCGGCTTGTATCTTCTGCCTCGTCAGGAGCTGATGTTTCACGGTCTTCTGCCGAGGAGAACGTTACAGATATCATATTCGACGACTCGAGTCCCATGGATTTGGAGGTGCGAGGATTTAAGCGCCGACAACCTTTCTCGCGGAAGCGGTCATCGGATGACATTTTCAGATCTGTTTTGGTAACTCTATGGGAGGAGGTTGTGAAACCTGTGATTGATTTTCTTCATATACAGGTTTTTCCTTCTAATCAGATATTCTAATTCAATCTGAATTTTCACAGAAATCCCAACTTGAAGATGTGTTACCAATTTTACATTGGTGCCCAACCGGCCTGTTTTCTTCCTTACCTATCCACGCCGCAGGCTCCTATAACTCCAGACAACAACCCTTTGAGTGCGCCAACGATTACTTTGTCTCGTCATATACCCCAACAATTGGAGCACTGCTTACTCCAGATCCTCCATCGACTTCCCAACATTCCCAGATGTTGGTCGTTGTGGACTTCGAAACACTTCAGTCAACCAAAGAAGAGTTGACTATGATTCAGCAACATGTATCGAAAGATATTCTTACAGTCCTGGGGACACCTGATGCGCCAGCAACTGTCGAAGGAGTTGCTGGTCGGCTGAAAGAAATGTCTATTGTGCACTTCGCATGTCACGGGACGAACCGTCCAAACTCGTTGAGGAGCGGGTTGAGAGTTGCACCTCCATCTGGAGAGTTGTATATATCCAGAATTATGAGAGAGAACATCCCTCGTGGATCCCTTGCTTATCTTAGTGCTTGCGAGACGGCCGTGGGTGACGCGACCCTCCCGGACGAGGCGATCAGCTTAGGTGCCAGTCTCATATTTTGCGGATTTCGACATGTAGTTGCGACAATGTGGTGAGTCTATAATATTCTTTATGTTTAAGTCGTTTGCTGATTCTAGCCTGCCTATTTTCAGGAAAATGTGTGATCTGGATGGACCCAGCGTCGCCGACGTTGTTTACAAGGAACTCTTCCGAGGTTCTGATGGGAGAACAAATCAGCAGCCTGACTGCACGAAATCCGCAAGAGCGCTTCATATGGCAGTCCAACAGTTGCGATCTGACGGTGTTCCCTTCCACCGTTGGGTGCTATTCATCCACATGGGCAAGTGAGGATCTTATCTCTACTTATTTTCTAAAAATATACCTGCTTGCCGTTCAAGTTTCCTTGATGATTAGCTTGGCGTGTTTGTTAGGAATATTTTACTCAATTATATGGTTTTCCAAAGGCTCTTGGGTTCTTGAGAGACGAAGTTGAGCTGAAATCGTCCATGACATATGCAATCGAATCCATGTGCGTGTGTCCTTTTTTTTTTGTCGCAGAGGATAAGGGTGCAGTTACATGGTATCCAGATCTCTACAGTGAGGCATAAGGTTCGCATTTCCAGTAAGAGTCATAACAGGCCTATGCCAATTGACATTAGCTGCATCATAGACAAGAGATCAACGCCAATAAGAACACCATGAGGTAATGTGATCAATGGAGAAGACAGTCACGAAAATTACATACGAACAAAGAAATTAGATGGCCATGGGCCAGAAAGTAGAAGATAGAAACTCTATGTTGTTCGGTATCAAAGAAGGTAGGTATGTTGGCGAGTAAGTCATGGAAAAGGGTGAACTAGAAACGATTCCTCGTGAATACGTAAAATGTAATTTTGGTATGAAAGCAGTCGTTGCATGAGTAAGACATTAGAGGTGCAGAATGGAAAGAAATAGAGCCGACGAAATGAGTAATAAACAACATGACAGCGATGCATGATGAGCGATGAAGTGAAATGAATGAGCAGTCCAGCATCTATCTATGAGACGTAACGGTCATGAAGAAATACGTTCGAAGAGCGGCAAAACAGGTGGTAGATGATAGTGATGGAAATGCAATGCATGGAGACAAGGTATCACGATGATGATGATGATAAGATGAAAAGCGAATTGAGAAGAGAAAGAGATGAAAGTGAGAAATAAAAACAGACAATGGGGCAATGCTCCTACACCACCAAAGAGGATCCTTTCTAAAAACCACCAACCACCTGCTGCAAGAGCAGATAGCTAATCGCATCGCACAAGTTGTTCACCTTCTCCACCGTGGCCGAGAACTGGACCTTGCCAGCGAGCGCCATCAGAGGTCGTCTGTGGGCTTCTAGCTGCTTCACCAAATCGCACAGCGACATGGGAGGTAAGGACGCAGTGGCTGGTGGGGCGAATGCATTGTAGACGGTGCTCGTAGTGGAGGTGTTGGGGGCGGATGATTTCGTACCCGCATCCGACCCGAAAGGCGTACTCAACACGCCTCCCAGACCTGAATCACCCATCTTCCTCAACAGCTCCAGTATCACAAGATACGTCTCGGAATGCGAAATCCAGTCCCGGACATTGTTGTTGCTCAGGAACGCATGGACGACCTCGAGGAGGTAAGAGTTGCTGAATAAATGCGTGAGGAGGCCTTCATGTGCGAGACGGTCCTTCTCAATCTGCTCATAATCCACCGGTTCATCTGAGGGCGCGGAGGACGAGGGAGGTTGCAGCCAGCTACAGACGACCCTCAAAGTCCTAACAAACGCATCCTCGAACCTCCGCATGCTCTTGTCAGCTTTGGAGATCAGGAGCTTGACATAAGCCTCCCTGGGCTCTCTGCCGAGTATCGTCACTTGCTGATCCATGCCTGCAGGAGTGAAACCCGCCTCGATGCTAAATACCCAGTCGAAAGCCCGGAGTGCTTCCCATACTGCGATAGCGCGGACGGCGCTGCAGCAAGACCAGAGTGCGCAGCCGGCACCACCGTGGCAAGGAGAGCCGATCTTTGCGGCGGCTGCAGAAGCGGATGAAGATGCTGAGGTAACGGTGGACGGAGAAGTAATGGTAATGGTGGAAACGATCATGGAAGAGGCGGGATACGTATCTCGGCACTTGACGCCTTTGAGGCACCCTCTGCAGTATGCAGTCCCACAGCTAGTGCAGGAGAGATGAAGCAGTGCCGTAGAAGGGTGGGCGAACGGATCCGCCGACGCATTAAGTGAGGACTGAGAGGATATTGTTAGTTGATTTATTTCAAAGTAAGAAATAAAGAAGTGGACAAACCTGAGATTTAACACCCGATGCGACCATACCTCCACACTGAGTGCACTTAAAGCGGGTAGGAGCAAAAATATCACGTTGATGGGTACTGGCTGAAACCTGGGCTTGAGATTGAGCCGGCGCTACCTGAGGCATCTGCACCGCAGACGATCTTCTTCGTGCCCTCCTCTCGCCAGTCGGAGCCTGAGCCTGAGCTGCCTGAGTCGATGCAGAGGAAGATTGGACTTGCGGAGGCGTAATTGCACCAGAACTCGCGCTAGAGGGGCTCATAATTTGCCCAGCTTGAATGTCCCTCGAGGACGATCGAGGCGAGGAGGAAGACGACGATGTCTTCTTCGACTCAGCCGTGGGCACGGGAGCGACGACTTGCGACTGTGCTTGTGGTGCAGTATTAGAAGTATTGTATGACGAGGAAGAATGAGAACTTGAATAAGGATATTGAGAAGTAGAAACTGATGCTTTGCGTGTACGCTTCGGGCTAATCATGTCCGATGCAGAGGTCGTAGCCCGAGTTGCCTGAGGCCGGGGCGGAGATGTTGAGAGACCATCGATCGTCGCCGGGTCCCTGCGGAGGACGGGGCGAGGTTCAGCTCGTTGCGGCTGTACTTGGGTCTGAGAAGATGTTCGCGAATGAGATTGGGAATGAGAATGAGTCCTTGAGTGAGAAGAATGCGATTGCGATTGTTGAGCAGACGACGACGACGAATTGGAATGCGAATGCGTGGGTTGAGATGCGACAGACGATGAAGTAGTTGATAAAGATACATTCTGAGAGACTTTTGTCGATGCTCTTTTGTCGTTATATACATGGTGAGCTTGTTGGTGAGGGTAAGTCGACGTTGATGCTGAGCTAGACCCGGTATGGGTAAGTTTTGGTCGTGGAGGGGAAGCTGGAAGAGCTCCTCGATTTTCGAGCAGTGCGGGCTGGAGCGCGTCCACTTGCCAAGAACGGGCAAGGGATCTAGCCGCCGCTTCGTCGCTTGTGTCACCGATTGATAACGGCTGCGATTTGGACGAGGCGGAGGTATGGGTGCTCTCGGCTTGTGGCGCGGCAGCAGTAGCAACCGAGGTACTTGTAGGCATGGAAGCAGACGTCGTCGACGACGATGCAACTGCGTTGCTGTTTGACGAAGACGACGCAGCATCACTGGCTGGTACTCGAGATGACGATATTGCTGGGGTGGGTGCTGCAACCGAGTTCCGGCGCCTGCGGTGCTGGTGCTCTCGGGCAGCCGTTTCCTCAGAGAGACGGAGAGCTTTGGCCATATTAAAAGACTCAAGAGCCTCCTGTTGTGCCATGATGAAAGAGCTCTTGTCGATGGTCTTCAAGAGCGCTGACCCGAAGTTGGCGGCATCCTCGTCGACGACAAAGTTGCGCAGACTAACGACGTCAGATGCGGGCGCCTGCTGGGCTGCCACGGCCCCGTACATTTGCGAGTGTCGTGGCATTGTATTGACAGTCGCTGGAGGAGACATTGGGGAGGAGAAGGAAGAGAAAACGAAGCTGTGAAAGTGTTTTTGTTGTGCGTTCAGTGTAGATGTAGATGGTGTGCAATGCGGATCGCAGTGATGGCAGGCATTGTGATATGTTGGAATCGACAGATTGCAGTGTTTATCGATGCATTTGGGGCAGTGGACAGGATTTCTAAAGGCAAGTCATGGTGGTTAGTGGTAGAGAGATATAAATTTTTCGAAAGCCCTACGCCCAATTACGATTAGCGACAACACGTGTTGGCCTCGTTGCTTTGCCCGACAATTTTCCCAGCGCCCCACTGTTCCTCCTACCTCGGATCCTAGAAATACCCTCTGCCTCTCTATTTTTCTCTCATGATCCGGCAGTAGTGCTAATCGCTTTATAAACTTTTTTCTTTGTTCATGGGCGGCATCTGTGGACTTTCTGTCTCCAAAACACGAGGCTATCTGGGATCCTCCGAACAGAGTGGAGCTGGCTCTTGAGCTCGATATTGAACGATGACTCCATTAACGACTCACTCGTACTCAATACTCTCCGTTTTGTGCCGTGTCAGGAGCATGTCAGGTTGTCCTGGCATCCTGTCATGCCGCGTTGAATGAACTACTGGTCAGTACACGAGGACCGTCCACCTGCACTCATCCATTTTATCTGACAGAGCTGTGCTCTCATCATTCCGCGAGGGTATAAATGTCTTCGCGGTTCCGTATTCACCCTATGTAAGTGTATTTAACCTTCACAATGTCTCATGATTTGATGGGACGGTGTCAGCTCTCTGATATGCACAATCAAGGTAAAATCGTTTGTACATCATCGACGACGGGCGAACATGGTAGGTAGGTCCATGGGCGATCGATCCTGCCCACGCATAACGTACGCGTTGAGGTAGGTAAAATCCTAATTCTTAACCTAGAATGATCACTGACGAGACGCGAAGAAATCGGTCCGATGGATTTCGACGTCAAGGGAGTGGGCATTGCCGAGGGATACATGCAGTTTTCCTGATTCATGGTCTTGACATTCTCACATGCTTCAAGCTTAGCTGCGCTTTGCGCTTGATCTTCACGTATTCATCCCCTTATCGTTAAAATCTTCAGCACTTTGTCATGGTCTGATTTTATCTTCATGTTATATTTTTGGATCAACTGAAGGGTCTCCGGCTGGACGTGCGTTCAAACAAATCCTCGCTACTCAGTGCATTCTCCGGCATCACAACACGCAGTCCGGAGCATTCCAGAGTACACAATACCAGTTGTAAAAGGGGATGGTTGCGAGCCACCGCCACCTGCTGGCTCGACGTATTCACAATCTATCATGATGACTTATCAGGGAGTGAAGAACGACATGGCAGCTAAGGTGTCGATGGTTTCAGAGTACCGTGCAATATTCGTCCAAATCTTTTATCGTGCCAGAGATTCAAGGGGAGCGGTCAAAACAGCTAAGTCAGACATTGAGTGTGAAAAATCTACTAACAACTTGAGTGTCATTACATTCTAATCCCAGATCTGCGATGGCCCTTGCAAAGCTGGTTGGTATAATCAGAGCACGGGAGAGTCCTCAGAAGGCTAGTGGCCGATATCTCAGTGATTTGCTGATTTTGTGCGACGGTAAGAAAGTCGAAGATGAAGATGAAGAGAGGTATCCTCTTCACCTCGAGATCTCAGCCTCCTGAAAAGGGCCGCTTAGGGTAGCTTCGAAAATACTGTGAGCCCTGAATAAATCTAAGAGAATGAAGTAAAACCCGCTTCTAGGAGGTTCAATCAAATTTGAGTCCATGGAAACTTTAAAATTAGAGCGCGACGCGTCGCATCACATGCTTGGAGTGCGCCACACGGATTAACGGTCCGGACTTTTTAGGCGCGGGTTACTCTCCCAAATAAGCTTAATGTTTGTGAGCACCCAGACAATCCGTAGTCAACTCGATCAAGGCCGCTTTCAAGATCGACTTCCACTGTGTCCTTCTTCGCAATTGAGTACTCGAACAGAATTCGATCTCATCGATTGAACTGTGAACTCCGAGTCTGTAGCTGGGCAAAATTTGCGCCAGGCGATTGGGGCCACAAAAAATGAACTTCTCCAGTTCTTCTTCGATTTCGTGCCTCCGCATCAATCCTCAAATAGCTATGAACATTCAGACCCACCTGGTGTGCCTCGATGTCTTTGAGACTCCAGTCTCGGTTCACCTCGTCAAACCAACTGGTCACCTCCATAGCTAATAGGGTCGCATAATATATTATGTCTTCAATATGCGTACCGTTAAATTCAGAAAGTATAAAATCTCAATATGTGCGTCGATTTCGTCTATATACTTGGTGTACGAGACCTACTAAAAGTGAGCAAATTTTCGTCGAGATCAAATGCCCAGTTTAACTCGAGCCGTCTAGCCAGTGCTCATCAAAAATATTTACCCCTTGGAACAATTTGAAACGCAAGTAATTCGAAATCTGGCTAATACTACCCTGAAGATGCAGTGTTACATCCGGGATTTATGCAAGATTACGCAGTATAACATCGAACAACCCAATGTATGAGCTGGTTGCTGAGTTGATGTCATCCGAATCGTGGACCATTATCCCGGGCTGGTCCCAGGTCCAGCATGGACGGACAGACGGGGATAATCTTTCATCGACATAACTAATCTCGATTCCCTGGTAGCCGGGCATCTAAACTCTTTTCTGTGGTAGCTACTATTCAGTGAGCTTTATCCTACACTGATCTTGTCGTGTAGAGCGGGAGACTTTGGGAGTGGTTTGGTACAGACACATCTGCACGGAGCTTCTTGATTTGTAGATTAGGATGGAGAGGGCGTCTATCCATTCATTTGTTCCGACCTGGTACCTGGCCGTGTCTCGTCAAGATACCCAGCGAGTACCAGCAGGTATCCAGTGCTCTATCTCAAGCCTCGAGGAAAGGGTCGTGGCAAAGGAGATACACCGTGACTGAACGAGCTTGGCCCTTCATGTACGGAACGGTTGGCATGATCACGATTCACGATCATCGATTGCGATAGCTCTCGATGCAATAGAGTCATTCGAAGACCCAGAGAAACGCGAGTTAGCTCGGCGGTTCTAGCGAGCTTAAGATGAGCGAGCTAGGGATTAGAAGCCATCTGTACCGAGCCCGGTTGGTGCAAACATCGGGTTCACCGGAAGCCCAAGGTGAAGGCGCCTATGGTCAGAGTTACAACGTTGGGCCAAAAGACTGGTGCTATCGGCCAAGATTTGTTGATAAAGCTGGCCAATGGGAAGCGTTTGTCTGCGTTTAATCTCTTTTGTTTTGAGTCTGACATTGAATAGTCGTAATAAACTTTGTGGTAATTGGGCGCTGCTTCGCG
>Ga0247741_1000949_pt1 | contig 15924 bp, 13 predicted proteins | sample UWRJL213509R2_FD_180945 | JGI IMG/M metagenome (GOLD analysis project Ga0247741, IMG submission 180945) | Plant litter microbial communities from Arlington Agricultural Research Station in Wisconsin, United States - UWRJ-L213-509R-2 | ecosystem: Environmental > Terrestrial > Plant litter >... | reverse complement strand
ATATTGTTGTCTTGTCAAGGAACATTGGAAGGCCCATAATCCTTCTTTCATGGCTCGTCTTCGACATCTCTTCCTCCTTCAATAATCATCCACATTCTCTAATCACCTCCAAATCAATCGCGTTCCTTCATTTACTTCCAATCAATCACATTCCTTCATTTACTTCCAATCAATCGCATTCCTTCATTTACTTCCAATCAACTGCTCTCTTACTCCAACCTCCCAAGTTGCTATATTATGAATTCCTCACTACAAAGTTTATTTTTACTATATTTTAAAGACAGATATGAGATAGCACAAGTTTTTTTAGCACAGATTAATGTTTTTGTTCAATTCTTTCAATTTCTGAGATAAAATGATGTCATTGTTACAAGTCCAAATGTAATGAGGGTTCGTCCTTATAAGCCAGCTGCATCCTACCATTGGAAAGTGGCTGGCAAGGGTTGGACACATGTGATGACATTGCTTCTATTCAATGCTGCATTAGGATATAGGCGCACAGCGCCGGGCTATGGCCGTAGGCTGGATGAAATAAGGAAGTAGCTGGCAACGGCCGAACACGTGTGATGACATCGTGTTTGTTTGGTCACTACCGATTTGGGTGTAGACGCGCAGCCGCCCGCTGCCTATTCAAGATTGTTGGACTCTCCCCTTCTCTCCCGTCCGACCTTTCAGGTCTCCATACCTCAGAAAAAGGTAAGTTTCTATGTGCGCCACTATCTCTCCTACAGGTACCTTGGTGCACTCGTCGATCATTTGATGAGCTATCAGCACAACCCCACCTCACCTTGCTTGTGTTGAATGTAATTGACGTGTATTCCAATTGTACAGCCCTCCTTGTTCATCAAGATCACTCCTTGTTTTCTCATCTCTGGTCAAAAGTATCAGCTAAGCACTTCTACACCACTGACCACTCCTCCCAATGCCGATTACCTTGAACAATGTGAGTACCGCTGCTCATAAACGTTATGAACCCAAGCTAACTAATTGATGGCCCCAGCCCACCACACGACATCACTAGGATACCCACCAGTATCACCCCACCTCTCAGATGAAGTTTGGGGTGATTCTTCCATCGACGCCGCCAGTTAGAAGTGCGTAGCCGCCTCCACCCTCCTCCTTGTCGCTAGCATCGGCCCACCTCTCGCTGAGGTTTTCCCTAGATGCCGTCATTTCGAAGCGTGAAGAAAGGCCGTCGCCACCCTCCTTCCTTGCTGTGAGGATGTGAGGGAGGTGCAGTTCTAGCAGCTAGTTACTCGCCCAGCCCCGCCATAGCATCATAACCACCCACAACAACAACCTGAAGATCAGGCGCCAGAGGGCTTTCATTGGGAATGGATGTCAACAGGCATGGAGGAAGGTGCTGGTGTGGTTACGAGGCGAGAAGAAACTTACCACCAGTGGCTCCACCTGTCAGGATGCGAGCGTTGGGCAGATGTGGGTGGAACTGGCGACTCATGCTCGAGGTGGGGGAGGTGTGGAGGCGCGAACACTGCAACCACCCGTATCAACGCATTTCGCGATGGAAGAGACCGTCTCCGCTGATTCCGAGCCTGAATACTTCCGCATGGACCTCTTCAATCGCTCTCGAATGTCAGTGCTCACTCAATTACCTTCATCTTCACTTCTTCCCATACCCATGTTGATGCAATCTGCGATTACAGCACTGTAGGAGGCTCATTTCCCCACTTGCTGGGGTTTGACCATCGACGCGGACAGCTCGAAACACCAAGACAAGTTGCTCGATGTCTCCCGTAGTGGCCACCACCTATTCAAATCAGCAAGCAGTCTCTCACTCAAAACCCATTTTCGGGTCAAAACCACGGAACAACCTCCATCGGCACTCACTCGTTAGTCAGACACCACCCTCCTAGTCTCAACTATGGTCATCACAACTTGCGTCCAGTTAAACACTTTTCTTCTTGTCTTTCAATTGCTACTGTCACATGTCCTATATCTTGCCTATATTACACTAGTACGTAGTTATACTGTAAATATAGGTATTTCTAATGCAAAATTTCTAACCACGGTCACAGATATCGCCGATCAGCGCACATTAACGGTCCATTAGGCGCGGTCCCGTCTGCTACTAGTATAGGCGCTGTTTGACCTATCGGTTGGTTGTATTGAATTTGGTGTCTTGACGGCATTCGACAAGAACTAACACAACGAGCCATTCTATTATAATTCAACGTTCTGGGAGGACTCTTATGTCAACTCATAATTATCGCACATGCTTTCCCCGAATGCCCGGTGTGGAGCCCGAGGACCTCGTTGTGAGTGTGGATGAGCGCCTTTCTGACCCCAGACTTGTCTTGACGTTAAATTTCCCCTTCGGTTTGAATAAGATTGTCCTGTGTAATGGACCTGTCTTGGTTTTATCTAATCAGTTCCTCTTTCTTGAACGATCGAGACTTACTTTCTGGGGGGAATAGAGGCAAGATCCAGCACTTCCCATCCCCGAGCTGTCTCTCACCAGTTTCTTGGGGATCTGGATTGGCGTATATCTTCATCTTATGTTCTGATAGATCGTACTTTAGAAATGATTTCTTGAAACCTTCGAGCCATATCCTCTCTCTCGGGGGACGGCTCACAAGACCTCTGCACTTAAGGGACCGTTTATTAATGAAAGTGTTTACCGGAAAGACGGAAACAGCATGTTTTCCTGTCATGAAATTTATCATCGCGGCTGCTGTGGTTAGTCTGCTAGCATTAATATACGGGGTGAGCTTACTTGCAGGCAATGCCAATACATATGCGAAAGGATCCTTTTCAACGACATGGACATTCACCACGGACATTGGACTTGTTACCGTGTCGATCAACTCATCCCGCGTGTACAGAAATATTGCCGCGCGAGAACGAAGGCCGAGATGTGGTTGTGATCGTAAAAGTTTGGCCATTTCTTCGTTGTGCAGCTCGATCGACGATTGAAGGTCGGATATATTGCTGTACTGATGTTGTAATTTGTAGTCTTCTAGATGCAAGAAATTCTCGAAGACCGTTAATGATGCTCTACTGATGCAAAGATCCAGTGGAGGTAGAGGTCCTTGACTTCGATTCAGAAAGTGGAGTACGCTTGGTCCAAAGAATAATGCTCTCTGAGCTTCGATTATTATTGAGACGGCAGTAGCATGCTTCCAGTAATTTCTGCAGAACGCCGCATAGTCCCAAGCGCCATAGGTGTATAGTTGGATTACGCTCCGCATTCGGGTGCTTGTTTGCGCCAGCCGCACAAGGCTGGCAGGCTCGATGTGGTGGAAGAGGTCAGCTCCGAAGTCTTCATAATATTCCAAGATGAATAGTTCAAAGCCTGACCAATGTAGGAGCGGACTACATCTGTGCGAGGTCTCCATTGGGGTGTAGTGTGTGCAGCGCTATATTTTATCAGCGTGGCTCAATCATTACCTATTTATCATTTTAGAAAGTGGATAGGAAGCAGTTTTGAATATTTTTGGTTGATAGAGCGGTCGACAGTTTTATCTATCTTCTCAGTTCGCGCTCGTAGTGTTTACTGTCGATTGTGCCTAGAATCGGGTAACGTGTGAAACTCTTCACAAGATCGTTGGTTGTTCTGTTAGCACGTACTTATCATCGTTGCTACTTCCCAATCTCCATGCGTATCATCCTTGTTACGTCAGTTCATCGTCTTACAAGCCTAATTACTCGTAATAGGTAGCAGTTCACTTGGGGTTGGAGGTGCATGTGCGATCATTGTTGAATATATTGGTATCCCGAGCATCAGCTTGATCTTGAATGTCGTAGGGCATTCGTCCTTGTATGACGAGGTTCCTCGTCATAAAATGGGCTGGTCCGATCTACCGAACCTCAGAAGAAGGGATCAACTTCCGACGAAAACATCAAATAAAGCAAATGTATTTAATCTGCTCTTCGGGAAGGCGGAAAGTTCCCAATATCAATGCCGGTACGCCGACCTAAGATAAGGGGTTACAGGAACAACGTCATCACTTGTTAGATCCGGACATTTTCTGGAAGTTTAAAAAGAAGTTGAGCCAAGTATGGTATCTAATCTACGAACTTCTTGGTGGAAGGCTGCAAATTATCATAGAAGACTTGATACTTTAAATGTGAAATATCGATATCACTGGATATTACACCAAGTTGCTGATGCTCGTTGAGATTCCATGTGTTGTATTTAGTCACCTTTCGGGCCCATTCCAGATGCCCGAAGAAAACCGAGGTAAGAGACCTATAGTATCCCATAAGCTTTATGTGGCGGTACTGGATGCGAATATGCTCCTGACTTGGAGAGAAGAAGGCGAGGTCGTCCTCGGAAACGCTGTTAAAAGTGACCCTGTTGAGATTGGGGAATACTTCGGAGTTGGATGCTAGATATTGAGATATGTGCTACAATTTTTTTTTGTCAAAGCAGAAGGATAAATAGTTGTTTATTGACGTACTAGTGCATTGATGATTGGTGTTTTGTAAGCAAAATCCTCAACAGCAGGAAATGCGATGTTGAGGGCACCAAGTTGTGCCATGTATTCTGCTCCTGTGTCGGAAAGTGTGGCTATATGTAGCTTCTTTATATTCTGATTTGGGGCGTTGGCAGACATTACAATGCGCGTCAAGGTGGTCAACTCGTAGGTGGTGAGCTCCGTTGATATAATTAGTGTGTGCAGTCTCCTATACTGTACAATGGACGCAATTCGGACGGTCCCATTGAAGTGGAGGGTCGTCAAGAGTGGGAGAGTGTTCATGCGCCAAGGGGGATACGGATGGATGGCATAACTATGTTCATATTTGGTTCGAATCCTTTTTCTGAGGATATGGCCAGTGTTCAGCCGTTCAATGACATCGTGCTTGCAGGCGCCATCAATCGAAAGGCCTAGGGCAAGTACAAGGGACTGTAGCCTGTGGAACTGTTAGCATTCTCTCAGTTTTGAGGCAACATTTCGCACTTGCTCATGACACTAAGCGCCTCGACCACAACTGGGTAATGTGTCCATATGTCGAAGCGGTCTGCCGCAATATAGGCAAATGATCGGACGTGGTCGGCATAGCGTTGGTCATGATCGAGATTGGTTGATAGGAGGGTAAGACAGAGGCGTCGCGTCTGTCGTCTGGTCGGTTCAAGATTGCGATAGAGATTCCTAGCCCCAATAGAGTGGATTTTTGCGGATGTTTGCATGAACCTCGCCTGAGAAGAAGGTGGAAGATGCGAAGAAATCTCTGAGATAACTTCGGTTGCAATGCCCAGAAGCTCGAACTGTGGCGATTGGGGCTTCGTCCACCTCCAAGTGTTTTAGCTTTAGTTTTTTCCTCTTGTAAGATGGGCTGACTCACATTTTTAACGCTGGGTACGGAGAGTGAGGCTACATACAGGGAATAATGCCCAGTTTATATTTCAGTGCCATCCTAGTATTGTTAGCAGTCTATTCGCGGTTCTGGATCACACGTAACTTGATCTTGGCCGCGTTACACTCGGTTGCGTTTGATCCCTCAGCTTAGAGGTTGGTTATTCTTCGATATTCAGCTGAGTTGTGCCTGGCTCGGTAGGATTATGTCGAAGCCACAGGGTAGGCGTTAAATGATATCGAGCATCTTTTTTTTATTTTTATGGACAGTTGATTGCAAGGTCATATTTTCGTAAAGTTTCCCATTGCTTGAGAAAAAAGACAAAGTGATAGGATGAATGTAGCGGATCTGTATTTTAGATAGCTTGGAGATAGAGCAGACGTGGAAGACTATTGATGAAAGGTACCAGATTCCACGACTGTCTGTATATGGCAATATTTCGAAAAAGGCAATCTTTTTCCAGACACTCGGACGAGAAAAGTTATTAGTAATATTTCCAGCGGTCAAAGTCCTAGAAATCGGCGTTCGGGAGATAGTTGTCGACAATAATCTGGTTTACAAAAAGATCGTGATTGAAGTCGTATGTGGCGGAATCAAGGGCGGTGGAGATGGAGGGTATGCCGTCATCACGAAGCAATAAAGGGAAACTTGAAGAGTCAAAGTCGAAGAGAGTTCCGGAATCTGATCCACCCTGGTTAGTCGTCCTGCTACTTTGGACATTATGCTGGAGACCTTCGATATCAAGCTCATTCTGGAATATCGGGTTTGATTCGTACAGGTTATCCGTAACTTGGCTGAAGAGCTGGTAGGGATGAGGAGAATGGGTGAATATATTGTCTTCGTCGCCGCCCTCATTGGACATAGCCTCGGCAATTTCCCCAGTATATAAAAGGTCCTCTGGAGGAGCTCCAAAAGACCTGATATCCCCAAGTGACTGCACGCGGCGTGGAAAATACATGGTCTCCAGACTTCCGGAAGGTAAGTGTGGGTCTTCCGGCTTGAGTTCCACCAGGAATGAGTCGGGTGGCGAGGTATTGGGAGATACATCCCCCATAAACAAAGAATCCACAGACGGTAAAGAAGATCCCTGGGACACGGACACTGGAGGACTCCAATACGCCTGTTCCAGATTCCTTTGTGCTTGGGGCTCCTTGGTAGCTGTGGAGTAGATCTTTTGAGCGTGAATTTTACCTCATATACATTGTTCTTACCAAGCCTGGCTACATAACGACAGAAATTCGTAGCTACCGTTCCATTGGCGAGTCGGTCTACGTCCACTACAAAATCCTTAGTGGCAATCAGAATAGGGCTAGGATAGAAAGGACTCTTTACCTATGTAAGGACACCGCTCCATTATATTTACTGAAGCGTTGCACACCAATCTAGTGCGAACGATGTCATTTCGGACTTCAGTGACGACAATGACTCTCTCTCCATGAAAGCAGCAAGGAATTTCAAAGGCAAAGTTCCGGGAGTACTCCTCGAGCAGCTGAGGAGGAATTGGGACCCACGAGGAGTCCACAGGGCTAACATAAACGTTTTATTTAAGCTCGTCGCGCAAAGAATGGAAAGGTATTTACTAGGGCACTTCAGTCAAATGCCCTGGAAGCGGCCAAGCACGGTATGTTGTCAAATTCGGTGCGTTTCTGTGCTGCTGAACGATGCTGTCCTCAAACGCCCGCAGCGTTTCGTATGGAAGCGCTGCCATAGTGGTGAGTGGCTATAGAAGGTTTTGGTGAAAAAGCCAGAGAGATGGTGATCGCTTAAATACTCTACGAAGCACTATGCTGTTGGCTTCGATATTCGAAGAGACTTTGCAATATCGACAATGAATTTGCTGGATGTGCGGTCGGCGATTCAAGGCACTTTGGTTTCCGTAATTGATGATGGACTCGTGGTAATTTTATTTGGCTTATCGACAGTGCACCATTTTACAGAGGTGTTGGAATTGTCCAAAGGATGACACTTTGTTTTTCGTAATCGATGATAGACTCGCGGTAGTTTTCATTTGGCATATCGACAGTGCACCATTTGACAGAGGTGTTGAAATTGTGTAAATTAAAGTATGCGGCTCTTGAAACGCTGTATATTCTTCCTCAAACCTTTGAATTCGTTTTTGGTCTGCTTGTGCTACATATAAAGCCTTCAATAAATCAATGTGCCTCCAGTGGCGAGAATCCGAGATTATTGGGACACAACAGGTATGTTTTACTCTATTCCATTTGACGGCGATCTAACAAGTGCAGCGCTAGCGGAACATATATTGCTGGTTGTTTTAATATCCGTATGGATTTGCTTCAGGATGAAAGGCAATCAAAGGGTATGAACAGTACGGAATGCCAATTGGACACCGTTATAGCGCCGCGGTCGACAACGAGTAAATCCCATAGCACTGAATCGACTTCTGTAATCAGCAGCATCGAGGGATATCACAACTTTCGGAGGTCAGTGCCGCTCTTGTTTATGTATCATATTCTCAGAGCGCATTATAGATTAGACCATGCAACTAGCGATACCTCATATCGGTTCAACGAGACGACAGGGATATTCCATCTTGCCAACGAGATGCTGGACGAGATAACTAGCTACCTCCCAAAACGTTCACAAACAGCCCTCTCTCAAACCTGCCGCAAACTCCATGCAGTTGCCACAAGGCTCTTATATAAAAATATCAACGTAAATGGCAGGCAAGCAAGGAGACTCTGTGTCACTTTGATGTCCCGCAATGTTGCGCCGTCGGTCCGCTACGCCCACCTTGTCAGGTCCTTTGCCTACCAGTCTCAGACGACGTTCGACCTTTACCTATCATACCCCCTCTTGTGCGACGCACTTATGGAGATGCACGGACTACAGAGTCTGGAGCTATGTATTCCACAATCCGTCTCGGCTTTCCTTCTCGTCCTCATGAACAGGAAAAATATATTCCGAGAGAAGGTGGAAGCTGAAATGCTTCAAAACAGCTTCATTGGCCATGGAAACAATTCTCACTCTTGGAACGTCCTCCCTTCGATTCGTATGGTAAAGATTGGCGGGGATATCCGAACACTCAACGTGGTCCACCATCAGTCAGTTACCTCCGTCACCTTGCTAGAACAGCTGGCTATCGGCGATGCGAGGAGTGTCATCAAAATCCTCACACGTTCCCATCCACTGTGTATAAATCGATGCATTCGCAGTTTGGATATGGGGGTGCTGTCACCTGGAATAAAAGATTCTCTTCGACTCCTCTATCAGCTCTCGGTGGCTTTCCCCAATTTGCATCATTTGTGCTATAGGGTTCCCTCAATAAATGTAATGGTACGTTTTTAGATGTCTTCGCTTCGTTGCGATGTCTGATATATTCCGTAGAACGTATCGCAATATCTTGCAGAGAACCCGGATATTTTTAGGGATATGAAGACTTTATCCTTCAATGATGTTCCGCAAGACCTACCCATCTTTTTCACGTCCAGGGTTGCCAGCCTGACAAAGCAGTATACATATATCAAGATATTTGGCGAGGAGCGCACAAATCTGCGCCTTGTACGATTTGGGAACATACAGTGGAAACGACATTGCCTGGGACTCCCGTGGACGCTTGAAGAGATCGAGCCTCACAGTCATCAAGGGAAATTTTGGATTCGTCGCAGGTTCCCGTGTCATCGGTACAGGGTGGTGTTTGACGACACACCGTTTGATGGAAATTTTGACGACGAGATAGACGGCACTACCCTCGATTGAAGTACTTTTACGATATAGGCACTGATCCAGAGCTGCGGGTTTAAATACGAGAGGATGCAGTACCTGAGATTGTAGCTGGGAAATATCATTTTTATGGCCATATCTTTTCTCCGTAATGGAATCAGAAAAGTCCAAATCTGTCAGATGAGCGTACCTGGCTGCTAAGATCCTGATGCAAGTTGTACAAACCTGATCTCCAAATGGAAAATCGCTCAATGGGGTTACTAATGGGACAATGTACTTCTGATCCGTGAAAATGGTCGTACTCTGCGTCACAATTAAAGATGTTGATGTAGAGGCGGAAATCTTTCGCTACCACTAGACGTTGGAGAAGAAAGATGTATTTTGTGTCATGCGTAGCTAGCTTGTGGCCAGAAGCCATGGAATTTCGGTGATAATAACTGACGAGGGGACAGAGTAGTAGTTGGACCGGAATGATGAAAGGGAATGTAACGAGGTTCAAAGCCTATACATTTAGGAGAGGTCAGAGAAAGAAATTTAAGGTTGTAGGGGGCTCGTCAAAAAGTTCGGCCGTGGGGAGTGTGTCATGAAAAATAATCCTGTACCGAGTACAGGGCGATTGATCGGTACAATGACTGTGAAGTTCGGGGTTTTTCAGGGACAATCGTTCCTCCTTCCATGCCAATCCTAATGGTAGCTGTCGGATCCATAGAACATTTCCGAATCTGAGGAAGGAAAGGTCTGGTCTACTGGCACCAATGGCTTTCAAATGTTGCTTCTGCAACTCCAGACTTTCATCATCCGAAGTACGGAAGATCGGATTTTCCTGGACCACGCTGTTGAAAGATATTGATCTCGCATCCGGGAACATGCCCTGTCGGATAGATAGGTAGTTCGACACGTGCTGCAAAAAAAGAAATGTTATGTTAGCCTAATGTTTGCAAGGGAATGATGCAAAAAAATAGTGGACATACAAGTGCATTCAAATTCGGAGATCCGTAGCATAGGCTGTCCAATACGGGGAAGATGTTTGAAAGAATATTGAGGTGTTCGAGATGCTCGAGAGACGATGTGCCGAGGATAGCGATCTTGAGGTGCTTCAGTGTCAAGTTTGGTTGACTAGACGCGGTCATGATCTTCATAAATATCCTGAACTGATGGCTTGAGAGCTCGGCAGTAATCGTAATGCTACGCAGTAGACGATGTTGGGCCATTGCGGCAATTCGTATATCTCCAATGAAACTGAGGTTTTCTAGCGCCGGAAGCACAAGTCTACTCCAGTTGGGATATTGGGGATAATATATCGGTCTATCAAATGGTGTCTTGACGTGATTCCGGAAAATATGGCTCGAGTTAAAGCGAGTGATAATATCGTCGGGATATCCCAAGCTAACGTCCAGAGTAAGCGTGCGCAGCCTGAATGAAATTTCAGTTGGCTTTCTTAGAGCTATTTTGGACATACCGTCTCATCATCGTGAGAGCGCTGACGATAATTGGGAGAAGACTATCGATATCATAGACGCTAGTTGGCTCATACGTGAAGGATCGTACGTAGTCAGCATAGGGTTGCCCACTGATGAGATTCTTGCAGACGAGAGTGAGGCAGAGACGACGAGTTTGAGCGCGTGAGGGGGCGAGAGTCTTATATAGGTTCCTCGCGCCTATATTGTGCATCCTATGCGAGGTGAACATGAACTGTGTCTGTGCTGCGGGCGGGAGGTAGAACGAAATTTCGTCAATGATCTCATTCGCCATGGAAAACAGCGGGCCTGAATGAGACGTCGACATTGAATCACTAGTCCCTGTGGTTGGCGAAGTGCAGAAGTCGGGTACCGTTAGAGGGGTGGAGATTCAAGTTATAGTTTTCGTCGAACATTCTTTGCCTGATATACACGATCCTGGACCAGTGTATAAATTCTCATACGGCGGCTCAGAGCCCCTTCGGTGCCAACAACTGACACGTAAATTTCAGTTGTCAGCTCAAGTTCACTCGCAGTGCGATGTGGACGATCGGGTGACTTGCTCACTTAGAGAGGTGATGTGCCTGACGCGTCGTTTAGGGCCTGGGTCATGGAGTGACTGCCTTCGTGGCTTATTCATCGGTAGATCTCAGCTCTCTGGGCGTTTTTCCTTCGTGGTCGGTATCATTTGATCAATATTGGGCGAATTAGGTTAAGCATAGCCGAGAGCCCAACCATTTACGTGAGCTGTGCCTTGAATCGGGTGTGATATTCATGTTGGAATGTGGCTGCACAAGTTCGACAGGTAGTCGTTTTAAAGGAGAAAATAAATCGAAATTTTGACATTCTGACATGGCAGACAAGTGATTCAGAGTAAGCCAGTCCGGTCTGAGGATAATCAGAAGTCTGATTCCATGTCGCTAGACAGATACTTGAGATAACAAATGGAAATAATGACTGGAGAACTTACAAATCACTGTGATGTGGAATAAGGGGTCTCATTGCCGACTTGGTTTCTTATGCCCTAAACGTCGCCCTTTTTTCTTTGGTGATGGACTCGACGAACGGGAACCTGTTCAATTAGGATAATTGATTTAGCGTGTGCGAAGCGGACGTACGGGATTTTTGGCATTAAACAAAGCAGTCTGTCCTAGCTCTTCAAGTACCTTATCTGCGGCGTACTCGATGTATTTGTATATAATATAAGCTTTTATCTTGATAAGATGGAGCGGTAGAGACTCTGTTATCAATAAAAGTCAGCACGGCAGATGGATTGTCGGCATAGGCACTTACCTTGAACAAATGCTTTCTCAATCTCTACGGCCTCTAAGATTATCGACTTGACGGTTTCTCGGGTCGGACCAGAGTGAAGATGATGTACGAGAAGACAGGCCAGTGTCGCACTCGCCTGTTTGTCCCTGAAAATTTGCCCTTCTGACGAGAAGAGTCCCCGCATGATATTTCTATTCTTCAACCAATGAATGAGGGTCACACATGTTGAAGAGAAGAGCCTGTCAAAGCTGCATAGGCAACGATTTGAGAGGAGAATGGGACATCCATGCCGAATATCCATCGTGCGCGAAATGATGCTTTAGCCACCATGGATGGGAGTTCTAAGACCAGATTGGTCATCTTAGTTTGTCCTTCGTCTGTGAGAAGATTTGCTATCTGCATCGAGTGCACTTCTGCATGGATAATCTGCCTTCTGGAAATGCGAATTCGATACGGAAATTGAAAGGAAAGGCGTACCTAACAAGTTGAAGACCAAAGAAGCACCTCCCTTGACTTCGACTGGCCGTAAACGCAATTTCGCCTTCAAGATAACAGTAGGGTAGAGGCTCCATGAATATTCTGAGTTCCGTTTGATTGGCTGGTCCTCCTCACGTTAAGCCTTTTTATTGGCGGGCACTCGTCGATGTTCCTGGCGTCCATTCATCGAGTACATCCAACGACCGCGGTAGTCGATCTGTGATGAGATTCGCTAGGTGGATATACCAGTCTTTCGGGCGCATTAGAGGCTTTCAGGAGGTAAAGCTCGGAGACGTTGACAGTGAAGCCCAGAACAGTATGAGAAATTAAGACCAGGGCGCTCAATGAATGCTGGGTATGTCACGTCACGCCGTCACCCTATAAATAGGTAGGTGTCCGAAGTGAAATTTCCCTCAAATTCAAATGAGTAGCAGTGATAGCAGCACTACCGCAACCTGTAAGTTTGAAAATTATCAGTGGCGGGATTATACTGACAAATAGCCCAAATTATACTTGATAACATGCATATTCTATGATGAAATAAATTTATATGATTCGTTTCTTTCTAACGTCTCTGACCGTTACCATTCACGCACCCAGCTCTGACTATTCTGAAGCATTCACGCCAAATTCCTGATGGCGAGGTGGAAGAGATGCCTATTATAAGATTGAATACATATTACAAATTTCATGGGTTATACAGGTTCCTGGATTCTACCTCCATGTCTGGTATCCTGGGCGATCCTACCAACCTCGTTGTGAGTGTCCATCTCAAATCAATAGTATTTTGCTTCCGATTTTTTTCTTTGAACGATCTAAAGCTTTTATCAAAATCCCATGGAATTCAATACGCGAACGCTCGTAAGGATACTTTGACTAGCTCCTTGTGGAATCATCAGTGTGGCCACACTTGTGAAGGGTTGATATACGTCTTCAAAACCCTTCCCAAGGCCCGTACTAACGTCCTTGCATATTTTAATTCAACATCGGGCAATTTATCTGCGAGTAAAGTTGCGCCTGCGGTTATCAATGATGACGATGGGAGTCTTAGGACGAACGGAGTTTCCGAGGGAGCATCTTCAGCAACAGAACACCTTGAGCCAGCGAGCGAGCAATGTAAGATATCCATCATACGAGAGTGGCAGGATGAAATGAGGACAGAAAATGTCCGTTTTTATGTCTGCTCCACGTGCTCCAGAAAGGTCACCAACAGTGAATCGAGTTTTTTTAAATGCACCTGGGAGGAACTCGCTTTGTTACGAAACGATGCGTTACCCACCGATCTCCTTCCCCAGGGTTATAACATCGAGGCATATAACTTTGCCATTCTCAATCCCAAGGGTCTAACAAACACAGATGCACCCGGTGATATGCGGATTTGTGGAAAGTGTGTCACTTCGCTGAAAAATAAAAGTATGCCCAAGTTTGCACTTGCTAACTGGTTGTACTATGCTAGAGAGAACCTCCCTGCCGATGTCCGCGACGCCTTTGCACAGTCCACCATATTTGAACGGATGCTCACAAGTCGTGCTCGAAGTAACAATATCTGTTGTCGATTTAATACCGGGGGTGATAAGGCTTCAGATGGATCTGACGATAATCGAGATGCACTGAGGAATGCCCGAAGAGGCGTTCGGGGTAATGTCATGGTGGCGCCGTTAGATGTGATCAAGATGAATGCAGTTTTGCCACCTACATCTCATGCTATAAAGGACACCATGTGCGTTGTATATGTTGGGGATGCGTTACCATCGCGGTCTAACATCCAGAAATTTAGTCCCGTTCTCGTAAGGAAATCCCGGGTTCAGAAAATTATCGAATTCTTGATTAGCGAGAATCCTCACTATCAGCCAACGGGAACATTTTCTGGTTTCAGCCGAGAAAATCTTGATGCCTTGTTTGAAGCACCCGACGAGGGAATTCCTACCTCCGTTCAAATAGGACATTTGCCGATGAATGACGCGGTTGCGGGGGCCACATCTGATTATACTCCGAGAAATGAGGATAATGTTGCTACGACAGATGAAGTCTTGATGGAGAACGTTGGTTATACTGACGGAGATGACACACCTCAGAGTTATCGTGCAATGAAGATTGCCGCATTGGGACATTGCCTTCAGGGTAAATCGTTTTTGGCTTCAGGGAAAGGAAATGTGCCTATTCCAGACTTCTACAATCCGTCACTTTTGACTTGGTTGTTTCCACAGCTTGATCCATGGGGCATTGGTGGGTTCTATCACCCCAAGAGGAAAGTGAAGCTCAGCCTAGAGGAGCAACTTGGTCATCTTTTGATGGTGGATGAGAGCCCTTTCGAGCGTGACAGTGAATTCGCGTTCGTATTCTACAACATCATACGAAAGAGAGAAATGTCTAAAAGCTTACGTTTCACTGTCCCATATAGGACACATAAAACTATAATACAAAATTTGCTAAAGGTGGACCCGGTAGTGCTTGTGCGCTTGAACCATGAATGCCTCCGTGATCCGCTGTACAGTCCACGCGATGACGAGGAACGCAATGCCTTTCGATTGATGTCCTCCTTAGGGATGATCGCACGCCACATCCCTGGAAGTGATGGCTACAAAGTGACCCTGCGCAATCAAATACGAGCGCTTATCCTCTATCGTGGCACGCCAACGCTATTTATAACTCTGAATCCATCCGATGTAGATCACCCACTTGTGAGACTTTACGCTGGCGATGAAGTGAATCTAGAGGATATGTCTCGGGGTGAAGGTTTGGATCCATGGCGGAGAAAGATGATGGCGGCGAAAAATCCGGCTGCTTGTGCTCTTTTCTTCGACCGCATCATCAAGCGTTTTATAAAGGTGATTCTGAGGTACGGAAGAAATGAGCCTGGCCTTTACGGTCAATGTGATGCATACTTTGGGACTGTGGAAGCGCAAGGGAAAGGCACTCTGCATTGCCACATGTTGATATGGCTGAAGGGACATCTTTCCCCACGCTTACTGCGGGAAGCCATGCATTCATCGGATGAGTATCGAGAGAAGACATTTAAGTGGTTGGAATCTATAATAAAGTGCAAACTTCCAGAGGATCCTCATTCCGAAGCTATTGCGCAGAGGGAATCTAGGGTCAGATCAAAGGAGCTTGGAGATCCACATCCTGGGACTCAGCTCCCACAAATACTGACTGCAAGCCGAAGCAACTATACTCAATTTTGGAACGAAGTTCGTGGAGATTTGAGGCAGCTCTTGAACGAATACAGCTGGCACGTACACCAATCCACGTGCTGGAAGTATCTACGACGGTGTCAGGAGAAGAAAGACAGCAATTGTAGAATGGGCATGGATGGAGTTATGCACATGAAGACTTTCCTTGATCCCGAAACAGGTTCTATTGTTCTGAGACGTCGACATCCCATGATTGCGCCATACAGTGACGTTGTGGTATATCTTCTCCGCTGCAACATGGACATAAAATTTATCGGTTCCGGACATGCCGCAAGAGCATTCATTTACTATGTGACAGACTATATCACGAAGCCTTCACTCCCTGTCCACGCTGGTATGTCCGCACTTTCACTCGCCGTTGCAAAGGTTCGCAATCGGCTTGTAGATGCCCACGATAACACGGAGGAGCCAAATTCAGGTGCGCTCATTGGTGCTGTAATTACAGCCGTTAACAGCATGATGGGTAGACATGAAATTTCGCATCCTCAGGTGATGAGCTATCTCATTGGGGGCGGCGACCA
>Ga0247741_1000948_pt1 | contig 15942 bp, 15 predicted proteins | sample UWRJL213509R2_FD_180945 | JGI IMG/M metagenome (GOLD analysis project Ga0247741, IMG submission 180945) | Plant litter microbial communities from Arlington Agricultural Research Station in Wisconsin, United States - UWRJ-L213-509R-2 | ecosystem: Environmental > Terrestrial > Plant litter >... | reverse complement strand
GGCGATCATCACCCGCCAGCGCACTGCTGACGGACGCGAGTATTACCGCGCGGTCAGCTGGGACCTGGATCAGGACAAGAGACTTCTCATCGGGCGCAGCGCCACGCTCGGTGGCGCGGATAACCTTGTGCGATACCCGAACCCGGTGCCGCCTGTCCCGAGTGCGCATGACGTCATGGATCGGTCGCTCAGGCCTTCGCGCTGACCGCGAAGCACTCAAGGGCGATGTATCCGGCTTTTCCGGATGGTTCGACCCGATCGGGGTTTGTGGGGTCGGCGCGGGAGTGCAGAGATGCCTACAGCGGCGGCGGGCGTGAACCCAACTCGCAAAGATTTTCAACGAGTTCGAATCGAAGAACGCCAGTCGCATCGATCTCGGAAGAGATTCTGCCGAGTTCAGCCCTGAGGGATCCCGCATGTACGCTAAAAGCGCACATTCACAATTGGGGGAATCTATGTCCGACTCGCGCTACGTGCCGCGTTCCTTCGCGGTAACCCCAACTGAGTTCGGACAGAAGAGCGGCATCGAATGGGTGCCGGATACCGATCTGCCGAACAAGGAGCTCGACTGGCTGAGGGCGTCGCAGCTGCAGCACGGCTTCTCACGTCAGATCCGTCTGGCTATCGGTAGGGATTACGAGTCGGTTCAGGAATTCGCGGACGTCAACGAGCTGGACTATCGCCGGCTGTCCAGAGTCCTGCGAGGCGAGGCGATCATGCGGCTGGAGGACTTGGCGGCTATCGAGAGGACGTTGGCGTTAGCTGTTGCGCCAAATTTCGTCGTCGATCGCACAATCGACTCTCTTTGAACTGAAATGAGTAGATTCGCGCCTCTGGACTCCGCGCCCAGATGGGTCTTCCCATTTTCGTGTCGGACACGGGTGTGCATGTTTCCCCCCTCGGACATCCTCAACAGCAATGCATAGCGCGTGACAGGGGACTCGTTCTGAGCCGGAAATCTGCAGTGCGTTGTCGAGCCGTGATCGAGGTCGCCGCACTTTTCTTGATGGTTGAGCGTTTGCACTCTTTCAATCAGATCTGACACCAAACGCTCGAATGCTGCCGCGGCGGCCGTGATGATCGTGCTGGCGGCGTTGTTTACCGATCTGGTGGATGCACAAGGCGAGCGGAATCGATTTGGCGCACAGGATCGGGCTCCCACCTCAGCCGGTGTCATGTCGCAGGCGAGCCCGTCGGGGTGCCGCGCATGTAGTTGGCATGTACCGCCAGCTGACGAGAATTTTCCGCCTACTTCCAATCCCGACTACCGACATAGGCAGCCTCAAGCATCCTGCGCTAATTCGGCTTGCGATCTTCTATTTAGTCTTGAGCCCATCGCTCGTTATAGCTTCGCTCACACTCATCGCAACGGTCCTGGCGGGGTGGCTGGGCGGGCTTGCTTTGGTTCCGGCCATTGCGATGGATGGAATCGCAGCAGTGTCCTGGATCGAATTCTCGCGCCTGTGTGTTACCTGGCATCGACGCTCGTGAACACCGCAGCCACCGCGCTGACGGTCGACCTAACGAGGCGCGAAGCCCGTCATCACAGTGCAGGTCGCTGTCTCAAGAGGAATGCGATCCAAATGCCGCTCGGAATAGCCATCACGCTTGCAGCGATGAGTGCTGTGGCGGTCACCTCGGACGTGAAGGAGTCTTCGACGCCGGCTAGGTCCTCGAAGGCGAGCACGCTCTCGCACATAAGGAGGATGAAAACCAAGGCACTGGCGATCAAGAGAAAGCCAGAGAGTTCCTTCTGAAGGTCGGCTCGGAATGCCCAGTGATAGCCGCTCGCGCGACTCACGATGAAGAGGAACGACAACGTCGGAAGTAGCCAAAAAGTTAGCGACAAGAAGGCCGATGAACTCGACCACGTAAATCCCGAATAGAGGCTCATGGCTGCGGTGACAACCAACCCCGCTCCGAACGCAAATCGAGACGCCGAAGACACAGCGTTCAGCTGAGCGTCGGTCCGATCAAAGTTCAGTGCCCGAAATAGGTAAACGACGTAGACGGATTGCGCAAGCGCCAACAGTCCGAACCAGACGCCGGGGACGAGGTAGTCGATTGTGTTCTTGCCCGTGACGGCGAACGGAGCAAGTAAAACGCCAACGAAAAAACCACCTAAGGCTGTGGCCACTGTCGTCAGGAGTATGCGGATCAGCGAAAATCGATCCTCAGATTTGCGTGTTGATGCTGCGATGGTCGGCTCCGCCATTCTCTTCCGTCTAGCACGAGTTGATCGATATTCGATTTTTTATCAGACTAGCTCGGAGGGATGCGCTTCTGCGAAGCTCCCGGAAGGCTGCGCGTATCTGGCTCAGCGCACCTACGAGGGGCTTGCAGGGAGGACTTGGCCCGCGCTGATTGGCAGCCGGCACGCCTCGGGCTCGGGCTCGACGAGCGCCGTGCGAAAGCAACCAGTTTCAGTAGTCGGTGGATATGGCTACCGGAGACCATCGCTTGAGCTCTGTCTCAACTGATGCGAGCTTCTGATGCACCCGCACCACGGCGTCTGAGCCGAGTTGGATTCGGAATGGTGGATCGGACATAGTGCCGATCTGCTCAAGCACTGCTGCGGCTTTTGCTGGGTCGCCGGGCTGGAATTCTAGATGGGCGTGTTGCTCCCGCAGGGCCGCCTCTACAGTCCATTCATATTCGGGAATCGGGCTCGATTTCGTGTGCCGTGCACGCATGTCCGCGGGACGGTGAGTTCGAAACTTCCCCGGCTCGATGAGATGGACGGTGACGCCGGTATCGCTCAGCTCGCTTGCCAGGGCCTCGCTTAGTCCTTCGATGGCGAAGTTTGCGGCAGAGTGAACGCCCTCACCTGGCGTTGCCGCGAAACCGGCTACCGAGGTGATATTGAAGATCCGCCCGCTTCCGGCTGCACGGAGACAGGGAAGGGTTGCGCGTATGACATTCATCGTTCCGAAGAAGGTGACGTCGAATACCGCCCGGATCTCTCCGTCCGAGGCCTCTTCGATTGGTCCGAACAGGCCGCGGCCGGCGGCGTTGATGACGATGTCGATTCGTCCGAATCGCTCCAACGTCGAAGTCACTGCTGCGAGTACTTGGTCTGGGTCTGCCAGGTCTGCTTGGAGGGGAAGATGGGCGGCGCTTAGCGCCTGGGCTCCCGCTCGACTGCTGAGGGTGGCAACAGAATGACCTTTGCGCAACGCAATCTCGACGATTGCTTTGCCGAGCCCCTTACTAGCTCCCGTGACGAACCAGACCGCCATGTGAATCCCCTCTTTTCAGCACAACTTCGAGTTTGCGCTGTGCGGGAGGAAGAGTCCGTAGGGCTGACCCGTGCATTCCGGGTACCGGTGGGGGGTGTCAGATACTTCGGTCGGGATTCATGGCGTCGCGCAGACCCGCCCGGCTCGTGACGCCAAGCTTCGGAAACAATCGATAGAGATGTCCGGCGACAGTGCGCGGTGCAATGTAGAGACGCGCTGCGATGTCTTTGTTGCTCATTCCCGAGGCAGCGAGCTCCGCAATCGCTCGCTCCTGCGGCGTGAGGAAGGACTGGGAGGGGTCCGAGCTGTGAGCCACTTCGGCGTCACCCGAAGCCCTGAGTTCTTCCCGGGCTCGAGTTGCCCAGGGCGTGGACCCGATGCGCTCGAACAGTTCTAATGAAACGCGTAAGTGCTCTCGGGCCCGCAATGCCTCGAATGAACGACGCAACTTCTCGCCATATCCGAGACGCACTCGTGCCACGTCGAACGGCCACGCTTCAATCCCCGGCACGGATAGGGCCTCGTCAAATAAGTCGAATGCCGAATCGCCCTCCGCAACAAGAGCTGCTGCCCCCACGCTGAGGAGAGCCATGCGAGGAGAAACGGATTTCAGATCAACGGACGCCATGGCCTCAACATGCGAACGTGCCTGCTCGAGACGCCCTGTGCGCACGGCCGCTTCGACTAGGTCGAAAGCTACCCACATCGCGTGCGGATTGAAGGGAAGGAATTCGCCAGCCGGGCTGAGCGAGGACGCGAAACGGAAAGCCGACTCCCAATCTCCGGCACTCGCTGCGGCAAGGGTTCTGGTGTGGTTCGCGATGCGCTCGACTGCGAACGCATTTCGGGTCGCGGCGACCATGGTGTGTTGATCGGCCCACGAAAACGCCTCGGCGGTGTCGCCTTTGAGCCCGGCAACGAGCCCGCGCTGGAGAAGGAAGTACCAGATAGTGAAGTCGTAACCGTGCATTTTGCACAGGTCGATTGCCCGTTCGGCGACGAGATCGGCCTCGTCAAGGCGGCCGGCCATGAAGGCCTCCAGGCACAGATGAATCGAGGCGACGATGCTAACTCGCACCGCTCCGATTTGAAGCCCCTGGTCGTAAAGCCGGTGGGCTGACTCCCGACACGGTCCTAGAAGATCCATATAAACGGCAGAGGTGTTCACTCGAAAAGCTCGGCCGGGATCGGTCTCGTCTGCTTGTTGCGCGATGAGTGCGATGAGACGGCTTCGCTCGCCGCCGCCTTCGTAAACGGTGTTTCCGTAAGTGCGCGTCTCGACTTCGAGGACGTCTGGGGCTCCGGGCTGGAGCCGTTCCAAATACTCCTCGAACCGTTGCCAAAGGTCTGATCGTCCCGACCAGGACAGCAGAACGAGGAGAGTGCTGAGGGCGGCGAGGAGGGCGGCGTCGTTCGCGTCCCAGCCGTGATCGACCGCGTCTAGCGCGGCGACTATCAAACGGATGGCTGAATCGACATCACCATCACTTTCCACCCGCACATATGCCTCCGCGGCGACGGCATGCAGGGAGAGATTCTGGTCGGCGCTTAGGCGTCGCGCTTCTGTAAGTAGACGCAATGACGCGTCGCGCTCGCCTGTGAGGTCGGCTCCGAGGTATGCCGCCTCGGCAAGGCGCCTGCCGAGTTCTTGGCCGTCGGGGCTCAGCCGTGCGGCTCGGCCTAAAGCGGCGATGGCCGCGGCCGCATCGCCTCGAGAGAGTGCTCTCCTCGCGACAATCTCCATTTGTTGAGCTATGTCCTCGTCGGGTCCCTGCGCTGCCTCGGCGAAGTGCCACGCTCGACGGTCCGGGTCGGTGCCAGAGCGTTGAGCAAGAACCGTATGTGCGCGCCGGCGTTCTTCACTGTTGGCTCCGTTGACCACGGCAGACCGGGTCAGGGGGTGACGAAACGCAACCAGGTTCGATTCCGCTTCGACGGAGATCATGTTTGCCTGCTCTGCAGGCATGAGGACGCTCAGCTCTACGCCGAGTTCGCCGAGAGATCGAACGCTAGACGTTCCCTCCAGCGCCAGAAGGAGGAGAGCCGATCGAGTGTCGGGTGGCAGGTCTGCGATGCGTCCGGCGAAAGCCGCTGACAGCCGCCAGCTCATGGGCAGAATGGGTGGCAGGTCGCCTGACGCCTTAGAGAGTCGGTCTGCTATGTCTGCGAGCTCTACGAGAGCGAGGGGATTCCCGGTGGCCTCAGACAACAGGCGTTGACGGACCGAAGCCGACAGATCGGGGTGACGGTGAAGAACCAGCAGTTCTGCGTCCTCGTCCAGCAACGGTTCAATCTTGATCGTCGACCGAATGCTGCCGAATTCATCGTTCGATGTGCCCGACGAACGAAGCGTTGTCAGCAAACCGATGTGATTGCCTATGGCGCGATGTGCGATCAGGCGGAGGACAAGCTTGCTCGCCGGATCGAGCCACTGAACATCGTCCACGGCGAGAAGAATTGGCTTTGAGCCAGCGGCCTGACTTGTCAGCGCCAAGGTGGCGTTGCAGACGAGAAGGGGACTCGGAGCCTCACCATCTCCGAGGCCAAGCGCCACGGTGAGCGCTTCACCTAACTGGCTTGGGATGGCACCCAAATGGTCGACAATCGGCAGCAGAAGTTGATTTAGGCCTGCATAAGTGATGTCGACTTCATACTCGACGCCAGCAGCAGACAGAACAGTCATGCCGGCTTCGCCGGCCCGGCTTATTGCCTCGATGAGGAGTCGAGTTTTCCCGACGCCGGCCTCTCCAAGCAACGTGCAAGCTGCGCCACCCGACTTGGACTCGTCCAGAAACCTGTCGATGAACTCAAGCACGCTGTCCCGGCCGAAGATGACCTCGCCCGGCATTTCGGCGGGGGCTGAGGGCAGCATCGGTGCCTCCTCGGAGCAGTGCTTACCTGTCGTCGGTATTCGCTCAGGTTGTCGACAATCGTACCTTTGTGCCGCTTTTCCCTGCCTGATTTCTTGGCAACAACAGACGGATGTCCATAGTTCGAGTCAATATACCCATGCGGCCCACGCTCTGACGAGCCGATATTTGATAAGCGGCAACGTTCTCGGGTTCCGCCCGCGGGACCTTGCTCGGTCCGTGCCGAAGGCTGATCTAGGCGGTAGCGAAAAGTGGCAGTCAACGCTCGATTTTCCGAGCTTCACAGAGTTGTGCTCGGTCGCATTCTCGACGGCACGATGAAGCCCGGATCGCGCATCGTCGAATCGACGCTGGCGGCTGAGCTCGGCGTCGCTCGAACTAGCCTTCGCTCAGTGTTGCAGCGCCTTGCAGACGAGAAGCTCGTAGTTCATCGCGACTATAAGGACACTGCTGTGATCACCGTCACGCCGGAGCTGGCTCTCGAGGTCGACACTTTGCGCCGCTCTCTCGCGGCTTTCGCGCAGTCTCTCAGTCGACATCGGTCATCGACTATGTCAGACGTGACGCGTGCCTTCGAAGACCTGGCATCCAGTGCCACGTCTGGTTTCGTGCAGGCAGCCGTGGAGGCAGACTTTCGGTTGCACCGCCAGATGATTGCGGCGACTGGTCACAGGTTGCTCCTCGATCAGTGGGATCGACTCGAGCCTCTAGTTCGCCTGTGTGCGAATCGATCGTTTCGCCACTCATGGACGACCGACGAGCTCGTCCGCAGCCACGAGATGACAGTGGCAGAATTCACGAGCACCTCATCGCCCATGCGGACCGGGCCAGCGGCATCTCCCAACCCAGAACCTTGCTTCATGTCCAGCTATAGCTAGTCGACGTCGGATCTTGGGTAATTACTTGAGCAGGACTTGAGGAATGCGAGTCATCCTCCTCAGGATCTGAAGCATAGGAAACCCCACACTCGTGACATGGTCGAAGTGCTCCCCACAGCTGTCCCCGTAGCTCCTGTGCGAAGCGGTCAGACGGTTGAAGCGGTAGTCGGCAGAGACGATGAGATTTCGGCGATCAGCCGCTTCATCTCTGCTCTAGAGCACGGCGGCGCCTTGCTGATGGTTGGTGAAGCAGGAGTTGGCAAGACCACCCTGCTCGCCGCTGCTACGCACATCGCGCGCGCTCGCGAATGCCGTGTGCTCTCCGTAGCTGGTGGGCAGTTCGACATGGACGTCAGCTACGCAAGCTTGAGACGGCTTCTCGAACCGGTGCTCGACGACATCCAATACCTCCCCATCCAGATGCGAGAGGCACTGGCTGTTGCCCTCGGCATCGGAGAGGGGCCTGCTCCGCGGCCTCTAGTCATCTACAACGCGGTCCTGACGCTTCTCACACGTGTGGGAGAGACAGTGCCGCTCCTTATCCTCATTGACGACTTGCCCTGGTTGGACCGCGCCAGTGCGACGGCGCTCGCATCGGTGTCACGTCGGCTCAGCGGAACTCATGTCGGGCTCCTTGCGTCGGTCCGTGTGGGTGAGTATTCCGTGTTCGAGCGCAGCGGCTTGGAAGAACTGGAGATTCTCCCCCTCGCCCGAGAAGACGCAGAGGGCCTCATCCACCGCAGCCGGCCCACCCTCTCGCCCCGTCTGAGACAACGAGTCCTGGATGAAGCGAGAGGAAATCCACTCGCTCTGGTCGAGCTTGCCGCGAACGCCTCCCGCGGAGACTCCACATTCTCGGATGCGGAGATCGAGCCCGCGCCGTTGGCTGGGCGACTTGAATCGTCGTTTGCCCGACGCCTGAGCGAACTGACCGACATTTGCCGGGAAACCCTCCTCCTAATTGGTCTCAGTGGGAGGGAGGATCTCAGCGGGCTGGTGAAGACAGGTCTCGTCGTAGACAGGTTGGCTGCCGGAGAATCGGCTGGACTAATCATCGTCGACTCGGCCACCATGACCGTGCGCTTCGGTCACCCGCTGATGAGATCGGCGGTTGTCAACAGTGCCACTGCCGAGCAGCGACGACGCGTGCACCGATTTATCGCACTTCATATCGTCGATGAACCAGAGCGACGCGCCTGGCACTTGGCTGAGGCAGCCGATCGACCGGACGAAAGCATTGCGGAGGAGTTGGAAGAAGCAGCGCGCCGCGTTCTTGCACGCGGTGACGCGGCGGGCGCCATCGGCGCGCTGACGAGGGCGGCAAATCTCAGCACCGATCACGTTCAACGTGCGCGACGATTGTCAGAAGCGGCGTATCTTGGAGCCGACATCACCGGCGAGCTCGCCCACGCATCTCAACTGCTCGCCGACGCTCAAAAACTTGCCCCACACCTCGACGAATCTCTTCACGCAGCCGCGGCAGCGGCCTACATGACAGTAAACGGCGACGGTGACGTCGACGCCGCCTATGCCCTCCTGCTGCACGCCGTTTATTCGAGCGACCACGGCTGGAATGCAGATAACGGAGAACTCATCGAGGCACTCAGTACTCTGCTCCTCATCTGCTGGTGGGCTGGCAGAGAGGACTATTGGAGCTCTTTCGAGGAGACGACCAGACTTCTCCGGCCACGTATCCCCGAATTGCTGTGGATACAGAGCAACACATTCGCCGACACCGTCAGAACCGGCGCCGCCGCACGACCCCAACTGCTTCACCAGATCGAGCAACAAGGGTCGGAACACGAGCCCAACCGTCTCATCCGGGTCAACACATCTTCGGTCTACATGGATCTTCTAGCGGAGGTTCGACCTGCGGCATGGCGTCTCGTCGAAGACGGCCGCACCGGCGGTGCCGTTCGCTCGGGACTCGGCGCGCTCATGCACCTGTGTCTAGATTTCTTCGCTGCCGGGCGTTGGTCGGAGGCGAAAACGCTAGCCGACGAGGGCCTGTCGGTGAGCCGAGAGCATGGATACGGATTCATCGTCTGGTACTTCCTGTTCCATCAGGCTCTCCTGTCCGCAGTGACTGGAGACGCGGTTAAGGCGTACGCCTGGGCAGACGAACTTGCCGACGTGACAGTTCAACGCCACGCGCGCGGTGCTGAAAAGTTCGGATACCACGCACGCACTCTCGCGGCAATCGGAGAAGGCGACTGGGAAGCAGCCTTCCAGTACGCCAGCAAACTGAGCAGTCCCGGCGCGCTGGCGCCGTACACTCCTCACGCGATGTGGGTTGCCTACGACTTGGTTGAGGCAGCTGAGCACACCAAGCGCCGCAAGGACGCGGTGGCGCATGTGAAGGCCATGGAAGGCGCAGGGCTTTCAGCCATCTCCCCGCGGATGGATCTCCTCACACGAGGAGCACGGGCGTTGATCGAAACCGGCGATGTGGCCACTCGTCTGTTCCAGCACGCGCTAGACACCCCATCCGCGGAGTCGTGGCCATTTGACCTGGCACGAATCCAATTGGCTTTCGGCGAACACCTCCGCCGGAACAGCGACATAGCCGCAGCGCGCGCCTTGCTGCACCGAGCTTTAGAGACGTTTGAGCGCCTTGGCGCCGCTCCATGGGCGGTCCGTGCTCGCGCGGAACTGCGAGCTGCGCGAGACGTTCGGGACAGCTTCAAGGGAAATCGTCGCGTACTGGTTTCCCTCACTGAAAGGGAGCAAGAAATAGTGGAACTGGCGGCGGAAGGGCGCACGAATAAGGAGATCGCGCGCGAACTCTTCGTGTCTCCGCGAACCGTTAGCGGGTATCTATACCGAGTGTTCCCGAAACTGGGCATCACCAGCCGTGCTGCGCTTCGGGACGTCATGATCTCGATCCAAGCGGACGCAGCAACTCCATCTCTGATGACGGAGGCCGCGTCAGCAACGTCCGTCGATGAAGGGACGGTTGACGTCATATGACCTCCGCCAAGGCGACAGCTGCACCGAGAAACCGCCAATCGACCGTCGTCGTCGCTTCGCTAGTCGGCACGAGCATCGAGTTCTACGACTTCTACATCTATGGCACCGCAGCCGTGCTGGTCTTCCCCGGATTGTTTTTCCCCAACGACGACCCCGTCACCGCTCAACTTGCCTCCCTTCTCACGTTCGCTCTGGCCTTCCTCGCACGCCCGGTCGGATCAGTGCTGTTCGGTCATTTCGGGGACAGAATCGGTCGCAAGAAAACGCTTGTTGTCTCACTGATCATCATGGGAGCGGCGACACTCCTCATCGGCTGTCTGCCCACGTACTCCCAGATTGGTCTTTGGGCTCCTGTCCTCCTTGCGACTCTGCGACTTATTCAAGGAATCGGACTCGGTGGAGAATGGAGCGGCGCGGCACTGCTCGCCATCGAGAACGCGCCGGCCAAGCGCCGCGGCCTGTTCGGCAGCTTCCCGCAGCTGGGAGCACCGATCGGCTTCATCCTCGCCAACGGGGTCTTCCTGCTTTTGACCCTTGCGATGCCGCCTGAGGCAGGGGAGACAGCCTCATCGGCTTTCCAGAGCTACGGCTGGCGGATCCCATTTCTGCTCAGCGGAGTATTGGTGATCGTCGGTCTCTATGTCCGACTTGCGCTTGTGGAGACCCCGGTTTTCGCCAACCTATCGAGCGAACGTGGCGTCGCTCGAATACCGATCGGTGTCGTCTTTCGCAGGCATTGGCGCAGTGTCGTGCTCGGTACCTTCGCGTGCGTTGCTACATACGTTCTCTTCTATCTCCTCACCACCTTCGCCCTCGGCTATGGGACCTCCCCGAGAAACCCCATCGACGGCCTGAAAGTCGGACTCGGCTACGACCGCTCGTCCTTCCTCATTCTGCTGCTGGTCGGCACCGTCTTCTTCGGCCTGGCCACACCTGTGGCGGGCCGACTGGCAGACCGATTCGGTCGCAGGAAACTCCTGCTTGTGACTACCGCACTCATATTCGGATTCGGCTTCTCGTTCGAGGCCTGGCTCGGACACCAGGGCTCCATCGCCTCTACACAGACGTTCCTCATCGCCGGCTTGCTTTTGATGGGCCTCAGTTACGGGCCGATGGGGTCGTTCCTTCCGGAACTGTTCCCCACTGAGGTTCGTTACACCGGCTCCGCTATCGTCTACAACCTCGGGAGCGTCTTGGGCGCTTCATTCGCGCCCGCCATCGCGCTCGGCCTGTGGAAAGTGGACGGCGATATCACCGCCGTGGGCCTGTACCTGTCGCTGGCAGCAGCAATGACCGCAATCGCCCTTGCGCTGCTTCCTGAAACTCGACTTCTCTCCTTGGACTCCCACAATCATGCAGGTTGATTTCTCTCGCGCACCGAGCCGCTACCGCACGGAGGAAACACGATCTCGCTACCTGTCGAAGATGAGTTTCGGGGCGGGCACGCTTGTGCAACTGGCTCTGTCCGTCATCGGGATCCTCTTCTTCCTCAGCGTTAGTACGGAGAGCTCAGTCATCTTGCTTCTGGCGTGGTGCTCAATCGGCAGCGCCTACCTGGTAGCGATCGCTGTGACGCTCAGCGTCACCTCTCGCGCCACCCAAAACGACCCCTTACCCATCAGCCCGAGCGAAGTCGGCCCAGTCGCTCGGATCGTGTCTGGGGCAGGTACCCTTCTCGCGAGCGTCGTCGGGGCCGGCGCAGCTCTGCAGGTGGGGTTCGAGAAAACCGATCCGCTGTACGGGGCCGCCACTACCTTCGTCGGGATCTGGGCGATGTTGTTGGCCTGGTGTCTCCTACAGTGGGGATTAGCCCAGACCTACTTCCAGCTGTACTACCGAAGCGCCGCCTCCCCGCTGGCCTTCCCGGAGACACCTCACCCACGACTGGTGGATTTCGTCTATTTCTCTGTCACTTTGGGAACGACTTTCGCCGCCTCCGACGTGAATGTTCAAACCAGCGGGATGCGATGGCGAGTCACCGCTCACTCCGTGCTCAGCTTTTTCTTCAACGGGCTGATTATCGTCTTCGCGTTTTCGACGATCTTCAACGCCGGATTGTGACGGGGGCCGAGTTAGGCCCCCGTCGACCACAGTTCGCTAGCCGCTGATGACGAGACTGCGAAGCTCGTCCCCGGTCACGGTGAAGTCGAAACTACCCGGGCCGTTGTAACCCTCGCCGCTGACGGAGATTCGAGCTACTGCATGATCCCCATGGTTTGTCACAGAGGTAACGGTGATGCGGTTGTGCGTTCCGATGTGCTCCGCGTCGCTCCACCGTTTGATCTCGTCTCTGCCGGTGAAGACTCGACCGAAATCTTTCACGAACCCGTCGGGCGTAAAAGTGTCGAGCAGTTCCTCTAGATTTTCAGAGTTCGTCGCGTCGATGAACCGCTGGGCGGGGGCGGGAAGCTGATTGCTCATCTCATTTCCATTCGTTCAGGTGTTGGGGGATCCGAGCAGCTGGTGCCACCCGGTGATTTGGTACGACTCGACTCGAAAACTGGCGAAGCTCAGCTGCCAGTGGACCTCTGGGCTGCCGGACGTACGAAATCTCTGTATCTGCTCCACCAGCACCACCTCTCTGGTGACCGCGATGTTGATCAGCGAGAAAGTGGAGTCGTCGTATGCCGCTCGAAACTGCTCACACGCATCGAGAACTGCCAGCCGACCAGATACGGTGCGGGCTGTCGACGAGCGAAAGACGATGTTCGGGTGAAGAAAGGGGAGCATCTCGTCCACCGCACCGTCGTTCAAAAGAGCGAGGAAATCACGGACCACCGATTCTCTTTCGTCGGTCCATGCCTTCGTTTCAGGTCGGGAATCGGCTCTGAGCAGTGTCATGCGCTGATCCGCAGAGCAGTGATCAATCGTCTCGGCACCGTGAACGTCAAACTCATCGACCCGGAAAAGAACTTTCCGGACGCTTGAGCGTGGACAACTGAGTTCCCGTCCACCATGAGGAATGTCGGGTAGCTCAGCTCGATCCCACCACCGATGAACTCAGCGTCGCTCCATCGACGAATCTCGCGCGGTGTCGAGTACACGCGCCCCCAGTCGTCGACGAATCCCTCGCGATTGAAACATCGAACGAGCGATGCGGTATCCGATGCGTCTATCGCATCGAGCGCGTGGTGAACAACCGCCGGTACAGCGGTAGAAAGCGTCATCGTCACGATCGGTCTCCCTTCTTATCGTCCTGTTGAGTTTCTCCGACCCGCCCGTGGCGGTGATTGAGTCAAGTGACTACAAATGGCTGCGTCGCTCGAACCGGAAACCGCCGTGTCCGCCATTTCCTGGGGTATGCCCAATGGACGCTTCCCGCGCAGCGCGGCAACATAAGCGCAATGAGGAGAGGAGGACGACCATGACAGGTGCGCCGCGCTTCGACCTAGTCCGGATGACCGGACGGGATCGAGCGGAGCCGAACCGTGTCGCCACACCGTTCGAGCTGTTCTTCGACCTTGTCTTCGTTGTCTCGGTGTCGTACGCATCGGAAAACCTCTTCGACCTCGAATCCGAGGGGCACGTTTGGCAAGGACTCGGCGCCTACGCCATGGTGTTCTTCGCCATCTGGTGGGCGTGGATGAATTTCACCTGGTTCGCCACAGCCTTCGACACCGACGACTGGCTGTACCGTCTCACCACCATCGTTCAGATGGGCGGGGCCCTGGTGTTAGCAGCCGGGACCACCGCTGCGATGCAGCACGCCGACTTCACCGTCGTCACCATCGGCTACATCATCATGACTCTCGCCATCGTCACCCAATGGTTGCGCGCCGGCATTCAGTCCGCGGAATACCGATCGCCGTGCTTCCGCCACGCTGCCGGAGCCGCGGTGGTGCAGATCGCGTGGGTGATCAGATTGCTCCTGCCGCCCGAGATCGGACTGCCGCTGTTCTTCGTCCTGGTCGTGGCCGAACTCCTGGTCCCCGTGTTCTCCGACTTTCGAACCTGGACGCCGTCCAATCCCCATCACGTAGCTGAACGCTACGGCCTGTTCACCCTCATCGTGCTGGGCGAAGGAGTCCTTGCATCCTCCAAAGCGATCATCTCCGGAGTCAATGAAGGCAAAGACGTCGTTTCTCTCGCCACTTTAGGGGCCTGCGGGCTCATCATCGTGGCGGCAATGTGGTGGCAGTATTTCACCGCCCCATTTGCCGGAGGCTTCGCGTCGTTCCGTTCCTCGTTCCTCTACGGGTACGCCCACTATCTGCTCTTCGCAGCAGCCGGGGCGGTTTCGGCAGGTATTGAGATCACGGTCGGGGTGCGAAGCGGTGAAAGCACCGTGACCGGGTCGCTCGCCTCGGCGACGCTGACGCTGCCTATCGTCGCTTTCACGACCGCCGTGTGGATCCTCGCCATCCGCCCACGGGCGACGAAAGAGGTCAACATCCTCCTTCCAGCGCTCATCGCAGCGATCGGCGTCGCAACATTCCTGCCGAAAGTCGAGGTTTGGGTGGCCGCGTTGATGGTCGGCATGGTGATCACCCTGGTCACGCGTTTCCGTCTCGCCAGTGTGGGGACAACCCCACCAGGCCCTGGAGGGGGCTCCATTGTCACCACCCAACCACCCGCGACATCGTAGTTAGACAACCGTCACCATCACACACGAAGGAGCCACATCATGACGATTCCCCGTCGACAGCTCGGCACCACCGGCCCGCAGGTATCAGCCATCGGCCTAGGTGCCCTCGGAATGAGTGACCTGTACGGTCCCGCGGACGAAGACGAATCGATCGCAACGCTGCTGGAGGCAATCGACAGCGGAATCAACCTGATCGACACCGGCGACTTCTACGGATCTGGCCATAACGAACTCCTCATCGGACGGGCCATCAAGCAGCGCAAACGCGAAGACGTAGTCCTCAGCGTGAAGTTCGGTGCACGACGCAACCCCGCCGGCGGCTTCGTCCAAGCCCCGTACGACGTTTCCCCGGCGGCGGTCCAAGACCGTCTCGCATATTCGCTTCGCCGTCTCGGCACCGACTACATCGACATCTACCGTCCTTCGCGCCTGAACCCCGACATCCCGGTCGAAGAAACCGTCGGCGCTCTGCTGGAGATGCAGCAGGCCGGGTACATTCGCCACATCGGCCTGTCCGAGCTTGGCGTGGACAACATCCGCCGCGCGGCGGCTGTCGCTCCGATCAGTGACATGCAGATCGAATACTCACTGCTGTCGCGCGGACCCGAAGAAACCATCATCCCCACCCTGCGCGAGCTCGGGATCGGACTGACCGCGTATGGAGTCCTCTCTCGTGGCCTGTTGAGCGGTCACTGGAGCGCGTCTCGAGAACTTACGCAGACGGACTTCCGTGCGAACAGCCCGCGATTCCAGGGCGAGAATTTGGACGCCAACCTGCGACTCGTGGATGCGCTCGGGCGGGTCGCTGAGCGGCTCGGCGCAACGACAAGCCAAGTTGCCATCGCATGGGTTGCAGCCCAAGGCGACGACATTGTCCCGCTGGTCGGAGCGCGTCGCCGCGAACGTCTCGAAGAATCGCTGGGCGCAGCCTCCCTCGTCCTCGACGCCGAAACCCTGCAGGAGATCGAGCAGGCGATTCCCGCCGGCGCGGCCGCCGGTGAACGCTACGCACCAGCGCAGCTCGCGACCCTCGACAGCGAGAAGTAGGACCTTCAGGCGGGGGTTGCGCGCTCGGCGCGCCCTCGCCTGCACGGCCGGGCGATGCTCACCTGATCAATAGAGTCATTTGCCTTAGGAGTCACCGACACCGACCCCGGCAGTATCGACTGTGTAGCCCCGAACGCTACTCAATCGATCTGACGACAGGAGTCGCGATGCACGTCGAATCAGTGCTCCCACTGTCGCTCACGATTCTGCAAGAAGTCCCTCAGCCGGTGTGGGTGGTGGATGAATCCGGTGGCATCCTGTTCGCGAACCGCGCCGCCGTCGACACGCTCGGCTATGAAGACCCCATCGAGCTTGAAGGACTGCCCAGCCACCAGACCGTTCATCACTCACAC
>Ga0247741_1000947_pt1 | contig 15950 bp, 15 predicted proteins | sample UWRJL213509R2_FD_180945 | JGI IMG/M metagenome (GOLD analysis project Ga0247741, IMG submission 180945) | Plant litter microbial communities from Arlington Agricultural Research Station in Wisconsin, United States - UWRJ-L213-509R-2 | ecosystem: Environmental > Terrestrial > Plant litter >... | reverse complement strand
GTTCAGACACACCCAGTTCATCAACACCCAGTCTCGTCAACGCACATCCCATCTCGACAACGACAATGACTACCGCTCTTCCGTGACACGGTCACGCGGGCACCCTGCTTGCCACAGAACTCGCTCAGTGCCATGCTAAGATGCAGTTGTCTCCTCCCATAGGGACTTGTTGTGGACGACTCCCCGTCAAATGGTTCGATGGCTGCCAGAGGACGTTGGAGATCTGGAGACCTTGCGCGATGTCGGGGATTATAAGAATTGCCTCCGCACCCGTTCATCTTTCACTTCCTCTATTGTTCCTTTCAACACCTGTTGGATACCCTTCGCGGTGCCATTCTTTTACCACCCCCCTTTTCCTCAAATACGATACATTACGGCTATACATCATCCCCGATAGCATTTCTTCTTCAAGTTCCTGTTGACTCTTTTGCCACTTTTTGGCATTACATAGCCCTGGTCCCCTCGCGGGACACCGCGTCTTAGCACCAGTTTGCTTGTTGCGGTTATATAAATTGAGATACCAAAAAAATAGTGAAAGAGCGACGGCGGGCGTTCGGCAACTTAGTCCTTTTGAACTAGAGTTAGACCAAGTGAACTTTTAGCTCCTGTCAAGTATAGCGCAGAGCGGTGCATGCCAAGAGTATAAAAATGTCATGGGGGTGCCATGAACGTGAACGCAGTGATTTAAGTTTAATCAGAAGGCAGTGGGAGTGGCCGTGGTGTGTAATGTTTCAACAAATTGAAGTCGTGATGGCTCATCACTCTCAGGTTAAGTACCACCTTATCACCTTTGTATCGCGACATACCAGAAATTATAAGTATTTTATAGCTACTACTCAATGGTAGGAAAATGCTGCGTAGATGACCACAGAACGCACGAGCGAGTCCAGATCACTCGCGTGACATCGACGCGATCATCCTGGCGCGCGCTTATCAGTGCCACCGTAATTATCAGCGGGGGCTTGCTTGAGCATGATATTCAACGTTCAGGTAAGTATATGGAATTTCAATTTTCATCCCGTAGACGGGCACACTGCCGGGGGGAACACAGACACCACCTCGCCTACTATCCCTGTCTATCCCCCGACATGACCTAACATTTGACATTGTCCTCCCCAAGCCCGTTCATCCTGCTGTGCACCCTCCCAATACGGGCTTTCCTCAGTCACTCCCACTGCGTCTCCCATCTGTCAGCCCGGTCTCGTCGAGGCCTCCAATCTTCCCGCCTTACCTTGTCATGTCCTGGCGCCACCACCCCTCCTTTATCTCAGCACCATTTTCTCTGCCAGTGAGTGTGCTACTTGTTAATTTGGACGCCCGCGACTACCATGACCAGTACCTCTTCGAAGTCAAGTTCTCGGAAAGTTACATCTAAGTTACATCTCGGCCTCTACGACTGGAGCATCTACGTCCTGTCGACCGCCGTGCACGTTATACCGGGAATGGGAGTTGAGTTGAGGTTGAGATTGGAAAGGGAGATGGGCAGCGCCTGGGTGCGAAGCTTTGACTGCTCTGATTCGGAGCACCGGTAGGCGACTTCGCAGTCCATTTATAGAACCTCCTGATGGTGCAGGGGTCTAGAGATTTTAATTAAGACTCAGGATTCCTCGAAACTTCTCCGTGTAATTGTTAACTACTAGCTACTTTTGGACATTACTCTAGGAAGTGGTTTCAAGATATCTCGAGGGATTCGAAAGGTATGACTACTAAATCTTAACAGTTCGGAAAGGTGATGAAAGGGCAAGAGGTTGAAGCATTTATTAAACTCTGGAAAAATCGTCGTATGCGAATCGGATCCTTGAACAAAGTCAGCCTTGAATAACAAACCCTGGAAACCTGCAACTCACCACCGGGGAAGCATGTCGATTTCACCAGATGAGGTCGTGTGATGTCCCCAGAACCATTCACCACTGACGATTCGATGGATAAAATAATCAACGATGTATCGGTGTATCAATACTACTGGCGCGCCAATTCCTATCAGAAGAACCAACGACCCCACGAACTTGATACTGGGCAAATCATAGACCTCAGGGTGTGCATTCCCACCAATCCACAGCAGAAAAAAATAGGACGACCAGCACCTTCACGAGAGAAATAAAAATATAAGAGTTACAACAGTGATAAATGCAAATGAGACTCACCAGAAGCCGAGGTCAATAGCTATAATTTTGATACCCAGCCTGGTTCTTTCTCTGGCGAACAATGTTGGGTAGTCTTGGATAATTTCCCATAGCAAGCTATTTGACGACAAGATAAAAAGTTTTATCCTCGGCCAGGGCGTAGATAGAATTCTTGACACGATCCCCCGTAAAAGGATGAAGGCAAGGTTTGTGCATGAGGCTACTATGAAGATGATGATGATGACAAGACAGAGAACCGGAATGAGAGCGATGTCGCTTGACTGTGATACTGCTCGAGTATACCCAGTTAACGTGAAGTACATCAGGATGATAGAAATTCACAAACTAATTATGTTGCCTAACGTTGATAAATTTCAACCAAAAAAAACCGGTGAGCATTGCATATTTTGGGCTGCTGCTGCTGCTGTGGACTTTGACTCACAAACGTAAAACACTATTGCATTAGGGTCAGCCTCACCGCAATACATTCGGGATTATTTTAACTCACAAAATATAACAACTGTTAGCCGTGGCAGCGCGCGAGTAAGATTAGCATGTCGCTCGGCATCTCAACTGGGTCAAGACTTACAGAAACAAGTAGAAATCGCCAAAAGGACAACAACAGCAGGGGCTGCAATGACTCCGACGGCACAGTGCAGACTAATGGTCCGCACAAACAGCCATGGCATAGCGCTTGGGCTTTCAATTTCAAGTACTGAGAACCAATACGCTCTGTAGCTGATTGTCGACAAATGGCATGATCAAAATAGAGAATTGGACATACATCAAAGCCCAAATAACGCCAATGGTCCAATCGAGAATGTCAGGTGCTACTGGCTGCCCTCGAAATGCAGAGATCGTTTTTGATGTGCCGACACAAAGAATGAATAGTGTGTTGAGTAATCTCCAGATTGTCATCTTGACGGTTGGTCGATGTCCTGTAACCTCGAAAGACTCTGCTTGAAGTTCGACATAATAGGTAAGATTGGAGCTTGGGGTCCAAGTCGATCGGCGCTGCGGGTGACGAAGTATCAATGGACACGAAGATTGCATTCTTGTACCAGGGCCTGAGTGCAGATGTTGATGGAGAGGAAGAGAGATAGAGAGGGAATGTGATGTGTTAAAAATTTCAAGTTCGGTCCATTTATTGTCGAGCTACATAGGACTAAATTAGATTGCAGTGCTCTAAATATTATGTCAGCTATGGTGCTCCTAACGCAGTAAGTGGGAGGCGGTGTTGAACTGTATTGTATGCACAACCCTGTATTAAGTCGCCGCGGCGTGGTAATATTCGGGATCATGATATAGCAGTTTTTTTCCACCCTCAATTTAAGTGCTGCCTGTCACCTTTGATACCGTAAGATACCTGGAACTAGAAGTATGCTATAGCTATCCAGTGGTAAACAAATCGATGTGATCCCTAGCAGCTTGATGGCGATCAGGGGCCGGCGCTCGTACCACACTCCATCATCATCAGAGAGTGCTTTTTCATTTTATTTATTTATCACGACTACTGGCACCCCCTAACAGACTCAGTCACATACTAGAAAACTCCAACCCCAACGACAAGTTCTGGATATATGGGATATGGGGCCATGGGCGCTTAGCGATACCAGATATGGTTATATAGCCATTTATAGCTAGCCAGGCCGGCATTTTCCTAATTATTGATGCCAGGCTCCACCCCTGACTCTGACTCTTAGGACACATCTGGATACATGTTTACGGGTACTATAATAATGTTCTCATACCACTGCTTGGAATAGGGGTGAATACACGCATTTAAAAGCTCCGTTTGGGCCGTTAGCGTGGCACTCAACTCGCAATACTTCACCGTCACCACGCAGCCTTCTCATCAACATCCTTTTTTTTTTTCAACACGCACCATCCATGCACCGAGAGATTGGTAACGGAGCTGCCTTGAAGTTGGCCCTGAACTGGGGTTTTTGAGTTTACCAAACTGAGCTCCACTTGGACTCCGTGACGATCTTGATTCGACTCAGACTTGATCCCAATTGTTCAAGTATGCTGCATGTCGCTGGCACTGCGGGCTAAGGTTGTACATGCTGTGGGTAACATAAACTGTACGGGTCGCAGCCTCAGGCGGTGGCTATTCTGTAGATGGTCTGAGAGAGCGTATGCATTATCTTGTACTAGTAGTCCTATGGGCACAGATGGCCGTGAGCACGTGAACGGGTATAGACATTGCGGGTGAAGAAGTATTGTCTTGATTCGAGGTGAGTGGGCTCGTTTAGGTACCCTGCGTGGTGGTGAACGGATGTGAGGTTAAGTAAGCAGTCGGAGTCGGGGCGTGAACTGATATCGTCTAGATCGCCGTAGAACGTCACGGTGGAATACAGGCTGTGCGCTTCCGATCCACCGTCATCCCAATAGGACATAATACTTACCAAGTCGAGCACCGACTCACGAGCTAGAGAATTGGCCTATGAGACTAATTTGCGCCATTGCGGGTTGACCAGCTGATTCCAAGAACCAGTGGAGATGCGGGTTGGTGGTATAAATGGAGGTACACTCGCAGAAAATACGCGATGAATCCAAGGTAAATTAGGACGTACATGTGCCTATATCTGTTGTAAAATTAAACTGACTGTGCCAACAGACGGGTTATCTTATCGAGCATCGTACATTCAAGTATCGGTTTTGCAAGCTGGGCGAGTCGGTAGAATTTTTTAGCAGACATGGCGACTAAAGCTATCAAAACGCACTCGGTGCGCCTCAAATTATCAGGCCTACGGTTTGGCGGATGATATATGATATTATATACGCCGTTGGCTAATCTCTGGTCGATGTTTCCCGAAAGGTATCCCGATATAGGTGCTAGCTAAGTATGTCCCTTTCAGACCCTCTAAGTACCTCGACCTCCTTGACGAGTTAAACGGCAAGCGAATTTCCTTCAGAGCCGGCTGAAAAACGGAGATCATCCTGCTTCGTCGCCTTCTCTAACTAGCCAATGCAAGGGAAGTAGGGGAATGTACATAGATTTAGACCTAGTGGTGTCAAGGTTCGGTCCTGAACTTTGGTTCGAACCTGAACCACCTCGAACTGGACCCAAGTTCGGTCCAAAGTTCGGTGAAAATGTCCGAACCGAACTCACAGTCCCGTTCGCGGTTCGACCAGCCAGCGGTTGGTTCGAACCCGTTCGAACCAATGGTAAATTGTGGCTAGATAATAGGCACTTCGACGAGAAATCTGGGTGTGGCGGAACCTGTGGTCCAGTCCGAGGTTCGACATAAGCGCCCAAACCGGTCCCATGGTCCCGTTCGGGGTTCGAGAAAATGTGGTCAAAAACCGGACTGAACCGAACTTTGACACCACTATTTAGAACCGAATATCTCAGCCGTTTCATGACACAGTTGCTAGAAGTCTGGTTATGCTGCGAAGATTGCTAGGAACGCAAGCTTGATGTCTCGCTTGTGTTGGCCGGAGTCCCTCCAGTCCATCCCCGTGAATCCGGTATTCTCATAGAACATCGTGCCAAATCTAATCTATTGATCCACGGTGAGATTACGTTTCTTATCGTATTTCGTAATCGTCTCTTTGGAAGCTGTATCGATACTGTTTGACTCCATTTCTCAGAGTCCCCCGCCTCGGGATCTATATATGCATCACAAAAGACCTCCCACAGTATGCGCATCCGGCGTCGACGCGCCTGTTGAAAAAAAAAAAAAGTGGTAGACAAATCTTAATGCGTTATTTATATTAACATTTCATTGACTGAGCACTGTGTAGATAGATGTAGGACAAGGAAGGGAGGAAGAATGCCAAGGTAAGAGCACTCACTTAAATGAGGCGGGACAATCGGCTTGGCAGATCAGCTTGGCAGGGCGTTTAGAATCTGCATTTCTCGAAGTCCTCCGCCTTGGGATCTAGATATAGCCTCAAGCTCAGGCCTCAGGCCTCAGGACCCGCTACGCAGCCGACATCGATGCACGCGTCTTCTTGAAGTTCTTTCCCAACTACATCGAAATCACACATATTTACGTAAATCCTGCACCAAGCCCAAATTTCCAGCCCCCATTGACCATCTCCACCTCTGTTCAGTTCTCAGGCAGTCCCCAACATTCGATTCATTGGCACTTGAGCTTGACCTCTCACCAATTTTAGTCCCCGATGGCCGACTCCGATACCGTCGATGAGTCGATCAACTTTCAGACGGACATCGATTTCATCTCCCGACACCCTACCCATGGCAGGTGGCATGCGGCGTATACAAACCACCCTGCTCTGTGCGCATTTTGTGACTCCCAGCATTAGTCAAAGGCGTGACCGCAACGCCTGGATACTCTCGGAACCCCGGTGTTCAGCAATGAACCGTACTGGGTAACTAGTAGTAACTCGTCCGACTCCCAATCCGAGGCTTCCTCCAGAGTCCGACACTCAGCTGCAATCATCCTATCCTGCACCTTTGCCTACGAGTAGGAATAATACTTGTATCTCCACTCCCACTTATACTTTCACTTCTGCAGGCACCGCGACTAATACTACTTTAAGTCCAACGGTCAACATCGAGTTCTCGGACGATGGAGTCGACATTTACACCTGCATCGATTTCGAAGTCGACTCCGATATCTACGTCTACACTACCTCCTAGAACACCCCCAACCTCGACACTCGCCCAAAGGTGGTACATGCTAGGGTATGCTTATACCAAGACTAGTGGGAGTACAGCTGGCAATGGACCGGGGCATGAGAGTGGGACGGAGAATGGAAATGTGAGGTATACTGAGGACGAAGTGGGAGAGTGCCAAATGTTTTAACTCCGTGGTCGGGTTTGTATATGAAACGTACACTCCCCACGCGTACGAGCACGAGTGCTCCTCGTCGACACTCCTACTCGGATAGACTGGCGATTTCAATTTTTGTATCGTCATCTGAGGGTATGCTTCGATCTCAAGGCCCACCGACTCGTGCGCCCACGCCCTCGACTTCAGCTTTGAACACCGTGTCTACATCATCGCGAACGAGGACGAGGATAAGATCGCATACACTCTCTGCGTTATATGTGTTGTTGGCTACTAACGCTGACGCCATTGAAATCAATGGAACGGAAGTGCAGTGCCAACTTCGAAGTAATCACAGGGAGTCTACCTTCCACGCCTCTTCTTGCTTTTGCTAGACCTCTGAATCAAAATCACTATTGGGTTTATCCTACCGCAATTTCCAATCGCCGCACCACCTTCTTCGCCGATTTCATGTCTTGCCCATCCACAATTCATAATGATCGCGCGAACGGGCGCTTTTTAGTCTATTTATAGAGGGCCATTTGGCGCCGGATGGTGTAGCGGTCCAGAGGAACTTTGCGCTATCATCAGAGCCTGCAATCCCAGGAACTTAACACTAAACTGGACATGGTTGTCGGAGGGTGCATCTTCCTTAAATCAAATCAGTAGAAGGAGAATACATATACAGTTCCTGCATGTCAGGAATCGAAATATGTAATAGACAACCTTCGAATCTCAGTTCCTACAAATCCGGGATCTTACTATGAAGCATGAGAGTTCGATTTCGAATTCAAGTTCAACGCTCCCCATGACGCTGGACACTGAACGGGGCGTAGTTTCTCGAGCTCTATTACTATCAATGTCATAACAATAAGTGCCACCACGCGTCAAGACTCTGCAAGATGAACCCCATCTTTCGAAATCGTGATTCGCTTTTTAGTATAGTACATTCTTTTTCTTTTTCTGGTAATCTTGAATTGAAGCAAATTTCTTCCGCACGTAGGCGTTCCCTTTCAGGACCAATAGGGTAAATGTATAGTGCTTCCAGACTCCATCTCCACGATACGTCCACCGTATATAATACAGGTCCGCTCAACCAGTGTTGGCTGACAACAGAACGTAAACAAGTCCTCTGAATCTTGGAATAAGCAATTATAAAGAAATTAAAACATATCTAGGTCTGATTTCACAACGGAGACGGGGATTCAATCACGGAGGGAGCAGTCTTCAGCCTCCTGGTAGGACGACGATCTTCGTCATCGCTACCTTCCTCAGCAGCTCGTCCGCGTTTCTTGTCCTTCGAAGCTGGCGTTCGAGGCGGTGTTTGAAGGGTATGCCTTCCGGGAGAGTTCGCAACTGGGGGTCGTGCCGCCCCAACATCTTCGACAGGCTTACTCGCACTCCAATCCTCATTATCCGAGTCGAGTTCCTTAGCCGTAGCTTTAGCAGACTGGAAGTTGGGGTTCGGTACTGCGTGTAGTAGGTTCTGGAGTTCCTCCAGAGTCTTCGTGCCGAATGAATGGTGCGAGCTGTAGGACACAAATTGGGTCTTCGGAATCAACTGGAAATAACGTTTGGCGATGGCAGGTTTGACCCAAGAAGTGTGGGTGCCGTGGTCAACGAGCGTGACCGAGTCCTCGCGCTTGAGCGCCCGCCTCGAGCTCGGGGGCTCTGGGATCAAGGGAACACAGTTATGGCGCTTCAGCATTTGTCGAGTCGGCTTTACTGGGATTAAGTAGGGTTGTCTGGTGCCCAGTCTGGGTTGTGCTGAGCGTCGCCGAGATTTCCCGGTGATGGTTTGAGTAGCTGTTGAGGCTGTAGAAATAAGGTGAGTATCTTCGGATAAGCCTAATCGTTATATTGAAACATACCGTGTTCACGGGGGCATTCTCCTGTAGGGTCCTCGGCATTGCTCACTGGCAAAGGGTCCATTGGTGCGACTGGGTTTTCCGCACTTTGAGAGGCCGAAGGAGTAGTAAGGGTATCCGAAGCATTGAAGTCGACTTCGGGAAGAACCAGTTCAGTCCTGAGCAAATTAATCAACATCTTAAATCAATTCTCGAGCACGTCGAATGACTTACTCGTAAGGCTTCCAACTTCCGGGCCACAAGGTTTGGTATAGATAAATTTGTTGCCTCACAAACTCGCAGATCGGGCGGAGGTGCTCAAGATGCTGCTGTTCGGAGAGTGGTTGATACGAGTTGAAAGATGCACCGGGAATGGTTGCGATTGCAGTATTCATCGTTGAAGTGCGGGGGTGGTGAGGATGCAAGGGATAATCTTGGACAGCTGCGAATACGCTGGCCCCTGTTCTTATAGTTGATGGGCCTCACCATTCTGGCTGACCCCAACTAACGCTTTGTTTGTGCAGTGGCACAATGCACATCCCAGGTGGCAAAGCGCCGCCTTGCGTCGGTGCCACTCAACCATAAGTGGTAATATCCGGTGTGCTTTAACATAGCTGACCACCGAAGCGCAGTGATGTCTGCTACAAGAGTTGATTTCGACTGTTGAAGGCTGTGAGCGACGATTGTTGGAAGACGAGTATGATCTCAGAGGAGAAAGTGAGGAGCAGGAAAGTGTCACATACTAGTAGTCACAGACCGTGATTATCACAACAACTTGAACTTGTCCTCTCTTGACCAGCACGCACTATGGTGCATATCACAGTTCACTCTTTAAGATATGAATTGAGTCTGTTTAACGATGCTACTGCTTACTTGCCTTATTTTCTTTCGTCGATGTTCACATCTTGCGTGCATGATGGTATCGACTTGGTGCACTGACATTTACCCGGAGGTCTCTGCCAAAGCCTTCCTTGAGCATCGGGGGACTCCGGTAGCTCCTTCACCTTTTTCCACCCAATCCCACCGACATACGAGATAACGAACCCAAAGTAACTCGAGTTGTGTAACGCCTCAGGTGACAAAACTCCTGAACTCACTCCAGTACGCCCATACTGACGCTTCACGGCAGCATGAAGATGCACCAACTGCCTAATGAGCTCTACGAGCAAATCTTCGTATTCTGCAATACACCAGATCTATTCACTCTGACTCTTGTGGACCGTCGTATCTCTTGCGTCGCCAACCCTCTACTCTATCGAAAGATCCAAACCCTTCACTCATTGTCCAAGATTGTTCAACTCCTTTCAACCCTCCTATTCTTCGATCAAACTGCCCCATTGGTCCAGAGTCTCCGCGTAGACTTTGTCTGGTGGTCTGCATCCCTCTCCAAACCCATCCCACGCAAGGACATCTACCTCTGCGTCAAGAAGGTTGGGACGCGCAAAACCTTCGCTGCAAGAGAGGTCCTGAACACTTACTTCAGCCTCCTTAGTGCCGTACTGTGCAAGATGGGAAATTTACGGAATCTTGAGCTCATCTTCGAGCATGTCGAGTCCATCGATCAGACATTTGGGTACCTTGTAAAAGGATTTCCATCCCAACTTCAGTCATTGACCACCTCATTCCAACTTGGGCCCGCTCTCGGCCAGTTTCTGGAGACCCAATATCAACTGCGGGAATTACGTCTGGGAAACCATGTCCCTTATCCGACTCAATTCCTTGACGATCTTCCGGTCAGCCCATTATCACAAGTCACAATGATAAGTTGGTCCATGAAAACGCCAATGGACGCGGTTCGCTATCTGGCAGAACGAGCATCGCTCAATTCTATCATTGTCGACTTGACTGCGTCGATGTTCTACTATTCGACAACGATGGATCACTATTTTGATATCGGCGACGCGAGCAAGGAGGTTGAACACGCGAGGATTGAGTTCGGCCCAGCGTTTAAGAAAAAATGTATACCGATGATCCTGGATTCTATTCCGTCCTTGAAGACCCTCAACATGATTCTTGATACGGTCACCGAGGTGGGCACCGTTGTTGTCCTTACGAAGGCTACGTGTACTGAATTCTATACAGGAGAATCTCACGAAGATCCTCACGTCTCCCAGCGAATCGAACGTCATAAATCGCGTCGTCATCACCGGGTATTATTCCAAAGTGTCGGTTCAGGAATCCTCCATCCTTTCTCTAGTGAGGAACTTCTTCGGAAAGTGGGAGTACCTTGAACACCTTGAAATCGCGGTCACCTCTAACCGCTCAGTTTGGCACAGCTGCTACGAGAAAGTAGTAAGTCACAGTCATATGTGCTTGGATGAAGATTGCCTGCTAACAAAGGAGTATACACTAGGTGGGGACGAACAGCACTGAGTTGCAGATCAAACACACTCTGGAGCCTTGGGTTTATGTCTCCCATGGGAAATAGGCTCTCGAATGACTACTGAATACTGAGACCAGAATATTTAGACACCCGAGTCCTCCGGGCTCGATGGCAAAGGCACTTTAGTGAGTCTCACCGAGCACAGTCCTACACGCAATAACAAATGTATTTCAAGGTATACTCGCTCTCTGGATTCTCGCCTTATATTCTATAAAACCTTAGTGCCACATATTCTCTTCGTCTTAATAGAAAGTAGAATCCTTCTCATCCAGTTTACGGAGCGGCGAAAACAATGGTGGCACCATCTGCAGGCTTGGACGGCGCCCTTCTTTGATAAGCCCACCGTGCCAGGCTAGGGTCAGAGGGGGTACGCAGATGTAACACGGATGCGAAGTGACTCACGTTCATGTATCCTCCCCTAGCATTTTGAACGTCCCGGTACGGCACCAGTAAACTTATAATCGATGGTACCTCTAACTATCAACGGGTGCTTCTTCATTGATTTACCCGTTTCAAAGGTTTTACGAATCGATCATTCACATGCACCGTCTAGATTTTCAGAGTGTCATGTAAGCCACGTGCATGGTATCGGTACCCATTGCGAGTCGTCACCCCAGCTGGTACTTTATAAGATAAAAAAAACCCCGCCACCCGAGTGGCCATGGCCACTTCGAAAGAACTCTGAGTCAGCGCAACCTCCAAAAATCGCGGTAACAACTCGTTTCGGGGCGATCGCGCGACGAGCGCTTCTCACAATCTATTTATAAAACACCATTCGACGCTGGATGGTACAGCGATCTGAAGAAACTTGGATGTCGCCATTTCAGACCTCAAGACTCACGAATTCTCCATCATTCTCCTGCGGTTTATAACTGCCGAGTTATTTTAATATATATTTGATATTCTTGGAAGTAGTTCAATAGATCTCGAGGGATTTGGAAGATGTGACTACCAAGTCTTAACGGTTTGGATGTAAATTTGAGAATGTAAGAGTATGTGTGCGTGTATCTGCTCTTTAAAAATTTTAGACCAGAACAACGACTAGAAAGACGAAGCTCACCATTGTGGGAGCATGTCCATGTCATCTGAGGGACTCATGCCATTTGTCGGTAACCATTGACCAGTTCGGGCTCGATTGGCAATAGACTTCACCATCCATAAAAATATCAATCCTATTGGGAAACAAACTCCTATCATAAGAACCAGCGATCCCAGGAACTTGACGCTCGGCCGATTGGGGAGCAGTGGTGTATCTTCCACGGAAGAAGTCAGCAGAAGAAAATAAATAAAATAAAACCTGCATGAGAGATATTCAAGTCTGAGATTTCACATAGTAGTCAACACGGTAGGTTAAGCGACTGACTCACGAGAATAAGAGGCAGGAAACAATGTCCGTAGGATCCTGGACCAGCGTGGTTGTTGCTCTGGCGAACAATGTCCGGCGGCGCTGCATAAATGCCCATAGCAGCTTTGTCGACCACTTGATACATCCATGCATCCTCAGCCAGCCTCTAAATAAAAATTTTGACATAATCATCGGTAATACTACTAAGGCAAGGCATGCACATAGAACTAGTAGCCCCATGCCAAAGCCAACAGGAAGGGCGATGATGTTGGCCGTATTTGGGCCTAACCATGATGCTATATAGAATGAACACGAAGTAATTAAAAAAAGTATTAAAAGTTCACATACCAAGTCCACGACCTAACGTTTAAAAACATTTTAGAAAAAAGTGGGCATTGATGGATTTTGTACTCACTGACGTAAGATGCTTAGTACAATTTGCTTTGGCGTCAGAGTCGCCGCAATGGATTTGGGAATACCTTGACTCACTAAAGAATGCCACTGTATGCCATGGCAGCACGCAGGTGAGATTAGTATTTCACGGCATTTCGATTCGGTCATGACTTACAGTAGAAAAAGGAAATCGTTAAGAATAAAAGAGCAAAGGGGGCTGCAATGACTCCGCAAACAACACGCGAACTAATGGGTTGCACGAACAGCCATGGTATAGTGCTTGGGCTTTCTATTTCAAGTACCGTAAACCAATACGATCTGTGATTGACTTTCAACGAAGAATCATAGTCAAGATAGAGAGTTGAATGTACACCAACGCCCAAATAACTCCAATAGTCCAATCGAGAATGTCAGGTGAAACTGGCTGTCCATGCAGTGCAGAAAACATTTTCGATGTGCCAACGATAAGGATGAATGATGTGTTGATGAATCTCCACATTGTTAACTTGACTGCTGGTTGATATTGAGGGCCGTCATTAAGCAGGAGGCCAGAGGTTGAAGTTGATCGGTTTCCCCGAAAACTGGATATCGATGTCAATTGGCTTCGCGGAAGACTAGAGGTTGAAGCCGATCGGCTTCGCAAGAGGCGAAGGGGTGTTGGGTCTGTCATTCTTGTACCAGAAACTGGAGCACGGTTATTGGTGAGGAAAGAAAAGAGAAGAGAGGTGGGAAAAAGAGAGCGAAAGAGGGAGTGAGCAGGCGATGGGCAGCTTAATCCTTTTATTCTCAAGTTAGACCGAATGACGATCCTGTCAAACTTTGCGCATGCCGAGAGCATGAGAACGTCACAAGAGTGAACACAGTGGGGTCATTTAAAGCAGGAGGCAGTGTCTGGCAAGTGATAGATATTGAATCACGAGCCTGCGAGCGGCCGTAGGGTATCAACATTTCATATGCCTTCCCTCCCTGAAAAGCTCTTTTTGCTGCCCTCAAGTTAAGTGCTGCCTTGCATATATTGAATAGAAAATCATATTCTTGCATATCTTAGATAGTTCAAGTTTCGGTGGATACAAATAAAAATCGCCTTTTTATCCTGGAGTCACAGACGTGTGCTGTGCCGGCAAAAAGTATGAATGACAAGCTGAGGAATTTCCACATTGTCACATTGGCGGCTGGTTGATATAGAAGGTCGTCATTGCGTGGAAAGCCAGAGGTTGAAGCTGATCGGGTTTGTGGAAAACCGGAGGATGATGTTGGCTGGCTTCGCGGAAGACCAGAGGTTGAAGTTGATCGAATTCGCAAGAGACGAAGAGGTGGTGGGTCTGGCATTTTGTCCCAGAGGTAGGAGCGCGATTATCTGTGAGTGGACAAAGAGCAGGAAGGAGGGGTGAGAAAGGGCGTTCAGCAGCTTGTTGTCCTCGAGTTGGGCCAAACGAAGTTTCAAATGAACCGCAGCGCAGTACGTGCTTCGGGCATGAGGACGTCACGAGAACAGACATATTGCAGTAGTTTGAAGCAGGAAGCAGTGCTAGGTTGGTGCAAGTTCCATGCACGAGGTGAGTGGTGACATGTGCTCTGACTCGAACGCGATCGTCTCCTTTCCCGGCCTGCTGAAATTATTGATCTAGAAATTTAATTCCTGGTACGTGAAGACCTGGCCAATCTTGGGGCGCAGAGGCTAATATGGGGGTCACTGGCGGTTAGCATGAGTAACTGGAGGTTTGATAGCGAGCGACGTACATAGAGAGGGTAAAGCTGATTGACCTTGACCAGTGCTCACGGCTTGAACGAGCTCGTCGCCGAAACTTTGCACAAAGCAGTTGGTACCCATACATTGATGTCATGCTTGGATGTTGGAGAATTTGGCCAATGCAAGGCAATGGTAGGTCAGAGGAGATATGCGTTATTATACGCGAGTACACGGAGATGAGACGGCGGGGTAAGTGCCAAGAAGTGGCAAGTCAGAGGGGGCAGGCATTGTGATGTGCGAGCAGATGCGGCTAAGCAAGCCAACTTTGGACGTCGTTGGAGGTTCCAGAAGGCGTTGGACAAGGAGTTGTTGTGGACAGGAAGTGTATTTGTGCCAGACGAATCCCGAGGACGTGGTTTCGGGAGTGGGCGACTGTAGAGGCGTTCGGGTTGCTGAGGTGTGAAACCTGCATTGACGAGTAGGCGAGACACACTACAAAGGCTTCAACCAAACCTGAGTTCTTCAGGATACGGCTTCCTGCGACGAGTGAACAGCGTTCAAAGTCTTTGGTAGCTCAGATCGTCCGACAGTCGATTGATGAAAAAAATAAGGAGCATGGTTCGGAGGACCGAATTTGTGAATGTTGCGCTGTGTCACATGTCACGTGCCCAGAACTCAACAGCGATGCTTTGAAACTCGCACCCTCAGCTACAACATCTCAGCGTCCTTTACTTACGAATGCGGACCATACTCATTCTCCACTACTCTTGCTCCTACCTTTAACTCTGGACGTACTGTGAATACCGTGACTAGTACCACTTCAAGCTCAAGATCTTGGCATCTTGGAAGACGGCGTCGACATTTACTACTTCTGCATTGACTTCGACTCTGATGTCTACCTCTGCGCCTAAGCCCTCAAACTCTCGTCAAACAGTCGTACACGCTGGGTTATAGATATACCAAGATTGCTGGGACTCGAACAAGGAATGGCATAGAAGGCGAAGTGGAAGCTCCGAATGTTGAGGTTCGGGTCGAGTAGTATGGATATGGGTATGAAGGCTCTATCTTGCGGGTAACAATAGGCGACTCTGCAGCAGGTACATTTTCTTCTGTTTCTACTTCTGCCAATATGAATCCTCCTCGTCACTGCTTCTGCTCGGATGAGCTGTTGATGCATCGCCTTGGACATCTGGGTCTGCCTCAATTTCAAGCCCTACCAAAGCGTTCGTCCACTTCAACTTTAACTTCGAACGCCAAGTCTTCGTCATCTTTATTATTGGGCATGCTGCTACGTGTTCAGAAATACAATGGTCACGACTCCGTGCTCGATTACTTTGAACTGGTCAGTCAACATATAATTTCTTTTCGACTCATCTTGAGCAATGTATCTCGTATCTGATATTAATAATGCTCTTTCAGATACAGCC
>Ga0247741_1000946_pt1 | contig 15954 bp, 16 predicted proteins | sample UWRJL213509R2_FD_180945 | JGI IMG/M metagenome (GOLD analysis project Ga0247741, IMG submission 180945) | Plant litter microbial communities from Arlington Agricultural Research Station in Wisconsin, United States - UWRJ-L213-509R-2 | ecosystem: Environmental > Terrestrial > Plant litter >... | reverse complement strand
TAAGACAGAACTCCCATGTTCGATCTTCCCCTCCCTCCCCCGTTTTACCCTGGCCATGCGCTCGCTCACCTTTTGTCATCCGATGCTCGTAACCCTTCCAAATATCACGGTGGAATTGGAACGAACGTAACTGTGTGTAGAGAGGATTGCGTGGTGTACTTCCACTTGTAGGTAGAGGTGGGTTCTTTGCCAAGCGCGGGATATCCCTATCATCTGGCAGTCAGCATAGATAGACTGATGAGAATTACCAGTACTCGCCATTGTGTGTATGGGACGACATTTCGGAGAGTTATAAGCACGGTTCCTCGAGTTCTTGTTGCATCAAGGGGCAGCAAAAGTTGACCATCGTCGTCCGTGTTAGAGGATTCCTGGACGTCATCCTGATCGTCGTCGTCGAGGGTTTTCTTTTTCCTCTTTGATGGCCCGATAAATGATGGTACAGGTCCAGGGTGCAACATTTTAGCTGCTGACCTCAAGAAGCCCAGGACAAGCAGTTGATTCGAGAGGATGTTCCTATCCTGATCGGTGATACCCTTCCCTGTGCCCTTCTCAGCATATTCGACAATATTTTATGTTTAAACTCACCAGCATGGGGGAAATTCCAAACGATCCGATCCCACTTTCTACCTTTTAGGGCGGCGTACTTTTCCAGACGAGTCCCATCGACACCAAATAGAACTTGAACACCTCTTTCTCTAAGAGAGATAATAATGGATTGGCATTCTGGGTACTTTTCGTGGCATTCCTGCTCAGTGTCATGGGCTGTGGCGGTGATATTACTAGGAGGGAGAAATGTCAAGTCTCCTGGTGCATCGTCAATGAGAGCGCGGGCGAAGGAGAAATTTCCCTCTCCAATGAGAAGTATGGAATCAGTCGATTTAAAAGGAATGGTGGGGCGGCGAGGAGGCCCAGAAGCCCTTTTCTTTCCTTTCGTATCCAACTTCAAGCTTGACGAACTTGAAGGCGTCGATTGGGCCGTTGCGTTTTTGATAGTACTAGGCTGGCCCTTCTTCCGAGATTTTTGCTCCGCGACCTGAAGCGCGTGGTTGACCTTTTCCTTTGCCTTAAGACGGTTCTGCTGGGAGTGAAGAGCAGCTTTGAGACCTTTTCCAGATTTACCCATGATGGTTGAGAGCAAGCCGCCAGTGCGAAATTCGATCGGCATCTGATGCGGCCCGGCCACATGATGTTCCCCATTTGGAACGAACATGTAGGGGTGTGGAAGTCGAAGCTGCCACGTTATACCACCCCCATCGTGTCCTACGTGTTTCGATTGCACAGACATTCTTTATCAACATATCAACCAGACCTCCAGTCAAAAATGGTGCGTAGTGTGCTTCGAAGCAAAGTGAGGGTGACCCTAACCCAACATATGCATGACTTTAGCCGACCGAATTCGAAATGAGGCAGCGCAACAATAAATTCGCTGAGGATGTTCGCAGTGGAAAGAAAGCAACACACAAATCGCGGCAAGACAAGCTAGCACAAAGAAGTTCCATTAGCGTTTGGGCCCTTGGTCTGGTTGTCTTTGTAGTTGTCGGCGGAGGTACGTTATGACCCTATTTTCAAGATTGACCATGCTCATGTTCTGCAGTACTATTTGAACTCATTAGGATCATTTTCCTCTAGAGGAGTGGTTTCTTGATACTTTCGAACCTATCGATATCCTCAAAATCTTGTATAACACAGCCATACCTATTCATTGGGCTGTAGATCTGGATGAAGCGTCGGAAAGGTTACATACGAAGCAATCCTGCATGCACATACATTCGCATTGAACGTAGAACTCCTAGTCGTCCCCCGAGGTAACGCTAACGCTCATGCTCTGGCTTCTCAAACTACCCCCACTACTTGCCTTCCCCTTGTCCGCTGGAGCACTTTCTACACCTTCCATGGCATCGTTTTCCAGTTCCTTCTCATCGACTTTAACTTCGTCACCGGCCCATATGCGCATGGTAGGCTGCCAAACCATTACAATGTTATCCTCTGATGCGGTTGCTGCAGTCCAGTTTTCCGATTCTCCTGGAGCCCAACAGAAGTCTGTTGGACGCGATGTGTGTCCTGGTAGCCAAAGTCAATGGTTCGTTCTCAAGCATTTTACAGAGTAACTCACCGCCATGAACGAACAACAATTCAGGAGGTCCGTCCTCCTGATCATCGGGCGTCTGTTCCTCTCCAATGCGATGTAAATCCCAAATGTTGATTCTTCTGTCGCTCGAGGCAGAGGCGAAGATGGTAGGATTATGAGGGGACCAGCTGAGATGCAAGACTTCATCCGTGTGGGATTCAAAAGTGTGTAACTTTTTACCAGGCGAACGTATGTCGTGTAGTACCACGGTCTACCACACGCTGAGTTGGTTGTCTGCGGAGAAGATATGGATAAATGACCCACCTTGTCAGCACTCCCTGTAACAACAAGATGTTCTACAGCTGGACTAAACGCAACAGCCAAGATTTCAGCGTCGTGAGCCTGTATCTTCTGCTGTGGATCCAGAGGCGACCGCGTATCCCAACTGGATACGCTTACGTTAGAGTCTGAGCATTGAGCATGTACCAATAAGAACGCACATCATGAGCATCTTATCGTCTCCAACACTGGCGAATTCGTACTCTCTGGTCGCATGCCAGTCCACGTCCTGTGTCTGATGTCAACATCGATCCGAACATTGGGGAATAAAGCGGGCATGCGTACTCCAACCACCGAGGTGTGCCCTTTAAAGGTGATCGTTGGTTCAAGGGTTGATTTCGCTTTCGAATAAGAATTTACATCCCTAGTGAGCGGTGAGCATTCAACACTGAACGACATTACTCGTGACCCACCAGCAGCAAACTGTCATGTCCTCGGAAGCGCCCAAAATATATCCTGGTTTGACAGGGTTCCAAGCAAGTCCATAGCTATCAACAATCAGCACCGGTCGTCAGCTTATATCTGATAGCTTACCCCTCACGGTGTTGTCCAATCAACCTGATATCAGGTTTGCACACCCCACCCCGCTCAGGTTCACTGGAATGTTTTGTCCGATCGAAAACCAAGACTTCACCCGTGACAGCCTTTGTTGCGATGAGATCTGGGTTCTGAGGCATATATCTCGCGCGGTTGACTTCCCCGTCATGGTTGATCTTCTGTATGATTTGAATGCGAGGGGTTGGTGGTAAGTTATGCCCGCCAATCTCCCCGCGCTCATCGTCGTAGTCAGCTCGATCGAGCTTGTCTGCCCCGGTAGCAGGATGACCACGTTTCGGGATCTGTACTGTGGCAATTTGGAGGTAGTCTTGGGCCTGTCCAGAAGTGTGCGTCCCAAGGAGGAGTCGGTGCGTAGTGTAAGGTTTTTGGGAGTTTCTAACGGAAGGAGGCGTGTTAAGGTCGTAAATTTCTGAGAGAGTATGTAGGAGGCGCACTGTTCTTTGTCAGGAAACCATTGACACGTCAGACTGGGCCAATCAAGGGCGTGAGTTACGACGAGGTCGTAGAGGTAAGGGGCATTCTTCTTCCTAGTGTGTGCCACAGTCTTCAGCTGACTACCCTTCAGTCGCAAAAATCGGTTTTCTCACCAGGTTTTGTATTCCTGGCAACGAAAAATGGGATCAAGGATTTGACTGACGATGAAGACGCGTTGAACAAACCTCATTTATCAATTTGTTTTCCTCCTCAGCTGCGAGATCATCTTCCACCTCTTCCATATGACCCTTCATCTCCAAATGCTTGGTGATCGACCAAGATGCGAGTGCAGTTTCTTAGGTAGTGCAATTTCAAACCGAAACCGTGGAGTGAGTCCTTGAGCAACAAGATAAAGAGTTGGTTCTCCGAAAGACGCGACGCGACGTTTCTCACGGTTGGCCACAATGGAATACAACCGCGACGACTGACGCAAGAGAATTTCTTAAATTTATCTTCCAAAAGCCTCACATACGTTCATACAAAAGACCAGTTCTTGGTTTAGTAATTTCAATCGTATGTCGAGATGACAAGACTTCTGCATATTGACTCAATGCACAACAATCTTCTGTCGTTGGTGGATATGAATATGGATATGGAGTCGTCTATTGACAGCAAATGGGAACGGGGAGATATATGAAATCATGAGCTCTTTTCCCACTTGGCTATCAGCTTCTCTAGATCGAAACGGGGATCTTCTGGGTCGGTGATGACTAGAAAACGAGAGCACGGGGAAGGTGAAATCGGGTCAGACATAAGTCGAATCACAGAACATATTAGCTGAACTCACGAGTGGAGTCCTGTGGCTCGTGCTTTCTCTTCCAAGCTGCCTTTGCCTCAGCAATCAACTTCTCCCGGTGGTGAGCTGCATCCTCCAGCTGGTGCTTGTCATGGGACGCTTGTAATGAGCGACGGTGGTACCAGCCATAAGCCACGCCAGAGAAAAGAGCGGTGTACCGAATGACCTGCAAAAACCCCGAACGCGTTCGGTCAGGTTTGGAATGAGACAATGTCAAAGAACGGTGCATACGTTGACGGTTGGTGAAGTCATGACTATGCCTGGTAAAATTCAACCCGTGAAAGACTTCTAAGGTTGATTTTGGGCAGCAGCCGACACTAGATAACTGTTAGATTCAAACTTTCCGCTTGTTCAGAACATGGCTGCTGACCTGGTTTTGAGAGTGGAAGAGGATTGCAGGTGGCGGAGTGAGCGAACGCGGAGAATTTCGGCGGTTGCTTAGGTAAGACATCAGAAGCGCGCCGGAGCGCGTCCCTTGCGAAATCTGGGCTCCCCCCTGCTCTCCCTCAATGAGGCTCAATCACAGTGTTGCTACAGCCAATGTCATGGCTCTCCGGCTTCGCTACTCTCAAACGGTTTATATTGGACTTGAACAGCTTTAATATTCTTGTCGCCACCTAAAAATGGCCTATTTAACGAAATTGGGCATGGCTATATTTGCCGTACTTATCCCTGGCAGGTCGAAACCTGCCAATCGATAGCATCAAGAATAACTGGAAAACTGGAATCCATGTCCGACTCCGAAATCGTCCTCTCAGGCAGCTGCTTCTGCAAGGCGGTGAGATACCAAGTGATTGGGAGCCCGGTTCTATCGGCATATTGTCATTGCATTTTGTGCCAGAAATTGCATGGTAATCGGTCCTCATTCATTATTGATCCATACTCATTTATCTTCGTTTACAGCTGCACCTTTTATTATCACGACCCATTGGCCAGAGTCAAACTTTGCTTGGACTCACGCAGAACCTCACGCAGAGTACCTTGACCTCCTCGAAATAGCCGAAAAGCCCTGGAAGAGGCGTTGGCGTTGCAAGAGCTGTGGGTGTACCGTTGCATCGTACAATTCGCAAACGAAGAAGTGGGTTGTTTGTGGGACACAATTTGACCGCAATGAAGTGGGTGAGATTGTTGGTTGGGATACGATCAAGCCAACTGCACATATCTTTTATGGCACTCGCTTGATCGATGTCTTGGATAACTTGGAAAAGTGGACTGGATATGAAGAAAAATCCGAGAGAATATCTTGACAGGCCTTTGTTGTTGTAAGAACGCGGTGTGCAAAATACAATCCCCCTTTCATTCGGAAATTGCGTGGTTATCGAGCAGCGATTGCATACATGCGGCATCACGAGGTCATTCGATGCCTATCATGGGCGTACTTGTGACTGATACCCCTCACTTTCTCTTTCTAGTATCACCATGTCTGACAGCGAAATCGTCCACACAGGCAGTTGCTTCTGCAAAGCGGTCAAGTACCAAGTCACAGGACGACCAATCCTGTCTGCATACTGTCATTGCACTCTATGTCAGAGGTTGAATGGTGAATAATTATAATTCGTCTGCTCATTATCGATACAACCTCATCTTGTCGATTTACAGCGGCCGCCTTTATAATCACGACCCATTGGCCCCAGTCAAGCTTTACTTGGACCCACGCAGAACCGCACGCAAATAGCCTTGATTACTTCGATGTCCCTCAGAAGCCTTGGAAGAGACGTTGGCGTTGCAAACACTGTGGGGTTACAGTCGCGTCATTTAATTCTCAGACACAGAAATGCAGTGTCTGGGCTGCTCATTTCGGGCGCGATGAAGCTGGCAATATCATTGACTGGGATACAATCAAACCGACGGCGCACATTTTTTACGATACTCGCTTGGTTGATGTGCAGGATGACCTTGGAAAGTGGAATGGGTATGAAGGGAAATCCGAGAGGATCCAATAGAGTATAGAAAACGCACATATCTGGGTGCCACATATGGCTTGTATAGTGTGGTTTCCGGAAATTTATTTTTGAAGAAGATCTTGGGTCGTTAAAATTGAGTGTGCAGAAAAGAGGATCGGGTAGTGTATAAATAGCCGGTAGGTACCCTGTCGACATGTTGCCGAGTCTGTGCCATGCCATTTTGGCCCACTGCCCCGTATGTAGCGAACGGCGACCGAGACATCATTCCGTGCCTCCTTGGTCGTCGACCATCCTGTCCGTCCGTCTGACGCCCACCAAACCGCGGTAATTTCTTGTCGAAATATCAGCAAACACACAGCAGCAGTCAAGCGATGCAGTCTTTTCGCGCGTCTCCCTGGGTTTCCTACGAACCTTCACCGACCATTCACCACCCACGCGCGTCAGGGAGCGAAATGGACGAAGATGTTGACATGGACGCTCCGCAGATTTCAACTCTCAGAGACGATGAGTCTCCTCCCCCGCAGCAGCACAAAAAGGCCACCGTAACTCCCAAGAAGCGCAATCCAGCCGCTACTACATCAGTGGAAACATGGGTTCGCGGGAACACGGGCGTAGCAGGTGGCGAGGTCGACGAGGAAGAGGACCAGCTCATTGACGAACTCATCGATGATGAGGAGAACGCAAGCCTTGTCAAACCTTCGCCATCGTCTCGCACCAGCGACCCGCAGAAACGCAAAGTGTCCTTGAAACTCAAGCAGCCGCGAAAGGCTGACAAAAAGACTGGAAACGGGGAGAAGAAGGCGAAAGTATCACAACCAACGGGTGCGCAGACTCTCGCACCGACCATGTCCATCTTTAAGGCAAACCCGACCGAAGCTCACGAAGATCTAGACCACCTGAACAGCTCGCCAGCACCTCGTCCTGGCGATCCTTCTGCTCCGAAGTCGAAGAAGAAGGTTTCACCTCGCAAACCCCCTACCATTCCTCGTGCAAAGACCAAAGTGACAAAGTAAGTTACACTATGCAAGCTAGAGCTACATCATACTGAGGCTACTCGACAGGCAAAAGTCGGCCATCCCTGCCCTGCTTCTTGAAGATACTGGGGTCTTGAGCGAAAGTGAGTATCTTGTGGTTGGCGTCGATTCAGTTTGATGACCTTGGCTCTAGGTTACGCCGGAACGGCGGCATCGTCACCCATTACTGCCACATTTGAGCAGAACACTCCCGAACCAGAGATCGAGAACATGCCACCGAGTTCGCCTCCTGCCTCGTCTGTTCCGCTGCCGGAGGAGATGAATTTGGAGAATGTCCCTATACCCGTCTATCCCCTTCCTACCAAACCTTTCCCAGTTCAGCTTCCTCCCAAAATTGCTTCCGGCTTCGCTCCTCTGATACCACTTGATAAGAGCGGTAAGCAAGTGAGACATTGGCGAACGGCAAACCGTGAAATACGCGGAATTGCTGGCGGTCGCTGGTTGGCCAAAACCTGGGTTGGGGAGAAGGAATCTGACTACGCCACTCATGCTAGTGGTCAAGGAAAACCGGCGGACGACAAAGCGTCAACATCAGTTGCTTTGCCCAAACTTCCTTCACTCTCAGCTCCGGGTCCCTTGAAGGTTAGCAAGCTGAAGGGTTCTTCCAAAAGTGGGTCAGCAGCGACATCGGCTACGCCTTCTCGAGCGCAATCTGTGGCACCGGATCCTCAAGGTATTCCTGTCACTAGTGCTGTTCGAGCACCTACCAAAATGCGCATCACTCAGCAAGCTACATCGGACGCAGGCGACTCTGAAATGATGGGTCCACCCGATATGTAGACGGATTACTAGTAGTTCGGTATCAACTATTTAAACTCTCCTTCTCTGTTGTAAAGCTTTTAGTCTAGTAATATACCTAATACACCTTTGATTCGTTTGCAAATTTCATCTTCGACGCCACATAATACAGGCCATAGTTATGCAGGTGTACAGTCACACGGGTGACTGACGATAGAAGTCGCGACACGCGACGTCAATGTATATCGTAGCGCTACTGCGCCATACTATCATCATCAACCAACCAGCGCAGTCTATCCCTAGGTATCTCGCCACGTTTTCTAGTACATCGATTGCCTCTACAGCCAGCAGAACTTTGAACCAGTCGTTATGTCTGCTCCCCCACCTACCGTATCCGAAGTTGAAGGCTCAGGGAAGGTTCTGAAGAAAGGCTCGGCTTGGGTATCGGCTAGAACCAGCGAACGTGGTATGTTGTACCTCTAAACCATCATGGATATAAAGTAACATATCTCTAGCTGTCGCACAGCAGGCCTATGCTGCCGATCCGAAGTTCAAAAAATATGTTCAGCAGGTCGAGAAATGCCTAAATTCGTTCGACAACGTTCATGAGTGGGCAGACTGTATTGCATTCCTAAAGCAACTTCTGAAGGTACGTTCAATCAGAATACATTATCCTATGTCTTAATAATGACTGTTCTGCAGACGTTCCAATCATACACACAGTTCAAGGAGATTCCGCGAAAACTCATAGTCGCAAAACGTTTATCCCAATGTCTCAACCCTGCTCTTCCAACAGGCGTCCATCAGCGAGCATTGGAGGTATATACACATATATTGACTGTCCTAGGGGTGAGTTCAGCGCTTTAGATTCTATCTATGCCTAACTAACGACCGCTGCAGGCTGAGGGGCTGAAGAAAGATTTATCACTGTGGTCGTCTGGTCTGTTCCCCTTCTTCGAATATGCTGCTACGTCTGTGAAGGTCAGAGCCTCTATTTTCTATGATTTGAAAACTCATGCCGATGCGCCACTCTGCTTTCTGTAGCCCACTCTCTTGGCCATGTACGAGACACATTACCTCCCTCTGCAAGGCTCTCTGAGACCCATGATGAAATCATTCATCCTTGCGCTGCTGCCTGGTCTGGAAGAAGAAACGGGAGAATTCTTCGAGAAGGTGCGTCCTTGTTGCTACTTTGGTGTTCATATTCTTAAACCCTGTCACTAGGTCATCGGTCTACTGGATCGACTGTCAGGAGCAGTATCAATATCATTCTTCTTCCAAAATATCTGGCTGGTCATGTTGACTACGCCTCCTGCTCGGGGAACGTCCCTCAACTTCCTGGCCCGGCGGCTTCCACGACTAAAGGCAGACGAGGATATTTCGGAGGTTGTTGGGAAAGACACTGGCTTGATGATTCGTGCATTCGCAGCAGCTCTGGAGGACGAGAATTTACTCGTGAGAAGAGCAGCCTTGGACATACTCCTGCAGAGTATGCCTGTCAACAGCCACACTATTCAAAAAGCCCATGGGGACGACCGCACGATTCTAATGCGCTCTGCGACTGGTGTGGTGCTTCGCCGAGATCTGTCTCTAAACCGCAGGCTATATTCCTGGCTCCTAGGATCGGATGAGAAGAGTGAAGCACAAATGCAGTACCTAAAGGAGAATGCACTTGACCTCCTCAGCTCAACTTTGAAGGTGTGTGTGTGTGTCCTAAAGTGGGTTTGTCAATTCTAACTTGGATCTCACAGAACGAAATGTTCTCGCCTTCCGGGGAATATGCGGAATCACGTCCTTACAAGATCTTCATCTCGTTACTCGACAAGTGGGAAATTGGCTCCCCGTTGACCGAGACGCTGGTTTACAATGCCTTCAACGCCGTGATGCAACTTATGCAGAACCCACGAGAAGGTGGAGAAGATGTATGTATTTACGGACTGTGCTTTTCGGCATTTTCTTATTTTTTATTCAGTTGACCATGACCGCCAGTACACTTTATGAGGCTGTTGAACCTCAGATCTTGTGGAAACAACTTCTTACTGGGGTTGTTGGGGAGGTCCGGGGAAACGGTGCACAAGTGGATGTAGGAAGACCTCTTATCACGGTTGACAAAATAACTCAATATTCTGCAGGCTATAAAGTTGGTGCAATTTATTCTCAAGACCTTCACTCATGACGAAGAAATCCAAACGCTTCATCTTCCTGTCATATTTACCGCGATCGTCGACCTTGTAGAGGTGCGTACTCAAGTTGAACCTCGGCTTTCTCTAACGAATTCCCTAGTCAACAGCCCAATCTACACCTGAACGAGCCTCATCTCCGTCAATCCGCCAGGCAATTGTGCTTCTGGAAGATATGCTGCAGCATATTCCCCATGCTAGTCTATTGCAACGACCTGAACTCAACCAAGGAAAGGCATCAACAACACAGCGACCCTTCAACTTCGCCGGTTTATTCTTCAAAATTCAGGACGAGTCGTATCCACTCCCGGACCTTCTTTCAGTGTCGACGAATCCCTTCTCTTCCTCGTTTGAATGTTTGGTGTCGCTGAGTGTGACTTACTCGACGCGCATCACTAAGAATCCCCAAACGGCGTCTGTTCTGCGCGAGCCATTATGTCGCATACTGGCTCTCATTGACGGTCTTGTGGGAAGGTTAGTTGCACCCATTAAAGTGTCGTGGAAACCCAGTGTTTGGCTTGAAGCTCTCCTCTCAACATTCGATGAAGTACGCCGCATATTTAAATCACTACCGTAGTGCTAACCCCCCTCTCTTTTCCGGTTACAGGCCGCAACTTTCACTGTCATTGACAGGATTGTTAGTTTGGCTATCAACTTGAACCGCAATGCCCATCTAGCTGCAAACTTGGTCATCGACCGGAGGTCTATTGTACAACGGATGGTCACGAAGTTACTAAATTACCTGCACCCAGATTTTACCGCTTACCATGTTCGGGCTGTCAATTTGATCTGGGCTCTGGAATCCATCACTACCGCGTCTCATGTGGAATCTATCGTTGCTCAATCAATGTCTTCTTCGGAGTCTCGGAATGGTGAAGCGTACGACGCGTTTGGTATTCTGTGGAGACTGTCCGGTGAGTTCTACTCCATATGAGTTCTACGACTAATTAGTACTGACAAGTGTGTTTTGTAAGAGGATACACTTCTCCCTGGATTCCGTTTTAAGATTCCCATGATGATCGTTCTGGACACCTTGAAAAGCGACAATCCTGGTCTTCGTCGGATTGGCGAAACTTGGATGCGGTGTAGTCTGAAGTCGTATATAAGGTGAGTAATACTAAATCAAAGTAGTACACTCTGCTGAAATATAATTGCAGAGTTCTCGATCCTATTTTATATGACTTGCTGGATCCTACCATACTGCGGACACAGACCACTTTCAAAGTCAAAGGCCGGGAATTACCCGGATTCGTATATGAACGCCCGTTCGATCAGCGCATTATAAACCACCTGCTCGAAACGTTGTTCTCGATTGTGACTTTCGGGGGTCAGGGTTTTGTCAAGGCCGCTCGGACATCCCTCATTAAACGTTCACATCACAATGGGCTTCTCCAAAGAGTCTCCAGTAGTATGTTTACCCATATCAATGCTCTTCATTATCTGATGTGATATTAAGGCGGCTTTATGGATGGAGATGCCAGTTGTTTGGACGTCTTGGTTGAAACCCTCCTCCGGTCAGTCTGTCTATCTCATGGAAAATTGCGAGACTGAAGACAGTCCTAGACTGGTTCAGTCTGAACCGAGGACATCTTTGATTGCAACCATGCAACCTATCAATACTTCCATCCAGTCGAGCGCCATTGAAATTCTGCAAGCCATCGTCTCCCGAGGAGAAATTGACCATGATTTGATCGAGACTGTCGAAGCAGTTACAATCACCAAACTCTATTTCTCCATTCACACCAGCCAGCTTGATCTTCAGAACAAATGGCTCCACCTACTACACTCAGTGATATCAGTGTCAACCGCAAACCTAGAATCTCCTCGAACTGTGGGAGCCAACGCGGAAGGCACTGCTACGGAGAATGGGACGCAGCAAGAGAGAGGAATCGACTCGTCAATTCGTTATCCCATGAATCCTTTGATGATTCAAACACTTGTCGATGGCATATCGATGCGAAGCAACCGGCCTGTCTTGCAACATTGGCTGGACTTTATCCTCATGGCAGTTCCTCAATTCCAGCCCACTTTACAAGCAGTAGTGACACCACTAAACGATTGCTTGTGTCGACAAGTGCTTTCTTCTCTTGGCGATCTACTGCGAGCCGCTGCCTCGAGACAGGATTACACAGAAGACATGCCGGCGACGGTATCTGACGCTGAAATAATTATGTTGCTCAACGGCATGGAGCGGTTGGTTCTCCTGAGCCTCGCCTACACATCTAACACAGTATCTGCTGACGACGACTCGACATCGATGGATAAATCGGTGGCCGAGACAAGCGGTCTACTCGGTTATGTCTCTAATGTCTTCGGCACGGAATCAAACCCATCAAATCACATAGAACAGCTGACGGTTAGTCCATGCATATTAGCTTACCAGGCATCTCTAATAACACCTTTCAGTCGAGATCTTCTGGTTACCGTTCTCTTGATGACGGAATACGTATCCTCTACTCAGTCTGGGCTTCACTGATCTGGAAAGCTCCTCAACAATCCTCGCCTAAGGATGATACTCTCACTATGATTTACAGTCGATCAAGATTACGCTGCCGCCGAGTTTTGGAACACCTATTTCGTGTGCAAAGTACAGAGGTCTTTGAATCAATAGTTGATTGGTGGAGCCGTGACCAATCCGTGAGTGCGTTAACATCTCATGTCGACCCTTCTCTTACCTGAGTAGTTGTCAGCTTCATCACCTGATGCAGCTTTCGAGCTATTGGACATCCTCTTCCCAACTGCACAAAACGCCGTGCATATGATCTGCGAGTCGATTTCTGTCCGAGTCTCAGCGTCGTCCGAGAAGAACAAGAAGCAAGCCATCAATCAAAACTTGTATGTTGTAACGAAATCTTCAAGTGCTAGATATTAACGATGGTACAGGACTGATCTGGTTTTGTTCAAATTCCTCGAGCAATATCTTACCCGACTTGAAGGGCCCGTCGCCGTTCAAGTCTGGGCACGATACCTCCAACTGATAAAAGAGGTCCTCGCCGCGTCACGAGATTTTAAACCATTCAACTTCTCTTCTTTGAGGCACGAAATTTCTTAGCCCCCTCAAATTGTGGTGTTAACTTAGATATCCTAGATGTCTGAGTGTTCTTGCCGATAAAGTGGCCCAAACGACAGCTATGGATGATCGCAAAGTGCGGAAGGAACTGCAAGTGAGCTCGTGTTGGTCCTCATCTAGTCAAGGTCTAATCTCCGTCTCCAGGATAATTATGGAAAATTATTGGACTCGTGTGTTACCTATATCGGGCGGTCGACAGACCAAGGGTCTTGGATCAGGCGCAGTACAAAAGAGAGCGTCATCAGCAGTACTAATAGTGGCAGAGAGTCCCCAGCCCCTCGACAAGGTACGTTTTGTTGCTTTTCCTGTGTCATGGCTGCCTTGTTTACGGATTAGATTCAACTCCGCAACCAGACGATAAATTCGAGTCTTCAAGCATGTCTGGACTTCCTCCAGATACTCCGCGACTTGGCTCACTGGAAGTGATCGTACAGGTCCGTATTTTCTCTACCAGCGTGCACCCACAAATAACATTCCTAGATAAACACATTTGTTGCAAATTCGGCCCTTCCAAACTTACGCAAGATGCTCATGGAGAATGACAAAATTATTGCTGCATGTAATAATATCATTTATTATATTGTCAATCCCGCTATGAGAGGAAAGACGAGGTGCGAAAGTTGATCAGTGACATGACAGAGTTTATTGACTAAATTCACTATCTTGCAGGCCAATGGACGTTGATGCCACCGTGATTCAAATCTTACAAGAGATGACCCGAATACCAGCTGTTTTGAAGTCATGGAGAACCCCGGTAGTCGATCTTCTAAACGATAACAGGCTGTTCAATTGTGTCCCACAAGACGCTGACAAGTGGCGGCCCATCGTGAAGGTTTTATATGATACCGACAAAACGACTTTCCCAGAACTGCTCAGTCCGTTGTTTCTTGGCCCGGCTTGATGTTATACTAAAGAACATATCTAGGCAAAGTCGCGACCACATCATCGACAAACATCTTCACTAACAAGGAATACGAAATGCTTGTACGGTCCTTGAATCTTCGTCGACTATCATACGTGCTGTTCAGCGGAGAGAAGAACCACTTCCTCACCCAACTACCCACTATTCAAGAAAAGCTAGTCGACATATTTCGTACCGTGACCTCACCTGTCGTTCAGAGTGAAGTCTTCCTGTGCATTCGAGTGTTGTTATGCCGACTGTCACCTCATAATCTCACGAGCTTCTGGCCAGTCGTTCTTACTGAGATGGTGAGCATACCCCCATTAACTTATGAATCCTTCATTAACATAGCTCCTTCCAGTATCGAATATTTGAGCAAACGATAGCCGCCTTACCTGCCGACGGTTCTGAAGACCTGCAGCTTGTACTTGCCGCATGCAAATGCTTGGATACCATCCTTGTCTTACAAACTGAAGAATTCCAAATGTAAGTTTGTAAGCTCAATCTAATAGACGTACATTCTGATCGATGCTACCAGACACCAATGGATATTTATCACAGACACTGTTGATGCCGTGTATCGACCAGATGACTGGTTCCCAGAGGCCATGATGGATCATTTAGCAGAGATTGCTGGCAATCTCCCAGTCGTGGTACGTTATTTGCTTCTTGAAGATATGGCTTCACCGATACGTTCTCTCCAGGACTCTGCTGCCTCAAATCACGAGTACCATCACGCGACAGAGTCAGATCAACGAGTGATGCGGAAGCCTCTTCTGAGCTCCTTGAGACAGATTGAGAGCATGCGGGAACTCGTGCCCTTCTTTTCTAATGTTAGCATATCCTCGTATGAGAGTGTCTACGCGAGTGGCGGCACTATCGACTGGGAAGCGGTAGAGAAGAGCATAATGGACGATATGTTCGACGGACGATGAGTTAGTGGAGACTAGATTTTGGACCATCATGACCCTCATGTGTACAACTTTGCTAATTCCATACCCACTCAACTGTGTTGGACATCAAGATACTGGGGTTGAAAGTCATAAATTAGGTACAACCACTAAACAAGATATCCAGTACAGGAAATGTGCGATCCATAACTTCCGTTACTCAGAAATCACCCCAGTTGCGACGGAATTTATACTGCATACGAGAAGTCTGCTTTAGCGCTTAGAAAAAGGATCAAAAGAGAAACGGCAGACGATACCTTGTATGGCAAGTTTTTCCTTTTGAAAATAGGCGTGTGTCAAGATAGGAAGAAAATACTAGTTGCCTTGACGCACCTCATTTTATCACTTGGGTCAGTGGGTGACTTGTAACCTCCTTCTCCAGTACCCCACTCTCCTTTCTTCTCACCTTCACCCTTCGCTCCCTTGTACTTTGCCGCGGGCTCTTGCTTCTCTGGAGGAGGCACCCTGACAACGGGTTTAGTAGAGGGGGTGGCAGTGGCAGCAGCAGCAGCTTCTGCTGAGGCCGAAGCAGCAGCCGATGCGGCCGCGACGGCAGCTTGCTCTTGCGCTTTGAGTACTTCTTCTACCGAGAGTCCCTGGAACTTGGCTTCCCTCTCTGCCTCTTTGCGCTCAATGGCTTCATGTTGGGCAAAGTGCTCCAAGTCTTCAGGATGAGTGTACGACTCGTCAGTCTGAGTTTCCGGTGTTGAGTGGTATTTCTCTGTTGCCATATTAGTATCAATAATGTAACCATATCGATTCGATATACCTTCATGGTGCAGGAAGAACTCTGCCAGAGCATTGAGCGACGCCATCAAAAAATGACGTTGGAAACATACCGCTTTCAACATCGTAGTGGTGACCCTCTGCACCAAGGCCATCGAAATTTGGCAGACCGCTCAGCCCAACTTTCTCCAACTCTTCCGCGGTAATAACAGAATC
>Ga0247741_1000945_pt1 | contig 15956 bp, 19 predicted proteins | sample UWRJL213509R2_FD_180945 | JGI IMG/M metagenome (GOLD analysis project Ga0247741, IMG submission 180945) | Plant litter microbial communities from Arlington Agricultural Research Station in Wisconsin, United States - UWRJ-L213-509R-2 | ecosystem: Environmental > Terrestrial > Plant litter >... | reverse complement strand
TTCATCTGCTCCGCGTCGTTCGGGCGTATCCCCGGCATGGTTTCGTGCGGGCCGGATGGCGGGCTCGGGCCGATCATCGCTTTCGAGTTTGCGCGCACGCCGGCAGACGTCGCGGCGCTGTTCGGCGGCGAGCCCTGTACCGCGACGCTGGTCGCAGCGCAGAAGACCGGGCTGCTGCTCGACGCCCTGGGCTTCATTCCCTTCTACACCGCGTTCCTGATCTTCGCGGCGATCGCCGCCGGCGCGCAGGGACCGGTCAGGCGTGTGGCGATCGCCATCTTCCTGCTTGCCGCGGCCAGTGACGAAATTGAGGGCGCGCTGCTCCACGCCATTCTGCGCGACCTGCCCGGAACGACCCTGCTGCTGCAGGTCCTGTGGTGGCCGGTGCATGTGAAATTCGCGCTGCTCGGCCTGGGCACGGTCCAGATCGGGTCGCTGATCGGGTTGAAATGGGCAAGGCCCTGGCCGCGGGAGATCGCCGGCAGCTTGATCTTCATGGGCGGATTCTTTGCCCTGCTCTGCCTGTTCCTGATCAACCAATGGGCGATGATCGGTTTCACGGTCGCCTGGGTCACCCTGCTGATCGTGGCGCTTATTGCTTCTTTTTGGCCTTCGCTTTTCGCGGCGCGCGCTGCCCCGCCGCCAGACCCAGCGACGCCCAGCGCCTGAGTTCGTCGGCGTCGTCGTACACCTCGTCGGGTGCGCGCCGGTAGTTCATCGATTCAACCCGGCCCTCGCTCATCTCATAAGAGAAGCGATCGCAGCCGGCCGCGTCCCATTCGGCGTCGCTAACCGAATCGGATTTGAACCACGCCCCTTCATCGGAGACGATCGCGAAGATAGTACCGTCGCAATACAAGGTCGCGCCGCCCATCATCTTGCGCATGGTGACGGTGCCGACCGGCTCCATCGCCTCGGCGATCCAGTCCACCAGCCCCTGGTCGAACGCCATCAGCCTAGCTCCTCCCTCAGCGAGCCCTCAAAGTTACAATCAAATCTCTCCGAGTGTGAAATCGGGACTAACCCTGTGCCGTCAGCTTGAGCCCCGCGATGCACGCCACCACCCCAAGCATCAGCAGCAACCGCACCAGCCCGGCGGATTCGCCATACCAGGCAATGCCAACGATCACCGTGCCCAAGGCGCCGATGCCGCCCCAGATGATATAGGCCGTGCCCATCGGAATCGAGCGCGCCGCCACCTCCAGCAGCCCCATCGACAGCGCGACCGAGGCGAGGAAACCGAGCGTCCAGGGCAGGTTCCGGAAACCCTCGACATGGCGCAGGCAGGTGGTGAAACCGATCTCGAACATCCCGCCGATGACCAGCAGCACCCACGCCATCAGCCGCGCCCCGCGAGCTTCGCCAGTGCGTCGCCGGACACGCGGTTTACCGTCCAATCGTCCATCGGCACAGCGCCCATCGCCTTGTAGAATTCGATCGCCTTCTCGTTCCAGTCGAGCACCGCCCATTCGAAACGGGTGCAGCCGCGATCGACCGCGATCGCCGCGAGATGCCGCAGCAGGGCAGCGCCGACGCCCTGGCCGCGCGCGTCGGGCGTCACGTACAGATCCTCGAGATACAGGCCACGCCAGCCCGTCCAGGTCGAGAAATTGTGGAAGAACAGCGCCATGCCAAGCGGCACCCCGTCTCGCTCCGCGATTACGGCTTCGACCGCCGGGCGTTCGCCGAACATCGCCTCGTGCAGCAGTTCCTCGGTCGCGACGACCTTGTCGGCCTCGCGCTCGAATTCGGCCAGCTCGCGCACGAAACGCATGATGGTGGCGACATCGTCGGGAGTGGCGAAACGAAGGTCGGTCATGCGGCAGCCTCAGTCTGTGGAGCGGGAGCGGCGGTGCCGCGGATGGCGGCAAGGCAGCCGGCGATGATCAGCCCGGCACCCACCACGGTATAGCGCGAGACATGCTCGCCGAACACCAGCCAGCCGAGCATCGCGGCCCAAAGGAACGCGGTATATTCGACCGGCGCGAGAATCTGCGCCTCGGCCTTGCCATAGGCCCATGCAAGCGCCGCCGCCGAGAAGGTGCCGAGCAGGGTCGCCGCCCCGATCGCAGGCAATTGCGCGACCGTCGGCATCATCGCGAACCAGGGCGCGCCGATCAGCATCAGCACGCCGATGACCCCGCCGGTGAACAGTGTCACCTCCACCGGATCGGCAAGCTGCGCCTGCTTGCGCAGCAGGACCAGGCTATAGCCATAAAGGAAGGAGGCGAGGATGATCGCGCCCGAGCCCATCAATGTATCGGTGCTGGCACCCGCTTTGGCCTGCCCCCAGGCAATGACGAACACACCGATGCTGGCGATCGCCGACCCCAGGATCGCCGCGCGTCGGATCCGTTCACCGAGCATCGCCGCCGCGAGGTACAGAGCGATCAGCGGCGCGAGGAAGGTCAGCGCAACGCCCTGTGCCATCGGCACGCGGACCAATCCCCAGAAGAACAGCAACACGGATGCGCCCGCCGCAAGCCCGCGCATGGCATGCAGCTTCAGCGCTTCATGCTCCGGCCAGGCATTGCCACGGACGAGAAAGATCGTGCCGGTCAGCGCGGCCCCGGCAAGCGACCGCCACAGCACGGCGCTGTAGGCGCCGCTGGTGATGCTCAGACCCTTCATGAACGCGTCCATCACCGCATAGGTGGCGATGCCGAGGGTCGCGACGGCGAAGGCGATGGAGGATTGGCTGCGCAACATCGCGACCGCATAGCCGCCATCAGCCATGCCGTCACCCGGCCGTGCGCCTCAACGCTGGCATCTTATCGCCCGTTGCCCTTTAAGCCGCCAGTCAGCGTATCAAACGAACATCGACACCCAGATCCAGCCGGATCCAGGCGCGATCGGCGGTGAGAACGGGACAATCCAGGTCGAGCGCCAGCGCGAGACATGCCCGATCGCCGAGCGACCGGCCCATCGCGCGTGTCGCGGGCCGCAACGCGGCGGCCAGTTCCGCCTGTCTCCGGTCGAATACCGACACCGTCAACCTGAACCGGTCGACGAGCGAAAGCACATCGGATGCGGGGAAACCACGGTCGATCGCACGGGAAACAGACTCCGACGGATTGACCGCGGACATCATCGCTTCTTGCAAAACGGGAAGAACCTGATCGCTACCCGGTTCGTCGAGTAGCACGGCCAGCAGCGCGGACGCGTCGAGGACCAGCCTCACTCCTCGCCCCAGTCGGCCCTGCGCTCGGCAAGGAACTGATCGACGCTATAGTCTTGCCGACCATGCTCCGGAATTCCCTCTGCACCTCGCGGACGACCTGGGCATAGCTTTTGATGACGATCGAATCGACTTCGCGCTCCAGCACGAGCGAGTCGCCAGTCTGAAAACCCAATGCCTTTCGCAATTCGGCGGGGATGACGATCTTGCCGCCGGCGATCAGCTTGGCTTGATAGGTCGTGATATGAACTCCAGGTCCTGCAGGAGAATATCAGACCTGTCACCAGCTCGCTACCCGAGCAACGAGTTCAGGCGGCGGCGCGTGCCTCATCGGCGGCTTCGATCTCCGCAGCCTTGGCCTCAACCAGCTTGACGATGTGCTCGATCATGTTCTCGCTCTGCACGGTGTGATCGGTGACACCCGACAGATAAACCATGTGCTTGCCATTGCCGCCGCCGGTCAGGCCGATATCGGTCTCGCGCGCTTCGCCCGGGCCGTTAACGACGCAGCCGAGCACGGAGAGCGACATCGGCGTACGGATATGCTGGAGCCGTTCCTCGAGCGCCTGCACGGTGCGGATCACGTCGAAGCCCTGGCGCGCGCAGCTCGGGCAGGAGACCACACGCACGCCGCGATTGCGGATGCCGAGGCTTTTCAGGATCTCGAAGCCGACGCGCACCTCCTCCTCGGGCTCGGCCGAGAGCGACACGCGGATCGTGTCGCCGATGCCGTACCAGAGCAACGAACCGATCCCGATCGCCGACTTGACGGTGCCGCCGACAAAGCCGCCAGCCTCGGTAATGCCGAGATGCAGCGGACAATCGACCACTTCGGCGAGTTGCTGATAGGCGGCGACCGCAAGGAACAGGTCGGACGCCTTCACCGCGACCTTATATTCGTGGAAGTCGTGGTCCTGCAGGATCCTGATGTGATCGAGCGCGCTTTCGACCAGCGCCTCGGGACAGGGCTCGCCATATTTTTCGAGCAGGTCCTTTTCGAGGGAGCCGGCGTTGACGCCGATGCGGATCGCGCAGCCATTGGCCTTGGCCGCGTTGACCACTTCCCTCACGCGCTCGGCCGAGCCGATATTGCCGGGGTTAATGCGCAGGCAGGCGGCACCGGCGTCGGCAGCCTCGAGCGCGCGCTTATAGTGGAAATGAATGTCGGCGACGATCGGCACGCGGCTGGCGCGGACGATCTGCTTCAGCGCGGCGGTGCTCTCCACATCGGGGCAGGACACGCGGATGATGTCGACCCCGGCATCCTCGCAGCGGCGGATCTGGTCGATCGTCGCCTTGGCGTCGGAGGTCAGCGTGTTGGTCATCGTCTGCACCGTTACCGGCGCATCGCCCCCGACGGGGACGTTGCCGACCATGATCTGGCGGCTCTGACGGCGCGTGATGTCGCGCCAAGGACGAATGGACATGAAGTTACCTCGTTTTCACCGAGCCATATAGCGTCGCCTTCGCCCCTGCGAAAGCGCGAGCCTCAACCCTGCACCGAATCCCGATAACGCCGGCTGCCGCGCAGGCTCGTACCGTCGGCGAGCGTCACGATGAAGTCGCCGCTGCGGTCGGTCTCGACCCGGCGCACGGCGGCGCTGCGGACCAGGCGGCTGCGGTGAATCTGGACAAAGGCCGGCCCGAGCTCGCCCGCCACCGACGCAAGGGTCGCGCGGTGCAGCAGGGTACGCCCAGCCCAGGCCAGTTCGACATAATTGCCCGCCGCATTGACGTGATCGATCTCGTCGACCGGCACCTGATGCGTCACGGCGCCGTCGGCGACTTTCAGGATGCGCGGCGGCTCCGCCGCCTGCGGGGGCGTACAGGCGCGAATCACCAGCCATCGGCTGACCGCGGCAAATCCGACGAACTGGAGATAGGAGGCAAGGTCCTTGCGATATTCGTACAGCAGGCGATCCGAGACCTTGCTGAAGAACCGATATTCGCTGCCCTCCGCCGAGTAATAGAGCTTCCTGAGCTCGACCATCAGGCCGATATGCCAGAGCGACAACGGCACGCTGGCGAGCAGGATCAACGCGACCGCGACCGGCCAGGAAAAACGCGGCGGGCCGAGGCGGCTGACGAGCCACCAGATAACCGGTGCCGTCGTCAGCCAGGCGAGGATGCTGGTCATTTCCCAGAGCCAGACATGAGTTCGGGTCTCGTGCACGCCGGCCAGGGCGAAGTCGCTCAACGTCGATTCGACATGGGCGACCATGACCGCGGCCAGGGTCAACACGAAGCCGGCGACCAGGATGAGCGCGACCCGGCGCTGCGCACCGTTCATCCCACCTCCGCCGCCGCTCGTCCCCATCACTATCGCCATCGTCCCCGTGATACCGCCTTCCGCCCCTTCCCGATACCGGGCCGGACGAGTGCTCGCTAGCCGTTGCCGATCGATTGGGAGCGCGGGTGGAGACGGACGCGATGGAACGACATTACGGCATGGACTGGCTGCGGATCGGGGCGTTTGGCCTGCTGATCTTCTATCATATCGGCATGGTCTTCGTGACCTGGGGCTTCCATGTGAAGACCGCTGACCCGGCCGACTGGGTCGCCGTGCCGATGCTGCTGACCAATGCCTGGCGGCTCACCCTGCTCTTTGTCGTTTCGGGCTTTGCCAGCCGCGCGTTCTTCGCCAAGTCGGGCGGTATTCGCGGATTCCTGCGCAACCGCAATGAGCGACTGCTGCTGCCCCTCGCCTTTGGCATCGCCGTGATCGTGCCGCCGCAAAGCTGGGTCGAGCTGGTCACGCAGCATGGCTATACGCATGGCTATCCGTGGTTCCTGACGCGCGACTATTTCCGTTTCGGCACGCTCGACGGCGTCATCCTGCCGACCTGGAACCATCTGTGGTTCGTCGTCTATCTCTGGGCCTATACGCTCGGCCTCGCGCTGCTGCTGAGCCCGAAGCTCCCCGGCGCGCAGGCGCTGTTCGACCGGGTGTTCGGCGGGATCGGGGTGCTGTGGGTGCCGGTCGCCTGGCTGCTCGTGCTGCGCGTGGCGCTGTTCCCCGGGGTCGAGGAAACGCATGACCTGGTCACTGACGGGGTGACGCACCTGCAATATTTCCCGGCCTTTTTGTTCGGGTTCGGCCTGGCCGGGTCGCAGCCGGCGCGCGCCGCGCTGGCCCGTTTCTGGATGCCGGCGGCGGTGCTGGCGGTGGCGGCCTATGCCGTCGTCGCCTCGGTGGAGATCGCCTATCCCGGCTTCGCGATACCGACCCGGCCGATCGCCCACGCCTTTCATATCGCGCGCGAGGTGCAATGCTGGGCGAGCATCGCCGCGCTGATCGGCATGGCCGAGCGATTCTGGAACCGCGACAGCAGCTGGCGGCCGATGCTGACCGAGGCGGTCTTCCCCTTCTACCTCATCCACCAGACGGTGATCATCCTGGTGGAATATTGGCTGAAGCCGCTCGCCATCGGCTCCGTCGCCGAGTTCGCGATCCTGGCGCCGGCGACGGTCGCCGGATGCTGGGCCTTTTACCTGATCGGGCGGAAGATCGGCTGGCTGCGCCCGCTGATCGGGCTGCGACGGAACGTCCGCGCGGACGCTCAGCCGGTCGCGGCCGGGCTTCAGGCGGTTTAGCGGCGGAAAACCCCGGGCGAGGCGGCCGCCCCGCCCTGGCCACGATCCGCCGTTCCGGACAACCCCTTGACTGGTCATTGGCTCAGGAAACGCTACATGCGCGCGCATGGAACGGCATTACGGCCTGGACTGGCTCCGCATCGGCGCTTTCGGGCTACTCATCTTCTATCATGTCGGCATGGTCTTCGTGCCGTGGGACTTCCATGTGAAGACGGCCCACCCGATCGACTGGGTGGCGGTGCCGATGCATGCGACCAACAGCTGGCGGCTGATGCTGCTGTTCGTCGTGTCGGGCTATGCCAGCCGCGCGCTGCTCGCCAAGAGCGAGCGCCCAGGGTCGTTCCCCGGCCCCTTCATCGCATCGCGCAACAAGCGCCTGCTGATTCCACTGCTGTTCGGCATGGCCATCATCGTGCCGATCCAGCCTTGGGTCGAGCTGACCACCCAGCATGGCTATGACGGCGGCTTCGGCTGGTTCTGGCTGCACGACTATTTCCGCTTCGGCAGCTTCCACAAGCTGATCCTCCCGACCTGGCAGCATCTGTGGTTCGTCGGCTATCTCTGGCTCTATACGGTTGCCCTCGCCCTGGTGATATGGCTGATGCGCGGGCGCAGCCTGCAAAGGCCGTTCGACCGGGTTTTCGGCACGATCGCGATCATGGTCGTGCCGATCGCGTGGCTGTTGGTCGCCGACATGGTGCTGTTCCCCGGCGCCAGCGAGACGCACGACGTGCTCGATGATGCGATCGCACATCTCCATTATCTGCCAGGATTCCTGTTCGGGTTCGCGCTGGCGCGCTCGACGGCGGCAATGGCGGCGATCGGACGCTGGTGGAGAGCGGCGGGAATCATTGCGGTGCTGAGCTATGCGATCGTCGTGGCGATCGAGCTGCGCTGGCCCGGCAGCAAGATGCCCCAGCCCTATGGCTATATCTTCGCCACGGCACGAGTGACGCAGGGCTGGTGCGCGATCGTCGCGCTGATCGGCATCGCCGACCATTATTGGAACCGCGACCACCCCTGGCGCCGCACGCTGACTGAAGCGGTGTTCCCCTTCTACATCATTCACCAGACCGTGATCGTCGCGGTCGAATGGGCGCTGCGCCCCTATGGCCTGCCGGCGGCGGCGGAATTCGCGATCCTCGTCACCGCCACGGTCACGGGATGCTGGGCGTTCTATCTGATCGGGCGCGAGGTGGGCTGGCTGCGGCCGCTGATCGGGCTGCGCGGCGCGATCGCGCCCCGGCGCAAGGCGCAACCAGCCATGCTCACCCCGGCCGAGAGCCTGTCATGACCTGGACTCTGGTGATCCATGGCGGCGCGGGCATGATGACGCGCGACCGGATCACCCCGCAACAGGATGAAGGCGCGCGCGCGGCGCTTGGGCGCGCGCTCGATGCTGGGTCGGCGGTGCTATCGAGCGGCGGCGCCGCGCTCGACGCCGTCGAAGCGGCGGTGCGGGTGCTCGAAGACGATCCCCATTTCAATGCCGGGCGCGGCGCGGCGCTGACTCATCAGGGCGTCGCCGAGCTCGACGCGGCGATCATGGAAGGCGCCAGCCGGGATGCCGGCGCGGTCGCTGGCGTGACGGGCACCCGCAACCCGGTGAGCCTTGCCCGCGCGGTGATGGAGCAGAGCCGGCACGTGCTGCTCGGCGGCGAAGGCGCGGATCAGTTTTCGCGCGATCATGGGCTCGAACAGGCTGGCCAGGACTGGCTGGTCCTGCCCGAGCGGCGGCGCCAGCTGGACGAGTTGCAGGCACGCGGCGCCGATGCGTTCGACGTCGACATGAAATATGGCACGGTCGGCGCCGTCGCCCGCGATGCCGCCGGCCATGTCGCCGCGGCGACCTCGACCGGCGGGGTCACCGGCAAGCGCTGGGGCCGGATCGGCGATTCGCCCCTTATCGGCGCCGGCACCTATGCCGACGATCGGGCGGGCGCCGTCTCGGCGACGGGATCGGGCGAATATTTCATCCGTGCCGGGGTCGCGCACGAGATCTGCGCGCGAGCTCGACTGGCCAACCTACCGCTTCAAACGGCCGCCGACGCGGTGATGGACGATGTGAAGGCGCTGGGCGGTAGCGGCGGCGTGATCGTCACCGGGCCGGGCGGCGAGGCGGTGTGGAGCTTCAATACCGCGGGCATGTACCGCGCCCGCGCGGGATCGGACGTCGCCCGGGCGATCGCGATTTACGGCGACGAATAGGGCGCGCTCCGCTTTCGCAAGCAGATCCGAGCGCGTAGAGCGGCGGGCATGAGTCGTTTCCTTCCCCTTCTCGCCGCCGTCGCGCTTGCCGTCACCGCTTCCCCCGCCGCCGCCTATTGGGAATATGGCCACCAGACGATCGCTCAGATCGCGCGGGCGAACGTAAAGCCGTCGACACGGATCGCGGTCGACCGGCTGCTGCGCCAGTCGAAGCTGCTCGGCACGCCGACCTGCCCGGCACGGACGATCGAGGATGCGAGCGTCTGGGCCGACTGCGTCAAGACGATCAAGGACCCGGACGGCAAACGCCCATTCGACTTCGCCTATAACTGGCACTTCCAGAACGTGAACATCTGCCAGCCCTTCGACCTCACCGTGCCGTGCAAGGACGGCAATTGCGTGTCGGCGCAGATCGAGCGCGACGTGAAGCTGCTGCGCGACAAGGCGACGCCATTGAAGGACCGGGTCCAGGCGCTGGTCTTCCTGATCCATTTCGTCGGCGACCTGCACCAGCCACTTCATGCCGGCGACAAGACCGACAAGGGCGGCAACGACGCCAAGGCCGCCTATGGCATCCTGTCGACACCGCGGCTCAACCTCCATTCGATCTGGGACGGCTATCTCGCCGAGCGCGCGATCTCCGCGCCGCCGCCGCTGGTCCGGCGCTATTCGGCCGCCGACCGCCGGACAATGGCGGCGGGCAATGTGACCGACTGGAGCCGCGAGAGCTGGCAGGTCGCGCACGACAGCGTCTACACCAGCGCGATGAAGGGCGATCCCTGCGCGCCGACGCCGGAACGCTCCACGCTCGACGATGCGACGATCGCATCGCTGGTGCCGGTCGCCCGGCTCGAAGTGGAGCGCGGCGGGCTTCGCCTCGCCAAGCTGCTCGACGAGGCTTTTTCCTAAAGCGTTTTCTAGCTGGCAGTAACAGCCAGCGGCTCGGAAAACGCGACAACAAAAAACCTAGAGCCATTCGACCTTGGTCGAACACGCTCTAGTCGGTCGAGCCCCAACGCCAGCGCCAGCCGCCATCGGTCTTGCGGCTGGCGACCGTCACATAGGCCGCAACCAGCGCCAGGCCGACGATGATCTTCGGTACGTTTCCGGGGAGGAAGCGCACGTCGAGCAGCAGTGCGGCACAGAAGCCGAGAGTAAGCGCCCAGCCCTGCCATGTCACCGGCGTGGCGCCGAAGCCGAACAGCTTGGGCGCGAACCAGTAACCGTCGCGTACCTGATACAAGCGCTTCACACTCTCGAACGTCATCACCGCCTCCTTCAAGCGAACCGCACCAGCAGGCCGACGCCAAGCAGCGCGACCGAGATCGCGACCAGCCAGGGTAGCCGCGTGCGTTTCGTCAGCATGCCGATCATTCCGTATCTCCTTCCCGGGTCTTCGCCGGCCGTCCGCGTTTCGCGCGGACCGGCGCTTCGAGCTTCACGCCACGCTTCGACAATGCTTCGCGCAACAGGCATTCGAACTGGGCGTTGACGCTCCGCAGATCGGCCGCGGCCACCCGCTCGACCGCCGCATAGAGCGCGGGGTCGAGGCGCAGCGGGAACGCCTTTTTCGGGGGAGCGCTCAACGGTCCCGGCTTATTGGTAGAGCGAGCCGGTGTTGACGACCGGCTGGGTATCGCGCTCGCCACAGAGCACGACCATCAGGTTGGAAACCATGGCGGCACGGCGTTCGTCGTCCAGCTCGACGACATTCTTCTCGGACAGCATCTCGAGCGCCATCTCGACCATGCCGACGGCGCCCTCGACCAACGTCCTGCGCGCCGCCACGACTGCCTGGGCCTGTTGCCGGCGCAGCATCGCGCCGGCGATTTCCTGCGCGTAGGCGAGGTGAGTGAAGCCGCATTCGTCGACGGTGATACCCGCCACGACCAGCCGCGCGATCAGTTCCTGGCGCAGTTCTGCACCGACCTGATCGTGGTTGCCGCGCAGGGTGACTTCCTGATGCTCGAAATCATCATAGGGGTAGCGCGCGCCGATGGTGCGCACCGCAGCCTCGATCTGGACGATGACGAAGGCCTTATAGTCGTCGATGTCGAACAACGCCTGCGCCGTGTCGGTCACGCGCCATACCACCTGCGCCGCGATCTCGATCGGGTTGCCGCGCTGATCATTCACCTTCAGCCGTTCCGAGATCATATTGTTCGCGCGCAGCGACACCTTCTTGCGGCCGAGCCAGGGAAGGACCCAGCGCAGGCCGGTGTTGCGATCCGTGCCCTTATATGCCCCGAACAGGGTGATCGCCGTCGCCTGGTTGGGCTGCTGCATGTAGAAACCGCACAGGATGAAGACGAAGGCCAGCACTGCCCCCGCGATGATGGCGCCGCCAAGCGCCGGATTGTCCTGCATGAGTGTGGTCGCGAACACCCCGGCCGCAATGGCGAGCAGCATCAGAAGCAACATGACATAACCGCTCGACGTCGCGGCGGTGCGCTCATTCGACAACGTCAGCGCAGTGTTCCTGGCAACCGAATCCGACATGGGAGCCTCCCGTTAATGTGATATCACATTTATATCGCCATTCGGAGGCCCGCAAGCGGAATCGACAACGCCGCCGGATCGCGTGATCCGACGGCGCCAGCGATGCATGGGATGATCCGAAGGCGGGCTAGTTGAGGACGATCGTCACCGCGCGACGATTCTGCGCCCAGCTCTGCTCGTCCGAGCCGAGCGCGATCGGGCGTTCCTTGCCGTAGCTGATCGTCGAGATACGTGCCGGGTTGATGCCCCGAGCCGCGAGATAGTTCTTCGCTGCATTGGCGCGGCGATCGCCGAGCGCGAGGTTATATTCGCGCGTCCCGCGCTCGTCGCAATGACCCTCGAGGCTGATCGGAACGTTCGGCCATTTGGCGAGCCATGCGGCCTGGCTGTCCAGGATCTCACGGGCGCGACCGTCGATGTCGTATTTGTCGAGCGCGAAATTGATCGTGTTGCTCGTCACCGACCGTTCGAAGTCGGCGCGCGAGCCGGGTACGATAGTGTCGCTATTGCCGGGGTTGTTGTTGTTGCCGCCCATGTCCTGCCCCGGAGGAGGCGGAATCTGCTTTGGCTTGGGGCTGCATGCAGCGGTCGCGACGAGCGCGGCGGCAACGATGAGCGTGGTCGTCAGTCTGGCCATCTGGGCTCTCCTTCGATCAAAAGTCGTTTCGTCTGCGCATCGTCCCACCGGCATTGCCCCAGGGTTAACGAGAGTCAACGAAGGGTCTGGAACTGGAACGACTGCAATTGCTTCAGGGGCGTAACGGTCCCCAGGACGGATCGGATCCATCAAGGGGCGTTGGAATCTTGCGCTCGTTGACGCCGGTCAGGTCCACCGACCACAAATCGGCATTGCCGGCGCCGCCGCGATGCGAGCGGAAGAAGGTGAGTACCCGGCCGTTGGGCGACCAGCTCGGCCCCTCGTCCTGCCAGTCGTCGGTCAGCAGACGTTCGCCGCCGCCGCCCGAGTTCATCACACCGATACGGAAGTCGCCCGAGATCCGGGTGAAGGCGATCAGGTCGCCGCGCGGGCTCCATGCCGGCGTCGCGTAACGCCCTCCGCCGAAACTGATGCGTTGCTGGTTCGAGCCATCGGCGTTCATCACATAAATCTGCTGGCTGCCCGAACGATCGCTCTCGAACACGATCTTGCTGCCGTCGGGCGAATAGCTGCCGCCAGTATCGATGCCCGGCGCGTTGGTCAGTCGCTGCGGAGAGCCGCCCGACGCCTGGACCCGGTAGACATCGGTGTTGCCGGCGACCGCCATGGAGAAGACGATCCAGCGCCCGTCGGGCGAGAAGCGCGGGGCGAAAGTGAGGCTGGGATTGTTGACCAGCAGGCGCTGCTTCGCCGTCCCGATATCGTAGACATAGATGGCCGGGCGATCATTCAGATAGCTCATATAGACGATCGAGCGCTGGTCCGGCGAGAAGCGCGGGGTCAGCACGGTCGACTGACCGTTGGTCAGGAAACGGTGATTCGCACCGTCCTGATCCATTATCGCAAGCCGCTTGAAACGCTTCGCCTTGGGCCCCGTTTCGGAGACATAGACGACACGGCTGTCGAAATAGGGACCTTCGCCGGTGAGCCGCTGATAGACCATGTCGGCACATTTATGCCCGGCGCGGCGCCAGTCGCCGGGCGAGACGACAAAACCCTGCCGGGTCAGTTCGCTGCGCGCGAACACGTCATAGAGATAGCAGCCGACCGTCAGCGTGCCGTCTCCATTGGCGCGGACGAAACCCTGGACCAGAGTCTGCGCCCCGGCCCCGCCCCAATATTCGAACGACGGCGCGGTGACCTCCGGAAAGGCGACGCCCCTGAGCGCGTTCGGCGGGACGGGCTTGAACAGGCCGCTGTTCTTCAGATCGTTGGTGACGATATCGGCGAGGTCGCGGCCCAGCTTGTCGGTCGGGCCGGCGGGCGTGTTGACCACGGCCGAGGTCGGCATCACCGGGATCGCGATACCGAGCGGCGCCGAGGTGCCGCCGACCACGTCGACCACCAGGCCGCCATCCTGCGCGGGTTGTGCCTGAGTCGCCGTCACGGGCGGCGGGGCGACCGGGCCGTTCTGCGCCTGAGCCGCCAGCGGCATGAGCAGCGCGAAAGCGGCGGCCAGCAGGCCGATGGGGGAAGATGTCATCATGGTTCTCATCCCGGAAGTTTGTAGCGCAGGCTGAAGACACTCCAGCCATTGGGTACGTCGTAAAGCTCGGCCGGCAGCCCGCGTAACGGCGCGCAGCCTTTGAAGGTCGCGATCGCATTGTCGTCGACCCGATCCTGATATCGGCTATTCTCGGCATCGATGCCACTATGGTCGATCACCTGCGGGTTGCCGATCAGCGACCCGTCCCGGTTCATCCGCAGGCGGATCGTAACGATGATGCGTTCGGCACCAGGGCCAGGCTTCACCTGACGATCGGCGCAAGGCTGTACCTGGCGCTTGATCGCGGACCCGATATCGGCCGCCGCCTGCTGACTCATCACCGGCGCCTGCGCCACCACCGATTTGCTGGGCGTCGGCTTGTCGGACAGGCCCTTCAGGAAATCGTCGCCAAGGCGATTGCCCCGCGCGCGCTTCTTGTCCGAGGCCGGCGCGCTGCCGGTTCCGGCCGCGACTGCCGGTTTCTTGCCGGTCGGCGCCGCATCGCGCGTCGGCGGCTTCTTCGACGTGTCGGGCGCCGGCGCGACCGGCTTCTTTGGCGCGGGCACCGCGGCGGGCGCGGGCTTTGGCGGCGGCGGCGCCTTGGGCTGCGGCTCGGGCGGCACCGGATCGGGCTGCGCCACTTCCTTGGGCGCGGGCGGCGCGGCCTCCTCCGGCGGGCCCTGGTCGGGGGCTTTCGATTCGGCCGGTGGCGTCACTGCCTGCGGCGCCTTCGCGACCAGCCCGACCTCATCGACCAGCGACACCTCGATCGGCGCGGCCTTCAACGCGTCCGGCTCCGGTGGACGCCAGCCGAACGACAACACGCCGAACAGCACGGCATGGCCGACCAGCGCGACACCCAGCGCGATCGCTTCGGAGCGCCGCATCGCGCCTAGCCCGCCAATCGGGCGGAGGTCATTTGCCGTCGTCGCCAATCGTCACCAGCGCAACACGGTTGAGACCTGCGCGATTGAGCTCGCCCATCACGCGCATCACCCGGCCATAATCGAGGTTCTTGTCGGCGCGCAGGAAGATCTGCGGCGGCTGGCCGCCTTCGGTCTTGGTCGCGAGCTGCTGCAGGACGTCGGGCAAAATGTCCTGGCCGACTTCGTCCTCGCCGACATGGATCTTGCCGTCGGCCTCCATCGAGATCTGGACCGGCTTCTGATCCTGATCGAGCGGCTTGGCGCGGCTGTCGGGCAGGTTCACCGGGACGCCCGCCGTCAGCAGCGGTGCCGTCACCATGAAGATGATCAGCAGCACCAGCATCACGTCGACCAAAGGCGTGACGTTGATCTCCGCCATCGGCGCCCTCCGGCCGCGGCTGCGCTGCGAAGGAAGCTGCATCGCCATCTAGAGCTTCCGCCCGTCCGTCTCGAGCTGGCGGCTGAGGGTCGCGTGGAAACCGTCGGCAAAGCGATTGAGCCGCGCCTCGACCCGGTTCACGCCGTGGCTGAAGCGGTTATAGGCAATCACCGCCGGGATGGCGGCGAACAGTCCGATCGCCGTCGCGAACAGCGCCTCGGCAATGCCGGGCGCGACGACGGCGAGGGAGGTATTCTGCGCCGAGGCGATGCCGGTAAAGCTGCGCATGATGCCCCAGACCGTACCGAACAGGCCGACAAACGGGGCCACCGCGCCCACGGTGGCCAGGATGTTCAGTCGATCCGACAATTTGTCGATCTCGCTGGCGACCATCGACCCCATCGCGGTGGCGAGCCGCTCGCGCGTGCCCTCGCGGTCGATCGAGCCGCTGGCGGTCGACCGGCGCCATTCCTTGACGCCCGCCGAAAAGACCCGGGCAATCGGCAGGTCGCTATCGCCCTGGATGCGGTGAAAGGCGTCGACATCCTCCGCCTTCCAGAAGTCGCGTTCGAACTTCTCGATCTTGCGCCGCGTGCCGCCGATCCGCCGCCAGAAGGTGAGGATAATCGCCCAGGTCCAGATACTGGCGAGTAACAATCCCAGCATCACACCTTTAACGACCAGATCGGCCTGAAGAAAAAGCGCGATCGGCGACATGGTCGCTGCATCGGTGTTGAAGATCAAACTGCTCACTCTTCCTGGTCCCCTTGGTCGACGAGGCGCCGAAATGCCTCGAGCCATGTCGTTGGTTGTCGTTTCGGCTTGCCCGATATTCCGACCAGCGCCGCGGTCACGTCCGCTTCGGTCAGTATCTCAGCACCGCGCATGACTCTCTGATGAATATCGACCGATGCGGCGCGCACTTGTCTCAATCTTGTGAGCACGATCAGCGCATCGTCGAGCCGTGCGGGTCGGCGATAGCGGATCGCCAGGCTGCTGACGGCATAGGCGCCCTCGCCCGCTTCCTG
>Ga0247741_1000944_pt1 | contig 15957 bp, 16 predicted proteins | sample UWRJL213509R2_FD_180945 | JGI IMG/M metagenome (GOLD analysis project Ga0247741, IMG submission 180945) | Plant litter microbial communities from Arlington Agricultural Research Station in Wisconsin, United States - UWRJ-L213-509R-2 | ecosystem: Environmental > Terrestrial > Plant litter >... | reverse complement strand
GACCGATACACCGGTCGGCAAGTGGAAGACCATCGACGACAAGACCCACGAAGTGAAGTCCATCGTGGAGATCACCGAGAACGGCGGCCTGCTCGAGGGCAAGGTGCTCCAGGTGCTCAAGTCCGACCACGGCCCGCACCCGGTCTGCTCCGAATGCGATGGCGAGCGCAAGAACAAGCCCATCGAAGGCATGACCATCATGTGGGGCCTGAAGAAGGACGACGGCGAGTGGTCGGGCGGCCAGATCCTCGATCCGGCCAAGGGCAAGATCTACAAGGTCACGCTCAAGCTGGTCGACGGCGGCAACAAGCTCGACGTCCACGGCTACATCGGCTTCTCGCTGCTCGGCCGCAGCCAGGAGTGGGTCCGGGCCGAGTAACAGCACCGCATGCTTTATGTAGGAGCTGATTCATCGGCGAAAAGCCAACGGAGCGGAGACGCCGGAAGGCCAATCGCCGATAAATCGGCTCCTACAAAGGCAGGCACCTGCCCGTGCCATAATCCCCGGTCCATCAGCCGACCGCGCGAATCATGGCCCGCCGCATACTCGTAACGAACGCCCTCCCCTACGCTAATGGCCCGCTGCATCTGGGCCACATGCTCGGCTATATACAGGCCGACATCTGGGCGCGCGCGCAGCGAATGCAGGGTAACGAGGTCTGGTATGTCGCCGGCGAAGATGCCCATGGCACGCCGATCATGCTGGCCGCCGAGAAGGTCGGTAAGAGCCCTGAGGACTACATCGCGGCCATCCGCGCCGGTCACGAAGCGGACTTCACCGACTTCCACTTCAGCTACGACCAGTACCATACGACGCACTCGCCCGAGAATCGCGAACTCGCGACCTCGATCTACACGCGCCTGCGCGACGCTGGCTACATCGCCCGTCGCGACATCCAGCAGCTGTACGATCCCGAGCGCGACATGTTCCTGCCGGACCGCTACATCAAGGGCACCTGTCCGAACTGTGGCACGCCCGACCAGTACGGCGACAACTGCGAGAACTGCGGCGCGACCTATGCGCCGACCGACCTGATCAATCCGTATTCGGTGATGTCGGGCGCGACGCCGGTCCTGCGCGACTCCGAGCATTACTTCTTCGAACTGGGTAAGTTCGAGCAGCTGCTGCGCGACTGGTTCGCCGGCAAGCTCACCGGCGGCAAGGCCGTGGCTCACAGCAGTGTTTCGGCCAAGCTCGCCGAGTGGCTCGATGGCGGCCTGCGCGACTGGGACATCTCCCGTGACGCGCCCTACTTCGGCTTCCCGATTCCGGATGCGCCCGGCAAGTTCTTCTACGTGTGGCTCGACGCGCCGGTGGGCTACCTCGCCTCGTTCAAGGCGCTGTGCGCGCGCACCGACCTGCGCTTCGACGACTTCCTCGGTACCGACAGCACCGCCGAGATGCACCATTTCATCGGCAAGGACATCATCAACTTCCACGGCCTGTTCTGGCCGGCGATGTTGCATGGCGCGCAGATGCGCGTGCCGACGGCGCTGCACGTCAACGGTTACCTGACCGTCAACGGCGCGAAGATGTCGAAGTCGCGCGGTACCTTCATCCAGGCGCGCACCTACCTTGCGTCGGGCCTGGATCCGGAAGCGCTGCGCTACTACTTCGCCACGATGCTCAGTGCCACGCCGGTCGATGTCGACCTCGATCTGAAGTCCTTCGAGGAGCGCGTCAACTCGCACCTCGTCGGCAAGTGGGCGAACATCGCCAGCCGCACCGCAGGATTCCTGCACACCTATTTCGCCGGCAAACTGGCCGATCGTTTCGACGACGAGGCCCAGGCCATCTGGCGCGACCTGCTCGCCCAGTACGACGGCATCGAAGCGGTCTACGAAGCGGATGACTTCGCCGAAGTCTCGCGTCGCTTCGTCGCCATGTCCGACGCCGTCAACGGCTACATCGCCGCCAAGGCCCCCTGGGTCATCGCCAAAGACGAAGCACGCCGCGACGAACTGCAGCAGGTCTGCTCGTTCGCGATCAACGCCTTCCGCCTGCTGTCCGGCATGCTCAAGCCGATCCTGCCGACGACCGTTGCCGCGGCCGAAGCCTTCCTCGGCGCGCCCGTCAGCGACTTCGCCGACGCACGTCGCGAGCTGCATGGCCACACCGTCAACGCGTTCTCGCCGCTGTTCGGCCGCCTCGATCCGAAGAAGATCGAAGCCATGGTCGAAGGCTCGAAGGAATCGCTGACGCCCGCCGAGCAGGCCAGGGCCAACGCGCCGGCCACCAAGAAACCGTTCAAGTCCAAAGAAGCCTCTCCGCCCATGACCGACACCGCTCCCGCCGCCGATACGGCCGCCACCATTTCGATCGACGACTTCGCCAAGCTCGACCTGCGCATCGGCAAGGTGCTGGCCTGCGAGTTCGTCGAAGGCTCCGACAAGCTGCTGCGCTTCGAACTCGACGGCGGCTCGCTGGGCAAGCGCCAGATCTTCTCGGGCATCCGCGCTGCCTATGGCGAGCCGGAGAAGCTCGTCGGTCGCAACGTCGTGTTCATCGCCAACCTCGCACCGCGCAAGATGCGTTTCGGCCTCTCGGAGGGCATGATCCTTTCCGCGGGTGACGGCGGCGCAGACCTGTTCCTGCTCGACGCCGACCAGGGCGCGGCGCCGGGCGCCACCGTCCGCTGATCCGACGTTCGGCAACGCGCCAGCCATGACGCCAACGCTCGCCGACCGGATCGACGCCCTGCTTCCGCAGACCCAATGCGAGCAGTGTGGCTTCCATGGCTGCCGCCCCTACGCCGACGCCATGGCTGCCGGCGAGGCGGACATCGACCGTTGCCCGCCAGGTGGCAGCCTCGGCATCACGCGCCTGGCCGCCCTGCTCGATCGCCCTGTTATCCCGCTGGATACGTCGCGCGGCGTAGAGAAGCCGCGCACGCTGGCACGCGTGGTCGAAGCGGACTGCATCGGCTGCACCAAGTGCATCCAGGCCTGCCCGGTCGACGCGATCGTCGGTGCGGCGAAGCTGATGCATGCGGTGATCAGCGACCTTTGTACAGGCTGTGAGCTTTGCGTGCCGGCCTGCCCGGTCGATTGCATCGCGCTGGATCCCATGCCACTGGCCCAGGCCGATGATCGCGGCCATGCCGATGCCGCCCGTATCCGCTTCGTGCGTCGCGAGGCGCGACTGGCGCGCGATCTCGCCCGTCGCGAAGAGCAACTTGCCGTGAGCAAGAGCGATGTCGCGGCGCCGACGGCACGCAACGCCGTGCTCGAAGCCCTCGCACGCGCCAAAGCGCGCAAAAAGGACAGCCCGTGAAGAAGGCCGATATCGTCGAGATGTTCCGTCGTCTCCGCGAACTGAATCCGCATCCGAAGACCGAACTCGAGTACACGACGCCGTTCGAACTGCTGTCCGCCGTCGCGCTCTCGGCCCAGGCCACCGACGTCGGCGTGAACAAGGCCACGCGCAAGCTCTTCCCGGTGGCCAACACCGCGCAGGAGATCCTCGACCTGGGCCTCGACAAGCTCAAGACCTACATCAGCACGATCGGCCTCTATAACAACAAGGCGAAGAACCTGATCGCCATGAGCCAGATCCTCGTTGACCGCTACGGCGGCGAGGTCCCGACGACCCGGGAAGCCCTCGAAGAGCTGCCGGGCGTGGGACGAAAGACGGCCAACGTCGTGCTCAACACCGCCTTCGGCCAGCCGACCATCGCCGTCGACACGCATATCTTCCGCGTCGCCAATCGCACCGGCCTGGCGCCGGGTGCCGACGTGCGCAAAGTGGAAGACAAGCTGGAGAAAGTGATCCCGAGAGAGTTCATCCAGGACGCACACCACTGGCTGATCCTGCACGGGCGTTATGTCTGCAAGGCGCGCAAGCCCGAATGCCCGAACTGCGCGATCATCGATCTGTGCGCGTACAAGCAAAAAACAAAACCGGCCTGAGCCGGTTATGTTGAACGTTCGGGCACCTGCTCGGTAGGAGCCGATTCATCGGCAATCAGGCGTGGCTACGTGGCGACGCCTTTTCGCCGATGAATCGGCTCCTACCAGAGCGGCAACGACTACGCCGCCTGGCGCGAACCCTCCACGCGTCGCCCCAGTTCCTTCCAGTCGACGATGAGTTCACAGCCGCGCTTGGACGCGTTCTGGCCCCACTCGCGCAACAGCTCCAGCGACGCCTGATCCACGTGGTGCAGGCGATCCATCACGACGCTCAGGCGGGTATTGGGCGGTACCGTGGCAAGCGTACGCGCCATGCTCGGCACCTTCAGGAACGTGGCCGAGCCTTCCATGTGCAGCGTCGCGTTGCCCGGCTCGTCATGGTGTTCCACGTCCATGCGCATCTTCGACGACAGCAAGGCAAGGCGGAACAGTGACAGACCAAAGCCGACGATCACACCGGTGAGCAGATCGGTGGCGACGATGGCCACCGTGGTCGCCACGTATACCGCCGCCGTACCCTTACCGTAGGCCGCCAGATCCTTGATCTGCTTCGGATTGACCATCTTTACACCGGTAAAGACGAGGATACCGGCAAGGCACGACACCGGTGTCATACGCATCAGCCACGGAAGCAGCATGACGAAGGCCAGCAACCACGTGCCGTGCATCACCGTCGCCATGCGCGTCGCCGAACCGGCCTGCACGTTGGCCGCGCTGCGCACGATCACGCCGGTCATCGGCAGGGCGCCGAGGAAGCCGCAGATCATGTTGCCGACGCCCTGGGCGGTCAGTTCGCGGTCGTAGTTGGTGCGAACGCCGTTGTGCATGCGATCCACCGCCGCCGCCGAGAGCAGGGTCTCCGCGCTGGCGATGAAGGCGAAGGTCACCGCGGCAACCAGCAGCGAGGAATCGAACAGACCGAACAGGCTACCCATGCTCGGCAGGCTGACCGCCGCGAACAGGTTGGCCGGTACGTCGACACGCTTGACGTCGAAGCCGCCGAACTGCGCCGCGGCCGTCATCGCCACCACGGCAAGCAAGGCGCCAGGCACGAAGCGCAGCTTCGCAGGCCGCAGTTTCTCCCAGAGCAACATGATGGCGATCGTCGCGACACCGATCATGAGGGCGGCCGGTGCCTGCCCTTCAGCGGCGCCCGTCACCGATTCCCATGCCGCCGCAGGGAGTGCGGCGAAGTTTTCCAGGCCACGCGCCTTGGGGATGGCATCGAGCAGCACGTGCGACTGCGAGGCAACGATGAGAATGCCGATACCGGACAACATGCCGGCCACGACAGCCGGCGACGTCATGCGGAACCAGACGCCCACCCGGCATAGCCCGGCGACGAGCTGGATAAGGCCGGCCAGCAGCACGACGGGGCCGAGGGCGGCCACGCCGTGCTCGCGCACCAGTTCGAACACCAGGACCGCAAGGCCCGCTGCCGGCCCGCTGACCTGCAGCGGCGAGCCGGCGATGGCGCCCACGATGAGACCACCGACAATGCCGGAGATCAGCCCTGCGCTGGGCGGCATGCCCGACGCGATGGCGATACCCATGCACAGCGGCAGAGCGACAAGAAAGACGACCACCGATCCTAGGAGGTCGCGGCCAAAGAGGCCCTGGGAAAAATAAGCGCGCATGAAAAGCTTCCTGGTTCTTAAGCGGCGGACGCGATCGGCAGCGGGGTCGAGAAACGTGCATGCGGGGTGGCATCAGGCACGTTTGCATCCCTCGAATCCAGCGGACGGAAGCGTCCTTCGAGCGGGTCGAAGGCGGTGATCTCCGTGTTCGCGATGTCGTAGATCCAGCCGTGGATGCGCAGGCTGCCGTTAGCCATCGCAGCGGCGACAGCCGGCAAGGTACGCATGTTTTCCAGCTGGCCGACGACGTTTTCTTCGGTGAGATACCGCAGGCCTTCCGCACCGTGGATGGTCGGACGGTTCTTCTCGACGACATAACGCGCCACGTCGGCGTGCTTCAGCCACTGCTCGACGGACGGCTTGCCCTTGAGCGCGGCCGGGTTCTGCAAGGCCTTCATCGCACCGCAATCGGAATGCCCGCAGATGACGATGTGCTGCACGTTGAGCGCGGTGACCGCGTACTCGATGGCGGCGACAACGCCGCTGACGTGCTGGGCGTAAGGCGGAACGATATTGCCGACGTTGCGGTAGACGAACAGGTCGCCCGGCTGCGCGTTGAACATCAGCTCCGGCATGATGCGCGAATCCGCGCAGGTGATGAACATGGTGTGCGGCGTCTGGCCGGAAGCAAGGCGCGCGAACAGTTCGCGGTGCTCCGAGGTCATGTCACGACGGAATTCTTCGAAACCCTGGATGAGACGTTCCATGGCGATGCTCTCTCTATTGGCGAGGATAAGGGAGCGAGCGCGCACGCTCGCTGGCGACCGACAGAGGTCGGCACGCGGGGAAAGGGCTGGGTGCTACAGGGCGCGCGCGGACGCGCACGCCGGCTTCGATCAGGCGGCGATGGGCGGGCGCAGGTCGAGGCTGGGATGATGCGCGTGCGGGGCCGGCACCCTGTGCCCGTGACCACCGACCGCAAGGCGCGGCACGGTCAATGCGTGCTCGGTGGGCACGTCGAAGGTATCGTCGAGGCCGCCGCTGTTGTCTTCGATCGAGGGCAGGTCGCCGTCGTCGGCTGAAGGGGAACCGTCATCGGTGACTGGCGCCACCATGTGCTCAGCGACGGGCTCGTGGCCTGTGTCGCCGTCATATGGCAAGGCCTGGACACCCATGCATGCGACGAACAACGCGATGAACACGAAGAACGTGCTCGCGAAGCGGCGCAGGGAGAATGTCGATGACGTTGCCATGGGCCGAAACTACGCGAGGCATTGTGACAATCGCAAGTGTGGCGGCGCAGCAAATTCAGACTTTGCATTGAAGCGGCGGTCAATCCCTTGGCCACCAACGGATTGGCCGCTTTTTTACGAGTGCGGCGCGGTGATATCGGTTCAGCATTTGGCCGTCCAGATGCGCATCGACGACTGAGACGTTTCGCAATTCAAGAGGGCAGCCGGACTGACCAGCCTCCGCCAAAAAGAAAACGGCGGGCTTGCGCCCGCCGTTTATTCGTCCTTGAGGAGAACTCCGTTCCGATGCTCGTTAGAAGGTCAGCATGCCCCAGAAACCCACTTCGTTCGTCTTGTAGTGGTACGGGGTTGCGACCGGGCCGTCCAGCTTGTTGTGCTTGTAGACGAGGGCCAGCTTCAGATTCTTCAGCACGTCGTACGAGACGCCGGCGTTGTAGTACTTGTCCTTGATCTTCTCTTCGACCTGGACAAGGTTGTTGTACTTGTAGTCCAGGTTGTCGTAGCGAGCGAAGACAGCCCACTGGTCGTAGAAGTGCCAATCGGCCCATGCCGAGTAACCGTCGGCCTTGTCCTTGGTCGTGCCCGCCGCAGCGCCCACGCCCGGACCGGTGCCGGCGTACTTCAGGATGTCGTCCCAGTTCTGGGAGTGGAAATACTCCACACCTGCGCCGAAGTTCGAGTCGCGCCAGGCAACAAGGGCGTCGCCGCGGGTCGCCGTACGGGTCGGAGCACCACCTTCGGTCTCGTTGCCGCGCTTACCGGAGTAACCGCCGACGGCGATGACCATCTGTTCGATCGGCGAGTAGCCGAAGCGGGCTTCCGTATCGACGGTCTTCGAGCGGCTCAGGTTGCGGTAGCCGCGACCGTTGACCACGGACACCTGGTAGTTGACCGAGTTGTCGCCGGTCGTCGCGCCAAGAGCGTGGACACCCCAGTCGGACGAGTTGCCGAACGCGCCAACGCCGCCGGCGGTAGCGGTACCACCGCTGCGACCACCTTCGAACGAACGGTCGGTGATGGTGTTCTCGACGTAGCGGTAGCCGTACCACTTCTCGACGAACGGGATCCAGGGCATGTCGGCCGCACCGAAGCGGACGGTGAACAGCGGATCGAACTTGCCCTGCACGTAGGCCTTCTTGACGAACAGGCTGGTCGACGAGATCGACGACTGGTAGCTGAAGTCGGTGGTCAGGTTTGCCGACCAGGTGTCGTTGAACTTGTGGTCGACCGTCAGGTAGAAACGCTTGACGTCGAAACCGGTGCCATTGGTCGAACCGTGGCCGTCCTTCTTGATCGGGCTGTTGACGCCCGTCGCTTCCTTGTGGTCCTGGTTGGTCGCGTCGAAGAACATCGTGCCGCCGATCTTCGTGTTATCGACGATCTTGTTCAGCGCATCGAGCTTCTTCGAGAGGTCTTCGGTCGGCTTGGTCGCGGCGACCTGGACGTCGTTGACGGCCTTGGCGGTTTCGACCTGGGCGTCAGCCTGGGCTTCCTGCTTGGCCTGGAGGTCGGAGACCTGGGCCTGCAGGGCGGCGAGCTGAGCCTGCAGCTGCTGAAGGGTGGCGGCGTCGATCGTGACACGAGTCGGCTGCTGCGGCGACTTGGAAGTCGCGGCGAGGGCCGAGAAACTCGTCACGCCCAGACCGGCAGCAATGGCCACCGTGAGCAACTTGGAACGCATGGGATTTCTCCGCTAGGTATGGATTAAGTGTTTTCCCCTGTCCCCCTCTTGAGATCTTTCTGTCCGAAAAAGCTCAAGCGGGGCCAACGGCGCGAAGGATGAGCCGCCGGCTTTACCGTTCCATGCCTTTTTTGTTACAGAACGACGACACGCGCACATCCGCTTAACGCGAGCGCCTCAGTCGGCCCCGGGCTGATATCCTTTGCGGCATGGATACGACGAGTAACAGCACCGCCACAGCCATCGCCGGGCGGTTCAGGGGCTTCCTTCCCGTGATCGTGGATGTCGAAACCGGCGGTTTCGACTCCGAACGGGACGCGCTCCTGGAAATCGCCGTGGTCGCGGTCAAGATGGAGCCCTCGGGCCTCCTCGTGCCCCAGCCGGCCGTGGCAGCGAACGTGGAGCCCTTCCCGGGCGCCAACATCGACCCCCGCTCCCTGGAAGTGACTGGCATCGATCCGGATCACCCTTTCCGTGGCGCCCTGCCCGAGCGCCAGGCGCTGGACCACATCTTCAATGCCGTGCGTGAGGCGGTGAAGGCCGCCGAATGCCAGCGCGCCGTCCTGGTCGGGCATAACGCCGCGTTCGACCTCGCCTTCCTTAATGCGGCGGTGCGACGGGTCGGCCACAAGCGCAATCCGTTCCATCCCTTCAGCTGCTTCGACACCGCTACGCTCGGTGGCCTGGCCTACGGGCAGACCGTGCTGAGCAAGGCCGTGCTCGCCGCCGGGCTCGCCTTCGACACCCGCGAGGCCCATTCGGCCATCTACGACGCCGAACGCACGGCCGAACTATTCTGCGAAATCGTCAACCGCTGGCGCCGGCTGGAGCTCTTCGAGCGCGACCAGACGACCCCGATCGCGGTTTGAGGCGTTTCGTAAGTTCCTGAATATGACAGCAAAAAGGCGGCTGTCATCCCGTTGAAACATTCAGTACGTCTCATTGCAACACGGCAGGGCTGGAATACAGCCCCGGGCGGGCTTCGCCTGACACTCATTCTTCCGAGGGGACTACTCCGTGTTCACACGTAAACTCTGCATCGCCGCGTTGGTCGCTGCTTCGCTGTTCGGCATGTCCGCTCAGGCCACCGACATCACCGGCGCCGGCTCGAGCTTCGTCTATCCCGTTCTTTCCAAGTGGTCGGCCACGTACGCCGAGAAGACGGGCAATAAGCTGAACTATCAGTCCGTCGGTTCGGGTGCAGGCATCGCCCAGATCAAGGAAGGCACCATCGACTTCGGCGCCTCCGACGCCCCGATGAGCGCCGAAGATCTCGCCAAGTTCGGCCTGGGCCAGTTCCCGGCCGTGGTCGGCGGCATCGTTCCCATCGTCAACCTGCAGGGCGTGGCCGCTGGCCAGCTGAAGCTGGACGGCGCCCTCCTCGCCGACATCTACCTGGGCAAGATCGCCCGCTGGAGCGATCCGCGCATCGCCGCCCTGAACCCGGGCGTGAAGATTCCGGACGTGAAGGTCACCGTCGTGCATCGTTCGGACGGTTCGGGCACCTCGTTCAACTTCACCAACTACCTGTCCAAGGTCAGCCCGGAGTGGGCGTCCAAGGTCAAGTTCGGCACGGCCGTCGAGTGGCCGGCCGGCGTCGGCGGCAAGGGTAACGAAGGCGTTTCGCAGTACGTTCGCCAGATCCCGGGCTCGATCGGTTACGTCGAATACGCCTACGCCAAGAAGAACGCGATCTCCTACACCCAGCTGCAGAACGCCGCTGGCAAGTGGATCGAGCCGAGCGCCAACACGTTTGCCGCCGCTGCTGCCACGGCCGACTGGAAGAACGCCAAGGACTTCAACCTGATCATGACCAATGCCCCGGGCGAGCAGGCATGGCCGATCACGGCGACGACCTGGATCATCATGTACAAGAAGTCCAAGAACGCCTCGCACACCAAGGTCGCCTTCGACTTCTTCAAGTGGTCCATGGAGAACGGCCAGTCGCAGGCCGCCTCGCTCGACTACGTTGCCCTGCCGGACACGCTGGTCAAGCAGATCGAAGCCTACTGGGCCGCCGAGTACAAGAACTGATCCTTCTCGACAGGCCGGCTGACACATAAGCGGCCCAGAGTAGGAAACCGGGTCGCCGCTCCCTGAGGGAGCGGCGACCCACACTATGCATAGGCCCAGGAAGTTCCCATCATGCATGCGACCGTCAGCAGCAACGCCCCTACCACCGCGCGTGCGGAGGAAGCGGCGCGTAACGCGAGGGATACGCGCAACGACCGCCTGTTCGGAGGGCTGCTCAAAGCCTGCGCACTGCTCGTCCTGGTGTCCCTGATCGGCGCCGCCGCCTCCACCCTGTGGCTCGGCCGCGATGCGTTCGCCACCTTCGGCTGGGGCTTCCTGACCAGCTCCGAATGGGACCCGAGCAACAACCGTTACGGTGCGCTCGTGCCCGTCATGGGTACCGTCACCACGGCGCTTATCGCCCTGATCTTTGCCGTACCTGTCAGCTTCGGCATCGCCCTCTTCCTTACCGAGATCGCACCCAGCTGGTTGCGCGGTCCGGTCAGCTCCGCCATCGAACTGCTCGCCGGCATCCCGTCGATCATCTACGGCATGTGGGGCCTCTTCATCTTCGCGCCGTTCGTCGCCACGACGATCAAGCCCTGGCTGATGAACAACTTCAGCGCGGACCCGCCGGATGGCCAGGTGTCGTGGCTGGTCCAGCACGTGCCGTTCATCGCGAAGTTCTTCTCCAGCGAATACCCGTTCTTCGGTGCCGGTGTACTCACGGCGGGCCTCGTGCTCGCGGTGATGATCATCCCCTTCATCTCCTCGGTGATGCGCGAAGTCTTCCAGACCGTACCGACCCGGCTGAAGGAATCCGCGTACGCACTGGGTTCCAGCACGTGGGAAGTGGTCTGGGACATCGTCGTGCCCTATACCCGCACCGCGGTGATCGGCGGCATCTTCCTCGGCCTGGGCCGCGCGCTCGGCGAGACCATGGCCGTGGCCTTCGTGCTCGGCAACACGTTCAAGTTCACCCCGTCCATCCTCGAAACCGGCAGTTCGATCGCCTCGACCATCGCCAACCAGTTCGGTGAGGCCGAAGGCCTGCAGAAGTCGGCGCTGATGGCGATCGCCTTCCTCCTCTTCGTGGTGACCTTCATCGTGCTGATGATCGCCCGCCTCATGCTTCGCCGCCTGGCTTCGAAGGAAGGCTCCTGATGTCCGCCTCGCTCTACACCACGCGCCGCATCAAGAACATCGTCGCGATGATCCTGAGCGTCGCCGCGACCTGCATCGGCCTGCTCTTCCTGGCCTGGATCCTCTGGGAAACGCTGAGCCAGGGCATCGCCGGCCTCAAACCCGCCTTGTTCACCAAGATCACCGCGTACCGCGAAGAAGGCGGCCTGGCCAACGCCATGGTCGGCAGCCTGATCCTCAACGTGCTCGGCATCCTGATCGCCACGCCGATCGGCGTGATGGCGGGTACCTGGCTGGCTGAGTATTCGCGCCGCTCGAAGCTCGGGCCGACCATCCGCTTCCTCAACGACATCCTGCTGTCCGCGCCATCGATCGTGCTGGGCCTGTTCGTCTACACGATCATCGTGCTGCCGTCGAAGTGGCTGACCAACGGCGACGTGACGTTCTCCGGCATCGCCGGCGGCATCGCGCTGGCCCTGATCGCCCTACCCGTCATCGTCCGCACCACCGACGAAATGCTCCGCCTGGTACCGGGTACGCTGCGCGAAGCCGCGCTGTCGCTCGGCGTGCCGCAGTGGAAGCTCACCGTGCAGATCCTGATCCGCGCCGCGCGCTCGGGTATCGTGACCGGTGTGTTGCTGGCCCTCGCCCGCATCAGCGGCGAAACCGCGCCGCTGCTGTTCACGGCGTTCGGCAACAACTTCATGACCTTCAACCCGATCGACAAGATGCCGAGCCTGCCGCAGGTCATTTACGAATACACGAAGGACCCGAGCCCGGATATCAACACCCTCGCCTGGGCCGGCGCCTTCGTCCTGACCATGTTCGTGCTCGCACTCAGCCTCATCGCCCGCTTTGTATTCTCGCGCTCCAAGGTGTCCCATGACTAACATGAACGAAGTCGCCTCCAAGCCGGGTTTCGGCACCTCACCGCACGAGTCTGGCGTCGATCTCGGCCAGGTCCCCGCGAAGATGACCGTGCGCGACCTCAACTTCCATTACGGCGAGTTCCACGCGCTCAAGAGCATCGCGATGGATGTGCCGGAGAAGAAGGTCACCGCCATCATCGGACCCTCGGGCTGTGGCAAGTCCACCCTGCTGCGCATCTTCAATCGCATCTACGCGATCTATCCGAACCTGCGCGCCAGCGGCGAGATCGTGCTCGACGGCGAGAACATCCTCGACCCGAAGTACTCGCTCAACCGCCTGCGTAGCAAGGTCGGCATGGTGTTCCAGAAGCCGGTCCCGTTCCCGATGACCATCTTCGAGAACGTCGCCTACGGCATTCGTCACCACGAGAAGCTCAATCGCACGGACATGGAAGGCCGCGTCGAGCAGGCCCTGCGCGGTGCCGCGCTGTGGGACGAAGTGAAGGACAAGCTCAAGCAGAGCGCGCTCGGCCTCTCCGGCGGTCAGCAGCAGCGCCTGTGCATCGCCCGCGGCATCGCGCTGAAGCCGGAAGTGCTGCTGCTCGACGAACCGACCTCCGCGCTCGATCCGATCGCCACGAGCCGTATCGAACAGCTGGTGGAAGAGCTGAAGAGCCAGTTCACCATCGTCATCGTCACCCACAACATGCAGCAGGCCGCACGCTGCTCGGACATGACCGCCTTCATGTACATGGGTGAGTTGATCGAGTTCGACCGGACGGAAAAGATCTTCACCAAGCCGAACAAGAAGCAGACCGAAGACTACATTACCGGCCGTTTCGGCTAAGCCCCCACCTCGAGGCATGCGATGAACACTCCGCACCAGCACATCATCAAGAGCTACGACGACGAACTGAAGCGGCTCACCCGCGAAATCGTCAAGATGGGCGAGCTCGCCGTCGCCCAACTCGAAGCCGCCATCGACGTGGTCGAACGCCGTGACGAGCGCGCTGCCCAGCGCGTGGTCGACAATGACGACGCCATCGACGCGCTCGAACAGGAAATCAGTCAGGACGTGGTTCGCCTGCTCGCCCTGCGCGCACCGATCGCCGGCGACCTGCGCAACGTTTTCGCCGCCCTGCGCATTGCCGCGGATATCGAACGCATCGGCGACTACGCCGCGAACGTGGCCAAGCGGTCGATTCCGCTCAGCCGCGTGGCGCCCATCGCCGTCGTCGGCGGCCTGGCCAATCTCGCCGAGCTCGCCATCCAGGAGCTGCGTGACGTGCTCAAGGCGTACGACGAGCAGGATGCCGAAGCCGCCTACGAAGTGTGGAAAGCCGACGCGCGCCTGGACGAGGAATACACCCTGGTATTCCGCGCCCTGCTCACCTACATGATGGAAGATCCGCGCAACATCACGCCGTGCACGCACCTGTTGTTCATGGCGAAGAATATCGAGCGCATCGGTGATCACGCGACGAACATCGCGGAGAACGTCTGGTTCGTGGTGAACGGCGAGCCGTTGGTGGCGCCGCGCGTCAAGAAAGATACGACGGCCAATCCGGAGTTTTGATTTGCAGGTGAGGGGTGCCGCGGTACCTGGCGGTATCGCGAGCACCCTTCGCCGATGAATCGGCTCCTACCAAGCCGGAGCAAGTTGCCGCGCCCTGCTCGGTAGGAGCCGATTCATCGGCGATGCTCTTGCCAAATCGTCAAACAGACGACGTCAGCTTCAACCCAAGAATCCCCACAACGATCAGCCCGACGCAAAGCAGCCGCAACGGCTGCGCGGACTCCCCGAACAGGACGATCCCGAGCGTCACCGCGCCGACTGCGCCGATGCCGGTCCACACCGCATACGCGGTACCCAAGGGCAACTTTTTCGTCGCATACGCCAACAGCACGATGCTGATCACCATCGCGGTGCCGGTAAGAACACTGGGAATGAGCTTCGTAAAGCCCTCGGTGTATTTCAGGCCAACGGCCCAGGCGATCTCGAACAGACCCGCCAGAACAAGCACGAACCAATACATGGTGTGGCTCCGCAGAAGCGGGGTCGTCCCCGCGGAGTTGCTGCGCGCCCTGGGGTCGTCCCCAGGGGCAGACCGGCCTTGCGCCGATCTGCACCCATTATACCGAGGGTGTGTAACCCCTCGCTGAGCCGACGATCAGGGCAGGCTATCCGGGGTGATCACCGCCGCCTTGCGCGCCTTCACGCCGCGGACGATGCCGTAGACGCTGATCAGGAACCAGGCCATTTCCTGCAGGAAGGCCGGCAGGTTGAACATGCCGAAGATCAACGAAAGCAGGATGCCGAAGGCCCCGACCAGGTTCATCACCTGATAGGTATAGCCCTGCCCCGAGAGCTTGTGAGCCTGGAGCAGGAAGAACGCGACCAACACCAGTGCCACGCCGACCAGGCCGGCCCAGTCATGCCACATCATGCTGCTCATCGTTTCGCTCCTCGCTGCCTCAGGGCCTCGAACAGGACCACGCCGGTGGCGACGGAGACATTCAGGCTCTCCATGCCGCCGGGCATCGGGATCTTCGCCACGAAGTCGCAGGTGTCGCGCGTGAGACGGCGCATACCGTCGCCCTCGCTACCCATGACCAGCGCGATCGGCCCCTTCAGATCGATGTCGTAGATCGACTTGTCGGTGTCGCCGTCCAGACCGGTGATCCACACGCCGGCATCCTTGAGCATGCGCAGGGCGCGGGCCAGGTTGGTCACGGCGATCAGCGGGATCAGGTCGGCCCCGCCCGCCGAGGCACGGCGAACGGTCGGTGTGATACCGACCGCACGGTCCTTCGGCACCACGACCGCAGTGACGTTTGCCGCCGCCGCACTACGCAGGCAGGCGCCCAGGTTGTGCGGATCGGTCACGCCGTCGAGCACCAGCACGAAGGCGTTGCCACCCGCGGCCTCGAGAAGCGCCGGCAGATGGCTCTCGTCACGCAACGGCGGGGTGTCGTACAGCGCGATAACGCCCTGGTGACGGGCTTCGCCACCAAGCTTCTCGAGCTGCTCCTTGCTCACCGGTTTCAGGATGATGCCGAGCTTGCGCGCCAGGGCGGCGATTTCGACCACGCGCGCGTTCTTCGAGTTCTGTTCGATCAGAACTTCACGGACACGATCCGGGTCGTTGGCGAGGGCGCCCTCGACCGGATTGATTCCTACGATCCACGACTCACTCATGCTTCTGGCTTGCTCCTGGGTTTACGCGACCGACGCCGTGCCGATTTCTTGGCCGGTGCCGGTGTATCCGACGTCGCGACCGGCGCCTGCCGGGTCGTCGTCTTCGTCACGGCGGTTTTCTTCGTGGCGGTCTTCTTGACAGTCGACCTTCCGGCCGGACGCTCGCCCCGGGCGGGCTGCTCGTGTACCGGTGCCTGCGCGGCGGAACGACGACGCGGCGACCGGGACGACGACGGCTCGCTCGCTGCCGGCTCGGCCGTGCGACGTCGCGATGCCGGCGCGGGGGCCGGATGATGCGCCGCGGGCGCTTCTA
>Ga0247741_1000943_pt1 | contig 15969 bp, 12 predicted proteins | sample UWRJL213509R2_FD_180945 | JGI IMG/M metagenome (GOLD analysis project Ga0247741, IMG submission 180945) | Plant litter microbial communities from Arlington Agricultural Research Station in Wisconsin, United States - UWRJ-L213-509R-2 | ecosystem: Environmental > Terrestrial > Plant litter >... | reverse complement strand
GCTCCAACGGCCGGGTCTCGTCCCACGATCCCTCGGCGATGGAGCCGTAGACCTCGTCGGTGGAGACGTGCACGAAGCGCTTGAGGTTGGCGCGGAGCGCAGCATCCAGCAGCCGCTGCGTGCCGAGAACGTTGGTCTCGACGAAGATGCCGGAGTCGCGCACCGAACGGTCGACGTGCGACTCGGCGGCGAAGTGCACGACGGCATCGACGGTCGGCAGCAGCTGGTCGAGCAGCTCAGAATCGCGGATGTCGCCCTTGACGAACGAATACCGCGGCGAGTCGGCGACGGGGGCGAGATTCTCGAGGTTGCCCGAGTAGGTGAGGGCGTCGAGCACAACGACCTCCGCGCCCTCGAGGCCGGGGTATGCGTCCTGAAGCGTGCGGCGCACGAAGTTCGAGCCGATGAAACCGGCACCGCCGGTGACGAGGATTTTCATGGGAGTGTTGCCTCCTTGGCAAAGTCCTGACGATTCTAGTGGTGGCCGGCTCTGAGTTTGAGGAGAGCCGACCGTAGGGAAAGCCCGATGCCGAGCACGAAACGGACCGGCCACAGGTACCAGCCGCGGTACTTCTTGCCAAGGAACACGCGAGCGCTGTCGTGGTGCGCCTGGATCATGCGCGCCGACTCGCCCTCGGTGGAATGCGCCCCGGTATGGATGACCGTCGCGGCTGGCTCGTACACATTTCGATAGCCGGCCTTGCCGAGGCGGTAACCGAGGTCGACGTCTTCGAAGTACATGAAGTAGTCGGTGTCGAACCCGCCGAGCTTCTCGAAGGCCGAGCGCCGTACGAGCACGCTCGCACCCGAGAGCCAGCCGGCGTCGCGACGCACGGGCGCGCTCTCGGATTCCTTCTTATAAGCGCGAGTCCACGGGTTGCCGGTCCAGATGTTCGCGAATAGGGCGTGGCCGATTCCGAGTCGCAGCGACGGCACCGCTCGCGCCGATGGGTAGACCTCGTCATCGGTGATGATCGCCGGGCCGACGGATCCGATGGTCGGGTCCGCGGCGCCCGTCGCGACGAGCGCGTCGATCGCACCATCGCCGAGCTCGACGTCGGGGTTGCTGATCAGCACCCATTCGATTTCGGAGGGAAGGGCCCGGACCCCGGCGTTCATGCCGTCGCCGTAGCCGCGGTTGTTCTCGAGGGGGAGGTACGTGGCGTCGTGCGCCTGGGCGAGGTCGCGTACATCCGCGTCCGTCGCTTTGTTATCTACCACCACCGTGATCAGGCGCCGCGACGACGATCGTTCGATCGAACCGAGGAACCCGCGGAGGACATCCCCCGAGCCGTAGCTCACCGTCACTACTCCGATGGCGGTGGGGTGCTGCTCAGAGGTGGCCATCGGGAGGCAATCATACTTCTAAGCTAGATTGTTCGAGATTCACGGGCTGCTCGTGAGCATCGTGAACACGGCGAGGACGAATGAACTACTTGAAAGAAGTGTGGGGTTCGCGTGAACTCCTCTTCAACCTGACCTCTCGAGAGGTACGCGGCAAATACAAGCGGACAATCTTCGGGCAGTTGTGGTCGCTAGCAAACCCGCTCGCCCTGATGCTGATCTACACATTGGTGTTCGGCATCATCTTCAAGAGCAATCCCGAACCAGGCAACCCCAGCGGGCTCAATGTCTTCGCGCTGTGGCTCCTGTGCGGACTTCTCCCATGGACCTTCTTCGCAAACGTCGTCAATACGGCGTCAGGGTCCCTTGTGGGTAATGCCAATCTCATACAAAAGGTTTCGTTCAGTCGAATCGTTCTTCCGCTCTCCACCGTGGGGTCGAGCGCCTATAACTGGGCGTTCGAGATGGCGGTGCTGGTAATCGCTTTATCGATTGCCGGCGGATTCGTCCTCCCATGGATCCCGCTAGTTATTGTGGCCATGGCGATCCTCGCGATTTTCGCCGCGGGAGTGGGGCTGTTGTTCTCTATAGCCAACGTCTATTTCCGCGACACTCAATACCTGCTGAGCATTATTCTTCAGCTCTGGATCTACCTTTCGCCGATCATCTATCCCACCACCTTGGTAGCGAGCAAATCGAATCAGCTTGGCGGACTTCTCGGCACGCCGATTACTCTTGCTGGGCTCTATGACTTGAACCCGATTGTTCATTTCGTCGCGATCTTTCGCGCCCTGATGTACGACAACACATGGCCCGATCCGTCTGAGTGGCTGATCTGCGTCACCTGGGCGGTGGCAACACTCTTTTTGGGCGCGGTTGTCTTCCGACGCAATGAACGAAAGCTGGCTGAAACCCTATGAGCGCAGACGTCGCAGTTCGTGTCGATCACGTCACCAAGACGTTCCGGATGTACCACGAGCGCAACCAGAGCTTGAAGTCAGCGATCATGCGCGGGCGAACATCAGTGCATGAAGATTTTCTAGCGCTTCGCGACGTAACATTCGACGTCCCTCAAGGTTCGACCTTTGGTCTCATAGGTAGCAACGGTTCGGGGAAATCCACCCTGTTGAAGTGCTTGGCAAACATCTACTACCCGAATCAGGGAGCCATCACGCATTTTGGCAAGATCGCGGCAATGCTCGAGGTCGGTTCCGGATTTCACGCAGAACTCTCCGGTCGCGAGAACATATTTCTTAACGGCTCGATTCTCGGAATGTCAAAGAAGGAAGTAACCCGCAAACTCGATGAGATCATCGATTTTTCGGGTGTAGAGCAATTTATCGATCAGCCGGTAAAGAATTACTCCTCCGGCATGTACGTACGCCTTGGGTTCGCGATCGCCATCAACGTGGACCCCGACATCCTCGTTGTCGATGAAGTTCTAGCCGTCGGGGATGCAGACTTTCAGGCGAAGTGTTTCACGAAGTTTGCAGACTTCAGGAGTGCGGGCAAAACTGTAATTTTGGTGAGCCACTCGATGGAGACTGTAAAGACGATGTGCGATCACGCGGCGTGGCTCAACCACGGAACACTAGAAACCGTCGGCGAGGCCGCTCCTACCATCGACGCATACCTTCAGTCCCTGTCTGGGCCCACGACCTAACTCGGCGATACGTCCGAAAGACCGAAGGTAGGCTCTCTCCGTGAACATACGAGAACTTTCGATTCCGGATTCCTATGAGATAACGCCCATTCAGCGTTCAGATGACCGTGGAGTGTTTCTCGAATGGTACCGATTCGACCTGCTAGAGAAGACGATCGGTCATCCGCTCGTACTTCGCCAGGCGAACACCTCCGTATCGAAGCGCGGCGTGGTGCGCGGAATTCACTTCGCTGATGTTCCGATTGGTCAGGCGAAGTACGTAACAGCGACGCGCGGAGCCGTGCTGGATTTTGTGATTGATATTCGCGTTGGCTCGCCTACATTCGGCAAATGGGATTCTGTGCGTCTCGATGATGTAGAGCGCAAGGCAATCTATCTGGCAGAGGGCCTCGGGCACGCCTTTGTCGCTCTGACCGATGACGCGACGGTTAGTTACCTTGTCACGGATACATACGACGCAGGCAAGGAGCACGGGATCAATCCTCTCGACCCTGCGGTGGGATTGGCCTTCCCGGAGGAAGCTGGGTCGCTCCTGCTGTCTCCGAAGGACACGGATGCTCCCAGCCTCGACGGAGCCGCTTCCGCCGGGCTTCTGCCTTCGTGGGACTCCATGCGGGCCTACTACAACTCTCTGAACGGCCAGTAAGGGGCGTCGAATGCGTGGAATCATTTTGGCAGGCGGGTCTGGCACCCGACTCTGGCCCATAACAAAGGGCATCTCGAAGCAGCTGATGCCCATTTACGACAAGCCAATGATCTACTACCCGCTGTCTACCCTGATGATGGCTGGGATCAGTGAGATCTTGATCATCACCACGCCTGAGTACAACGCTCAGTTCCGAGCCTTGTTGGGCGACGGTAGTCAGCTCGGGATCCGTCTGGAATACGCGGAACAGGTTTCTCCAGATGGACTTGCGCAAGCATTCCTCATTGGTGAAGATTTCATCGGCGACGAAAGCGTAGCGCTGGTTCTCGGCGACAATATCTTCCATGGGGCGGGTCTGGGCAGCTCGTTGAGAGAGCACGAGGACGTCGAAGGGGGCCTCATCTTCGCGTATCACGTTTCAAATCCAACAGCATACGGAGTTGTTGAGTTCGACAAGCGTATGAAAGCGCAATCCATTGAAGAAAAGCCCGCAGTTCCAAAGAGTAATTACGCTGTTCCTGGACTCTATTTTTATGACAACTCGGTAGTCGAAATCGCCAAGACGATCGAGCCAAGCGCTCGTGGTGAACTGGAAATTTCAACGATCAACGAGCGCTATCTCACCGCGGGAAAGCTCCAGGTCCAGGTTCTCGATCGGGGGGTCGCCTGGCTAGACACGGGGACCTTTGAGTCGATGATGCAGGCCTCAGAATACGTCCGGGTGATTGAAGACCGCCAAGGTTTCAAAGTGGGGTGTATCGAGGAGATTGCCTGGCGCGCTGGGTGGATAGATGACGATCAACTTGATTCGCTCGCCGGCCCTCTGCGAAAGAGTGGTTACGGCGAGTACCTCGCGAACCTGTTGACATCAGGCGCCTAGTCGCAGCACTGTTATCTCGGGTGCGTCATAAAAATTGCCGGTCATCGATTTTATTAGCCGCAAGCGCACTAGACAGGTAACGGGGGCACGTCATGGGTTTCAGCAAAATCGGGGGCATGGGCCGGCGCCGAGCGACGGCGATTCTCGCGGCGTTTGGTCTCGTGGCCGCGCTGTTCGTGGCGCAGCACGCTTCGGGGGCTCGAGCTGTAACGGGGTCAGAGTTCGACCCGGGATTCATTATCAGCGACCAGGTGTTCTTCAAGGGTGACGCTATTTCGGAATCCCAGACTCAATCGTTCTTAGAAGCGATGGCACCGTCGTGCGCTGGGGCGAATGGTGTCACGTGCCTGAAGAATTACACACAGTCCACAACGTCCAGAGCGGCGTCTGCCTCCGCGGGCTGTGCGGCATACAACGGTGCTGCAAATGAACGGGCGAGTCGCATCCTCGTGAAGGTGGGGATCGCGTGCGGAATAAATCCCCAGGTTCTCATCGTGATGTTGCAGAAAGAGCAAGGTCTCGTCACCAAGTCTTCGCCCACACCGTCCAACTACCGAATCGCGATGGGCTATGGCTGCCCTGACACTGCGCCCTGCGACGCCCAGTTTTATGGGTTCTATAACCAGGTATATAAGGCTGCTTGGCAACTCAAAATATACGGAGCCAGTCCCTCGAGTTGGAGGTACCACGTCGGCAACGTCGCTGTGCAATTCCACCCCAACGTGGGATGTGGCTCAACAGTGGTCAATATTCGCAATCAGGCAACAGCAAGCCTGTACAACTACACCCCGTACCAGCCGAACGCATCGGCGTTGGCTAACCTTCGCGGCCTCGGCGATAGTTGCGGCAGCTACGGTAACCGAAACTTTTGGGTCTACTTCAATGATTGGTTCGGCGACACCGGGACGGCCGGCGTGCTCGCTATTGATGATTTGCACCGATCCTTGGGGGGCTCCAATGGGGTGTTAGGGGCGCCCGTTAGTGGGATTAACGGGATCACGGCGAACGGCGGAGGACTAGTTCGGGCGTACGCCAACGGGGCTATTGCCTGGACTCGAGCACTTGGCGCGTATGCCATAACAGGCTCCATTCGCACGTTCTTCAATGAGCAAGGAGGAATCGCGGGCACGCTCGGGTGGCCGGCGAGCCCGGCAAACGCCAACAGCGCTCATGGCGGAGGAACTGTTCAAGCGTTCCAAAATGGGGCGATCACGCAAACCGCGGCCGGTCAGTTGAGCACTTTAACGGGCGCGATTCGGGCGGACTTTGGATCAGCTGGCGGCATTGCGGGTCCGCTCGGGTGGCCCCTGGGATCTGCTGACTGTGTAGATGGAACCTGCACCCAAAACTTCCAAGGGGGCGCCATTTACTGGTCGGCAGGCCGTGGCGCTCATAATGTTCAAACTCCGTTTGCCGCACTATTCGCGTCGACAGGGGGCTTGACCGGGTCGCTGGGTTGGCCAACGAGCGACCCCACCTCCGCGAGCGTTGTCGGCGGTTCAGGCACTGTTCAAGGCTTCGACAAGGGCGCGATCACTCAAGTAGGGACCGACGTTCCGCGCATCCTAAGTGGCCCGATCAGGGTCGCATTCAATGCCAGCGGTGGTCTGGCGGGCCTTCCCGGCTGGCCGACTTCAGACGTCTCCTGCCAAATCGCGACATGTTCTCAATTGGTTCAGGGTGGGGTCGTTCGGTCGCATGCGTCCAAGGGAGCCTATTTCACGCCTCAAGCGATCGAGTCCGCCTATGTGAAGGCAGGCGGGACAGACGGCTCGCTGGGGTGGCCGGTGGGCTCGCCTTTAGTCATTCCTGCCAACGGCGGCGGGCTCGTTCAGGCGTTTGAGAATGGCGCGATTGCCTACTCGGCGACTCGCGGCGCATACCCGATCACCGGGAAGGTTCGAACTTACTTCAACGCCGAAGGGGGAATCGGAGGCTACCTTGGCTGGCCGACGGGCGATCAGCTTTGCGCCTCAGATGGTGTGTGCACTCAGCAATTCATGGGTGGGGTTGTTCGTCGATAGCACCTATTTGATAGGAGAAAAGCGACGCGCAGCGGCGGCAATGCGTTGCGCCAAACGGTAGGACCTACTTGAGGCGATGCTGGCCAAATTCGAGCTCAGTCGTTCCACCTCTCGTTCAGCTGACACGAGGCGCTGCGAGAGTTGGACGACCTCCCCTTGTCTTGCGGCAATGACGTTCACATAGATACGCCGCAGATCTTGCGCCAGGAGGTGGGCAGCCACGTCTTGTTCGCGCGGCTGCAGAGCGGGCCGACTTGGCAAATGATTCAGCACATTCCCGAGGACTGAATCGAGAATGAACTCGTCCCGATGCTCTGACTTGAGCGTTTCCGCGTCAGTCACCGCCGTCCCATAGTCCCCGACGAGCTCACGGCTAATCGAACGTGAGTCTTTCCTTTCAAAACCGCGGCCTGAGAAATTCGCAAAGCGTGCGACTTCGAAATTCTCAGGGGTCAACCATCCTGGCCCACCGAAATGGTCGTAGCAATACACCGGTGTCCCCGACAGCAGTGCGTATTGAACCGTCTTCCCGATGGTTACGACGGCATCTGAATCTGCGATGTCAGATGGGGTGACCACCTTGCTTTCTCCGCCATTGTCAGCTTCATTCCCGCGTATCGTGACGGTAACCCCAGGAGGAAGCGCGGAAAGCGCTTCCCTCATTTCGCCAGGAATGTGGTTTGAAACTACTAGCAGACGCCTCAACGGCACACTTCGGTGCTCTCTCGAGAAATCGAACTGTGCCGGGGCGGGATTGCCCAAGACGGAGAGCCGCGTGGGGATCACATGGTCCAGGAGAGAACTCGCGAGGTGTGCAGCCATTGTCTCGGGTGCCGCGAAAACCACCGCTGACGCTAACGCTTCTTCGATTCCGTACGAAACCGGGAACTCCGCGGGATGATAAGCGGACATGTGATGAAACACGAACTTCGTCGTGCGGGGCGCGCGGAGCACGGATTCAGGGATGAGTTGGTGATGGATCCATGCAAGGTCTGGCGCGCGCTGACCAAGATTTTGATCCAGTGCAGGGTCGTCGTACCGGAAGAGCGACACGCCCTGGATGTCTCCGAGAACCAACGCCCACTCTGTACCAAATCCGTATGTCACTACTACTACTTCGTCGGCGCGACTAGCAAAGTGTTGTACCAGTTCTAGAGTCACGACCTCAGAGCCAGCGATTTCGAAAAGCGAGCCCTGGGTGACGAGGACTTTTCCGTAGCGACTATCCGTCAACTTTTTCCTCTCGTCGAGATACGTCCCGCTGCCCATCCGAGAGCCGGAATTCTTGACTAGTTCAGCAACCCGAGTGCGTTGAGTACGGTAATTCCCCCGCCATAGGCGACCAGCAGCCAGACGCCGAGCTTATTTCTCATGATCATGCCCAGGGCAATAAGAAACATCGGAACCAAGGCGCCACCGTAACGAGATGACACAGGGGCGGCTTCGCCCATCAATACTTGCATAGCGACCGCAAGCGCTGGAGCGAAGGCAACGGCAGCGGCCGCCGTCGCGACACTCCACGCGCGATTCAGGCTTGCACCCCGCGTGACTAAGAACCATCCGGTTACGCCGACAAGAAGGAGCCCGCTCATGGGAGCCAAAAGCAGCAGGGGCCAGCTAGAGAGTGCATCGGGTCGATCCGACGGAAAGATGAAGGTGAACGTGTACGCGACAATTCCGCGAGGGGTGAGCGCGCCCGATACGCCTTGATTAGGGCTGTCGCCCACTCGCATCCACGCCCGAAATCCGAGCCAAAGCAACTCCGCGAGGACGGAGGCAATGGCCATGAAGACAGCTGTGGTCAAGAGCGACCGTGGTCGCGGGTGGTTACGCTCACTGGCGCGATGTCGAATAGTTAGGGCCATCAGTGCGAGTGCCACGACGATGACGCCCACTTCAAGAATGTTGGTCACTTTGAACCACGTCGCAACGACCGCACCCCCGACAAGCCACCAGCGTCCCCGCCCTGTATTGGCGTATCGGACCCCGAGCCACGCCAAGCCTGCGCCCATCAGGAACGACGGTGCATCGGAACTTATGTAGGTATACGCAAAATGTGTAGACCCGATGTACGCAAGACCTAGTCCTAAATAGATGAGGGGGCGGAGCTTGAATTCTCGGCAAAGTAAGAACAACATGATCAGCCCGCCTGCTAGCCAAAGTGCGCCGACAGCGCGTGCGGAGGTTAGCAATGAGGCGTGGGTAATGAACGAGATGGGTTGAGCGATCGCCCATGTGATTGCGAAGTAGGCCGGTGTGTAAGGGTCGGCCGAGGTCACGCCTCCCTGCGGATACGCGGCGGGGTCGTCGTATGTGCCGCGTGGTCCGGTGCAGGCCTCTCCTCGAGGGCCGTAGGTGTCACCAAAGCACGCCATCGCTTCAAGGGCTGGCTCTCCAATGGTTTCGCCTTGACGAACAAACAACTGGGTGGGGACTTTGGTTACGTAGTCGTAGTAGACCCACTCGTCATACGGCGAGAAGTGAGTTGGCTCAGCGCTGACGTTTATGAGCGTCGTTGCCAGGCCGAGCCCAACTAGCAAGAGGACTGACCAGAACCGTGCCAAGACATCGCGGACTATTTGCCCGGTGGGTCGTCTCGGTGAGGAGCGCGTACCAGCAAGGAGAGAAGTCATAGATAAAAACCTGAGAAATATCCAACATATAAGACGTGACGAGCGCGGATCCCAAGCGGAAGCGCCTTCTTTTGAAGAAGGTTACTTGACTGCGTCCGTGCGTCAGGTTGGGATTCGGTCGGGCGAGTGTCAGGAGCGCGGATGTTAAGGTACTTAAGCCGATCGACATCGATTATCGGTCCAACGCCCCGCCCTAAAGATGAGAGCGAAAGTCGTGCCTTCAAAGGAACTTCCAACTATGCGTGAACGTCGAAATATCCTCGTAGTTACCGCCGACTCTCTCGCCCCTCGTATGGCAGGTCCGGCGATCCGAGCGTTTGAGATGGCGAAGGCACTTTCGACAGTGTCCAACGTGCGTCTGGCTTCAACGGTTCACGTTTCACTGCAGCATGCGGATTTTGAGATCTTCGAGGCTCTGGGTGATGAGCTTGTGGCAGCGGAAGAGTGGGCCGACGTCATCGTTTTCCAAGGACACCTACTTGCGAGTCACCCGTGGTTGAAAGAGTCAAACAAGATCATCGTCGCCGAAATCTACGACCCTATGCATCTTGAGCAGCTCGAGCAGAGCAAGGGGCTAACAACGGAGGCGCGCATTGCGGGGTCAGTGGACATCGTTCACGTCCTCAACGATCAGATGGCACGGGCAGACTTCATGGTCTGCGCTTCTGAAAAGCAGCGCGATTTCTGGCTCGGTCAGTTGGCAGCGCTGGGCCGAGTTAATCCGGCTACCTATGATCAGGACGCAAGCTTGCGCACTCTTCTGGACGTTGCGCCATTCGGTCTGGATCCAGTTGCGCCTGTGCAGCGCCGACACGCAATCAAAGGCGCGATTGATGGAATCGGCTCGGACGACAAAGTGATTCTCTGGGGTGGCGGAATCTACAATTGGTTCGACCCATTGACTCTCATTCGAGCAGTTCACGCTCTTTCAAAGCGTCGACCAAATGTCAGGCTCTTCTTCCTCGGAGTCAAGCACCCGAACCCTCACGTCCCTACGATGCAGATGGCGGTGGATGCGCAGAAGCTCGCCGAAGAGCTGGGGTTGCTCGGCACCGTCGTGTTCTTCAACGAGGGGTGGGTCCCTTACGACGAGCGCGCAGACTTCATCATGGATGCGGACCTCGGAGTCAGCACGCACCTCGACCATCTGGAAACGGCATTCAGCTTTCGCACGCGAATCCTCGACTACTTGTGGGCTTCTCTGCCCATCGTCAGTACGGACGGTGACACCTTTGCCGATCTCATCCGCGCGCACGAACTAGGCATAGTGGTTCCTCCGGGCGACGCCGCAGCGTTGGAGGGTGCGCTCGAAACTCTGCTCTTCGATGACGAGGAGCACGACGCGACAGTCGCGCGTGTTAAATCATTCGCGCGCACAATGACGTGGGATCGTCTTCTCGAGCCGCTGGTGCGCTTTTGCCTCGAGGGCAAGAGGGCGGCAGACCTGATCGACGGGTTCGCGCTGGCTGGCGAAGATCGGCTTATCGCGGCCCGCACCCGCATCACTGGCCTAGAGACGAGCTTCTCGTGGCGGGTCACGGCGCCAATACGTGGTGTTTCGACCGCAGTTCGGCGCATACGTGCCTTCAGTCCGACGGCACGCGGAACATCGGATTGATAGGCTTCATGAGTTTTCGACTGCTCAGGGGGTATTGATGGCTCAGCGAACTCCAGGGCTCGTGTCGGTGATCCTAGTCAACTTTCGTGGCGACGCTGACACGATTGAAGCGATCTCCAACCTCGGATTGATGGACTGGCCCAAGGAGCGGCTGGAGATTATCGTTGTCGACAATGCCTCAGGTGATGGAGGGGCCGATCGTATTCGCGCGGCTGCTCCTTTGGTCACATTGGTGGAGTCTCCCGTCAACGAAGGTTTTGCCGGCGGATGTAATCGTGGCTTCTCCGTGGCTTCGGGTGAGTTCGTAGCCTTCCTGAACAACGATGCGAGGCCAGACAAAGACTGGGTCCAGGAAGCGATTGCACGGTTCGCCGAATCAGGGTCAATCGGAGCTGTGGCCAGCCGTGTCCTGGATTGGGATGGGAACCTCGTCGACTACATCGGGTCCGCGATGACTTGGTACGGCATGGGGTACAAACCATTCACGGCCGAGACGCTCCCCTCGGACGAAGGTGAGCCGCGGGACGTCCTCTTCGGCACAGGGTCCGCGATGTTCGTTCGGAGCTCGGTTTATGACCAACTTGGCGGATTCGACGAGCGCTACTTCATGTTCTTCGAGGACGTCGACTTCGGCTGGAGGCTGAATCTCCTAGGCTGGCGATTTGCGTACGAGCCAAAGTCCGTCGCTTTTCACAAGCACCATGCTTCGATGAAAGAGTTTGGGAGCTTCAAGGAAACGTACCTACTCGAGCGCAATGCGCTTTACACCCTGTACAAGAATCTCGGCGAGGAGACTCTTCACCAAGCGCTGCCCGCTGCTATGGCGCTATCTGTGCGACGCGGTGTAACGCGTGGAGACATCGATACGACGTCATTCGATCTTCGTAAGCCTGGTGGCGATTCGGAATCGACGCTGGAAATTTCTAAGCAGGCGGCAGCAGCGCTGTTCGCGATAGACCAGTTTACGGAAGCGCTCCCCAGCCTCCGCGAGTCTCGCAAGGAGATCCAGGCATCGCGTGCTATCTCGGACAATCGAGTCTGGAGATTGTTCGGCGACTCAGACGCGCCTGTGTACCAGGCAGAGTCGTACCTCCGCGGATACGAGAACCTCGTAACCACTTTCGACGTAGCGGATCGTCCCGCGGCGACGAAGGTGTTGGTGATCACCGGCGATCCGATTGGGGCGAAGCTCGCAGGCCCCGCGATCAGGGCTTGGAACATCGCGGAGGTGCTATCTCGCGAGAACGACGTGACGCTTGTGTCGCTCTCCGGTATCGAGAGCGTCATCGCTCCCTTCTCGCTTACCCATGTCGCCCCGGGCGACGAATCGGCCTTCCGGCCCCTCGAGCAGTGGGCTGATGTGATTGTATTTCAGGGGCATGCGATGGCAGTCTTCGAGTCGCTCAGAACCACGTCGAAAATCGTCGTCGTCGACATCTACGACCCTATGCACCTAGAGCAGCTCGAGCAGTCCCGAGCGCTTCCTGCGGAACAGTGGAATAGCCAGGTCAGCGATGCTACTGCGGTTCTCAATGAGCAGATGGCTCGTGGGGATTTCTTCCTCGCCGCGTCAGAACGGCAGCGCATGTTCTGGCTGGGCCAACTCGCCGCCCTGGGGCGCATCAACCCGTCGAATTACAACGGCGATCCTGATCTTGACGGTCTCATCTCGGTGGTCCCGTTCGGGCTCTCAAAAGACAAGCCAGAACATCATCGAGACGTACTTCGAAGCACGCTTCCGGGGATCGGTGCGGACGACAAAGTTCTCTTGTGGAGCGGCGGGCTTTACAACTGGTTCGATCCAGCAACTCTCATTAGGGCGGTGGCTGAACTCTCAAAGCGGCATGACGACGTCCGACTCTTCTTCCAAGGGACGAAGCATCCCCATCCCGGGGTGCCGGAGATGGCGATTGTGGCGGAGTCGCGAGCTTTGGCCTCTGAGCTCGGAGTGCTGGACCGCGCGGTATTCTTCAATTCGTCCTGGGTGGATTACGCCGATCGTCAGAACTATCTGACCGAGGCCAACGTCGGCGTCAGTACGCACTATTCCCACATCGAAACCACCTTCTCGTTCCGTACTCGAATTCTGGATTACCTGTGGGCAGAGCTTCCGATGGTCGTCACGGAAGGTGACTATTTCGCTGAGTTGGTGACCGCAGAAAGCCTGGGAATCGCGGTACCCGCAGGGGACGTAGCTGCGCTCGCTTCAGCCCTAGAGAAAGTTCTCTATGACGCGGAATTTGCTGAAGACGCCGTTCAGAACATCCGGCGGGTGAAGGAACGATTCACGTGGGACGTCGTCCTGCAGCCGCTTGTCAGTTTCGTTTCCGAATCGCGTCACGCTCGCGACAACGCGCGGTTCGCTGCGGTGACAAGCGGGATCGCGACGGGGCCGAGGCCCCGAATCCGTCCTACCGGTCTACGAAACGACCTCAAGTTACTCCGGCACTATTTGAAGAGCGGCGGGTTACGGATGGTCATGAGAAGGGTTCGAAGCCGGTTGCGACGTGCCTAGAGCTCGGACCTTTGCCAGCGTTCTCGTAGCGACAGCGATCGCAGGATTGGCAGGGTACGCGATCACCTGGTGGGTCGCGAGGGAGATCGGCTTTGCCGACTACGCAACGTTTGCGGCGTTGTGGGCAGCTCTGTACTTAACGGTGGGCGGCCTCGCGGGCATCCAACAGGAGTTCACCCGAGCTTCGCAATCAGGTCCGGGTACGGGCGTCAAGAAGGCCACGGTCTTCGCGTGCGCCGCAGCTGCCATCGTTTTCTGCCTAATGGTCGCCAGCAGCCCGCTATGGGTCACCAACTCATTCCCCGTGCAACGATTCACCCTGCTTTGGCCCCTTGCCGTCGGAGCGGCCTCATACGTATTCGTGGCGACGATCAGTGGGGTGCTCTATGGTCTTTCCGCATGGCGCCCGTTGGCGCTCGCCATTTTGATCGACCCCGTGCTTCGACTGCTCGCGCTGGTCGCGGTGCTCAGGTTCACTCACGACGTAACGGTCCTTGCCTGGGTGGTCGTACTGCCGCTTCCGTTGACGTTCGTCGTCGTGTGGCTTGTGGTCCGTCGACCATCGCGCGGAGGCTTCGTAGTTGACGTCGCGTACGGTCAGCTGGCGTGGAACGTCGTGAGGGTCGTCGTCGGGGCTGGATCACTGAGCGTGATGGTGAGCGGTCTGCCGCTGCTCATTCGCGCCACGAGCCACTCGGAACCAGACGCTGCCGTTGGTCTTCTGGTTCTCGCCATCACCCTTACGAGGGCACCGCTCATCGTCACGGTGATGTCACTGCAGAGCATCTTGGTCGTCCGCTTCCGCGATCAGGAAACCGCGTTGTTGCGTCAGGTGGCGACAATCGTGGGCGTGCTTGCGGCGGTAGGCGTTCTCCTGGCGATTTTGGGATGGTTGCTCGGCCCATGCGTGTTTTCAGTGCTTTTCCCGGGGGAGACCACGCCTGACGGTTGGCTTCTCGCTGCGTTAGTGGGGTCATCAGTGCTGGTGGCAGTAATGTGCGTGACCGCCGCGGCGAATCTTGCTAAAGGTCAGCATTCCTTCCTAACTGCCGGTTGGCTGGCCGCTGCGACACTTACAGTGCTTTTCTTGGCCCTACCCGGGGATCTCCTTCAGCGTGTCCTCCTAGCGCTTGTGGTCGCCCCGCTCGGGGGACTTGTTGTTCATGGGCTGGGAATGGTGCGGTCGTACCGAACAGCGCCCGTCGGCCATCGCGTCCCCACAGAAAATATCGAAGAAAGCGAAAAAAGTTGACCTCGCTACCGGCCCTAACAACAAGTCGATGGCTAAGGTCTCGGTCATCGCGGTTCTGGGACCGACTCACATCTGTGCTACTCGTTTTGGCCAGCATCCTCCTGATCGTCGTCCAGGTTCCTCAACACCACACCGTGTCGCCGATCGACGAGTACGTGTATATCGATGCCGTCGATAAGGTTCCGCAGGAACTAGCGGTACGGCGCGGCCAGGAAGTCAATGATTACGCGCGGCACTACCTCGCGTGTCACGGAGTTCGAGCGATCGGCTTCTACCCAGAGGCCATGTGCCGAGACAACAAACTCGCCGATTCTCTCTACCCGAACGGCGGTTACACGACGGCGGACATCTACACGCCGCTGTATTTCGCGACGACGTGGCTGCTTTCGCAGCCGCTGCTTTGGGCCGGAGTGCCGAACCTCGTTGATGCCGGCAGGCTCACGGGAGCTCTTTGGCTTGCGCTCGCTGCGGTCTTACTATTCGCAGCGCTTCGCCGATTGTCAGTCAATCGATGGATATCTATTGGCGCCGCGCTCGCCGTCATTGGCTCAATTTCGGCTTATAGCTCAAATACATACATAAGTACCGATGCGACGGCGCTTTTCGCGGGCAGTTTGATGGTGTTTTTGCTGGCGCGCAGGCCGAACCCAACGCTCCGTTCCGGATTGCCCATAGCGATCGCGGCAATTGTCGTGACTCTCCTGAAGGTACAAAACTACGCTGCCGTCGTGGTCGTGGTCGTATTCTTAGTATTCCGAGCCACCGTCGACCTGCTCGCTTCTCGGCGGCGAGGGGAAAATATACCTCGCCAACTATTTCTGGGTACTCTGCCACTCGCTGCAGTCACGGCAGTTCTTCCGCTGCTTGCCCAGGCAGGATGGCTTGTCATACGGAACGTTATTGCCGCGGGTCCTTCGCCCGACCAAGGCGTCGCGGCTCCGCTCGGGAAGTCTGCGCTTGTCTCTGAAGTGTTCAAGTTCCTTCCCGGTGCGATCGAGGGAGGCCTCCCGCCTGAATCTCTTGGTCCGATCGGGGTCTTTATCGCCGGTACCGGAAAACTGCTCGTCGTAGGAGGGGTGATAGGGGCTCTGGTCGCGGCTCGGCGAGGATCTCAAACCGAAAGCTTTGCGGGAGCCACTCTCTTCGCGTCGCTCGCCATGGGACCCGTTCTCGCGGTCGTAACTGCGGTCACCGCCGGTTACTATTTCGTTTTGCCGTCGCGGTATGGCATCTCGCTCATTCCCGCGTACCTCGTCTGTTTGGTGCTCCTTATGCGCAACAAAAGAGGAGCAATCTGGGTCGCTCCGTTGTGCGGTGTTGTGCTGTTCATCGCGACACTGGCATTGCACGAAGGATGAGCGGGCTACAGACCGCTCTCGTGGTCAGATACGCGC